>Ga0209542_10000407_pt1 | contig 105175 bp, 104 predicted proteins | sample RifCSPhighO2_01_FD_184028 | JGI IMG/M metagenome (GOLD analysis project Ga0209542, IMG submission 184028) | Soil microbial communities from Rifle, Colorado - Rifle CSP2_plank highO2_0.1 (SPAdes) (version 2) | ecosystem: Environmental > Terrestrial > Deep subsurface > Rock core/Sediment ...
CTCTTGTATGCTTCACTTGTTCCGTCTTGTTCGAAACCAATATTAACACCAAGAGAGCACCAACGAATTTCTCTTTCATGATAGAAATTAGGTTTATCTTCGTCAATCTCTTTCTTTCGGGTATTCCATTTATCAAAATCTTTTTTCATTATCTGCCAATCCGTTTTTTTCTCCTTAATAATGGTCTTGCCAGTAATATAAGAATGACAATAGATAACACGATAATAATTATATTTTGCATAATGAAATTTATTATCGGCTCCCATATGTTTGGGCTTTCCGTAACTTTTACCGATACCGGTATTAAAAGCCCGGAATATACATTTCCGCCGCCAGCGGCGTCTTTAAATATGATATATGTTCTTCGCTCATTGGAATGGCCTTCTTTGCCTGCTTCTTCGGAAGTCGCGCCCCATAATCCAAGTTCTGCATTTCTTGGCACTTTTACCTTAACGGTAAAAGTCTTTGTTTCTCCTTGTTTAATAAGAAAATCCTTTGGTTCAATCGTAACCCATGATGTAATGTCCATTCTGTCACTATCTCCCTCAATCTTTTTATAATGGGTATACCAAAAACCTGACCTTTCTTCTAAGTCGGTTCCTTCTAGTGTTATTTCCGTTTTTACAGTCTTGCCGGGATAGCCGACCAGGTTGGTAAGGGACATTTTACTAACCGAAGTTGCTAATGCAACAGAACTCTGGATTAATAACAAGCCGAGCAACAAAGCAACTACCCCGGTGCTTTTACTTTTCATATTTCAATGATGGAGTATTAAATTATATTTGTCAAATTAAGTTTCTCCCAGAATGGTAAGTGTTGAGGTTCCTGCCGCGCCAGCGTCAGCGCTCAAAACTAGCTCTAGATAAAGAGCCTGGTAAGCGCCAGCAGCTACTGATGCGCCAGTGGTAACAGGGGACAACCCGTTGGTGCCGTCGGCAGATAGGTTGCCATCGGTAATGGTTGCGGTAGTGGTAGTAGCGGGGTCCGACAGCGCATAACCCTCAGATGCCACAGCATTGTCTGTCCAACTGCTTATCGAAAGCAAAATATTAAGAGCTCCTCCTGAAGTATTTTTAAGCCTTACTACCGGTTCGCTGGCAGTTGCGTGAAGAACTTGGGCGTCTCCTGTGCCATCTACTTGGTTGGAAGGGTTGGAAATTGTAGCGCTAGGCGCGCCCTCGGGAAATGTAATTGTGGTTACGGCAGTATCCGCTACTTTACCCACAACGGTTATAGTTTGCGCCTGGGCAGTTGATGCGCTCTGGGAAGCTGTGTTATCAGCCAATACATAAATAACACTGCCAAATCCGCCAGCCATTAATACTGTGAGAAATAAAGCGGTTATAATATTTAATTTTCCTAACAATTTTTTGATTAATTTGCGCATACTTGCTTGCCCCGTAGTGAGCTCTGCTCTACTATCGGGGATAAATTATATTATATTAATTTTTATTTTCGACTTATTTTTTAATCAGTTAATTATAACATATACAATACATACACAAGAAAGTTATCCACAGTTCTCCCAGATAGCGCCTAAGGCGCTATCTGGGAGATTATCTTCGGTAAGGAGAGAAGTTTTTCCTCTTTCTTCTCTTACAATAGAAACTATTTCGTCGCAGTGTTTTTTGAAATTCTTGTTACCATCAAATATTTCTAAAATTCTCTTCCCTTCTGTTTTTGAAACAATCTTAAAATTATTATTTTCGTATTCATAATCACTGGCAAAAACAAGATTCATTTTATTTTTTGGAATATAATGAACTTGATAGTTTTTATTTGTATATCCAATAATCTTATTAAAATAGTTTTCGTTGCTAACAAGATTTGATTTAAAAGTTCCTTGAAAAAGTGATCCTGAGCGAGAATGTTTTAGATTAAAATAAGAAGTATATCCTCCTTGTAATTTTTGCATAAATTTAGCTATTCCGCCATCTATTAACTGTTTTAAAACAAAATGAAAATGATTTGGATTTAAACAATAAGCAGTAATTGAAACCAAGGGATTCTTAGATAGCGCCTTAGGCGCTATCTGGGTTTTTCTTAAATTTGCCAAACTTGTTATTACTTCAGTTTGATTAAATTCGCATATACTCTCAATAAAACGATGTAGGTCTTTTTTATCATTAAAAATATCTCTTTTATCGACACCACGGTTGTAGATATGATAATATTCACCTGTCACGATCGGCTGTTTTCTCATTGGGTAAGTATACCACACACAGATAGCGCTTAAGGCGCTATCTGTGGATTAAGGATTTTTTTAGGGGTTACTTCTGGTTTTGTTTCTTGAAGCTTGAAAGATTCTTGTACTTTTTTTTCTAGTTCATCTATGGGGTGAAAACCAGTTAATAATTCATCATCCAGAACAAGAGCCGGCAGTTCTGTATCTTTTATTTTATAAATCTTCAGCATCGCTTTTACCGCCGAAAGCTCAATACTGTAATCAAAAGAATAAACGCGCAACTCGGGATATTTATCTCTTAAAGTGGTGAGCACGATGCCCTGTCTCTCGCATTCGCTACAATTCTCTGCTGTCGTGTAAAAATAAAGAATAAACGCGGATTTAACGCCACAGCGCGCGGAAATTTTCTTTGCTAAAAGATAATCTTTTATTTCCAATAAAGAATAATACTTTTGCAAATAAGAAACTTCCTCCGTAGCGCCTAAATTCTGCTGACTCCACTCCAGTTTACTGCCTAATTCTCCAAGTTCGCCAGAAAATACAGAGTCAGAAATATTCTTGCAAGAAAGCTCAGAAAGCAGTGAAAATTGTGTTTCCGAAGAAAGAATATCAATGGCTATTTTGTCTTGAATTGATTTTAATTGATTAATTTTTTGATTACTAAAATAATTACTGACATAACTGGCAGTCAGAAAAAGACTAACGGTAATTAAAAAGACAATCAAATATTTCTTCCAATCTATATTATTATTCATAATCATCTCCAGGCTGGCTTTTTGGACAAAATCGTATTATAAACCGCTTTCATAAACCAAAACGGAGCAATGATGCTAAAAATAGGGAAAAAATAAATTACATCCAGAGACAACCCCCATTTACCTTCAGTCATTTTTCGCCCGAAAATTATTGAAAAAATTATCAAAAAATAAATTAAAACAATTAAAAACGCGAAGGACTGCATATTTATAAAAAATGTATCAAAATTAAAATTTTTAATAGTGAAATGAAACCCAATAGTATTCAAAACTGTAATTTTAGAATATAAAAAATCTCCCAAACTATAAATCATTCTGCCAAAAAGATAAGGAATAGAAATAACAGAAATAATTCCCATGGGTAAAGTAAAAAAAGCAAAATTGCCGTATTTTTTTTTAAATAAAACGCTTCTATAATCAATGGTATTATTAACAAAACCATAAATCCAGCGAAGTCTTTGCTTGTAAAGCTTCCTAATTGTTGTTGGTGTATTGGTATAAACATAGGCATCATTACAATGTTCTATTTTATAAGAATTTTTCTGCATTCTGTAGGCTATCTCCATGTCTTCCGTATTGTGTCCATGTCTATATGAACCCAAATCATCAAAAACTTTCTTGCGAAAGATTGTCAAGGGTCCAGGGGTTACATTGATAGCTCCTAAAAAACCAAGCATTTTCCTGAAATAAATACCCATATGATATTCGGCTTTTTGCGCTCTCTGAACAATATTTTTGGAATCATTAATCGTCACAGAGGGAGCAACAGCCATAATGCTAGGATCTTTTTCAAAGAAACTCATAATACGAATAAGAGACTCCGGATCAGCGAAAGAATCGGCGTCAAGACCACCAAAAAAATCAGACTTCATATTCTCCAGTCCCAGATTAAGCGCGGTGTATTTCCCTCCATTTTCCTTGTGAAAAACTTTTATATTTGGATATTTTTCAAACTTGCGGAGAATATTCCAGGTATTATCGGTTGAGCCGTCGTCAATCAGAAAAATTTTTAGCTTATTTTTGGGATAATTCAGATTCAGCAACGAACGCACTGTTTTATAGACGGTTTTTTCTTCATTCCAACAAGAAACCACAATCGTCACTGCCGGATATTTGGCGAGTTTAATCTTTCCGTTTCTAATAACTATTTTTTTTCTATTCTCAAGAAAGGTAACGAAAAAAAATACCTGCACATACACAGACAAAAAAATTAATATGTAAAATATTACACTGGAAATTGAAGCCATATTACTTATTTAATATAGCATTTATAGAACAAAACGCAAACTTAAATTATATTTTCTGGTCTCCGCTTCCAACCTGACAAGAACTACAGGAAGCGCAGGCGGCCATACACTTTTTACACCTGCAACCAATGAGTTTCACAATAGCCGCAACACCTACGAGTATATAAACAATCGCTTCAAATGTCGGCATAGAACCTAGAACTATATGAACAACATTCCAATCATTGCTCATTAACATTCCCACACCAATTAAACCCCAGTTTAATCCCCCCACAACCAACAAACCTTTGCAGATTTTAGATGGAACACATCCACCCCACCTGCAATTGCAACTTGAATTCATCATATATTTATTTTTATAATAAATTATCTAATAAACGACCCCCCGCCTGAATGACTAATCGGGCGGGTTTAATTATTAATAATATAACAAGTATAACATATTCTTTAAAAGTGTTACAATAAGGATATTAACAATAATAAAAAAATAAATGGAAGAAAATCAAACAGAAAATAAGCTTGAAAATAACGGTCAAAACAATGAGAGCAACAGCGCAAAACAGATAGCTGGCGCAATACTTGTAGCAGGAATTTTGATAGCTGGAGCAGTTTTACTCAAGGGAAATACACTACCCACGCCAGGAAATATAATAACTGGAAACAATGGGACACTAGTAACAGCACCAGCCAAAGTCGTAGCAGAAGACAGAACGCTTGGAAATACAAATGCAAAAGTTGCACTTGTTATGTATGAAGATTTTCAGTGTCCTTTTTGTGAAAAATTTGTCAAGGAATCAGAACAAACAATTAGAGATACTTATGTAAAAAATGGAAGTGTGCAACTTGTATATCGAGATTTTGCATTTTTGGGACCAGAATCTATCAGAGCGGCTGAAGCTGCCAGATGCGCTGGAGATCAAAATAAATTCTGGGAATATCATGATTATCTTTATACTCACCAAAATGGAGAAAACCAAGGAAATTTTTCTGATGCATACTTGAAAGATTTCGCCAAAATTTTAGGATTAAATACAACTAGCTTTAATCAATGTTTAAGTGAAGACAAATACATGCAGGCGGTTGTAAACTCTACCAATGAAGGCAAACAAGCTGGAGTTACTGGCACCCCTAAGGGATTCATAATAAAAGATGGAAAAGTCTTTACTACCATAGATGGCGCAGAACCACTCAATACGATTATCCAAAAACTTGACGCTGCGACAAGACAATATTAGTCAAGGTGATTTTTCAGACGAGAAATTTTGTCATGCTGACGAAGTCTTTCATGTACTTTCGCTTCAATTTGACGAATGCGCTCGCGAGTAACACCGAATTCTTCACCTACCCGTTCTAAAGTATGCTGAATGCCGTCCAGTAGTCCATAGCGCATTTCCAGAATTCTGCGCTCTTTCGGATTTAGTTCGCTCAAAACTTCGCGAATTTGGTCAGAAAGAATCCGGCGAGAAGATTCTTGGTCCGGACGTAAAATTTTATCATCCGGAATGAAATTTTCCAGTGTTGATTTATCGTCATCATCTCCAACTGGCTGTTCAAGAGAAACAGTTTCTTGACTGATATTTTCAATTATATGAATTTTTTCCACTGGAATACCCATCTCGGTGGCAATTTCTTCCGCCAAGGGCTCCCTGCCCAAATCCTGACTCAACCTTCTATGTGTTTGTTTATATTTTGAAATTGTTTCCACCATATGCACTGGAATACGAATAGTTCTACTTTGGTCAGCCAACGCGCGAGTGATAGACTGGCGAATCCACCAAGTGGCATAAGTAGAAAATTTATATCCTTTAGTCCAATCAAATTTTTCAACTGCCTTAAACAAACCAAGATTCCCCTCTTGAATTAAATCTAAAAGGGTTAAATTGGCGCTTCGGCCTATGTATTTTTTAGCAATTGAAACCACCAGACGCAGATTGGCGCGAGCGAGTAAATTTTTTGCCTCTAAATCACCACGCTCTATGCGTTTGGCCAGTTCTTTTTCGTCATTTCCATGGATAAGCGGATACTGCCCTATTTCTTTAAGATACATTTGAATAGAATCATGCATGCTTGATTTATTCAAATCTTTATCATTAAGGTCAATATCAAGATTAAGCAGGTTTCCGCCTTCCAACACATCAATGCCGGCTATGCTAAATTTTTCGTAAAGTTCATCTAAAAATAAAATATTATTTTCAATATCAGGAAAAGTTTTTAATATCTCATCATAAGTGATAAATCCCCTCTTACGTCCTTTTTCTATAAGTTCATGAGATAAACGATCTAAATTTTCCGCTTTTTTTTCAGCTAAGGTAAGCTTTTTAACTGGCTTGACAAGTTTTTTCCCGCCTTTTCGGCGGATTGCCGATGAGGCGACTTTCTTCTTGATTTTCTTAGCTTTTTTAATTTTGATTTTTTTGCTTTTTTTGTTTATTTTTTTCTTTTTCATAATTTTCAAATTAACGATTACTTTTAATTTCTTCTTTTCTTTTATTTATTTCGTTTATCTTTTTTAAAATTTCTATTTCCTCTTTTTTGCCTTTAAAATTCTGAAGTTCTGTCATTTTTTGAAACAGTTCTTCATTCAAATATTCTTCCTCAATATTCAGCAACATCTCATTTACATCTTTTTGCAAGTTTTCGTTATTAAAATAAAATGTTTCCGCCTCGTAAATCAAGTCTTCTTTTATGTCTTTATAGGCTTCTCTTGCTTTGGTTAATTTTTTAAAAATGAGCTCTGGGTCAATGGTTTTATTTTGCATGCCTTCTTGCCAAAAAGCTATACCAAAAAGTCTCCGTTCAATCGGGTCTTTTCTTAATTTTTTCTCCATATTTTCTTTGGCTATTTTTATTTCTTCTGTTTCAGATTTTAATTCAGACTCAATTTTTTTCAAATCTTCTATCAGAGCCTTTTCAGGTATATTCGCTCTGTTGCTGATTAGCGTGATAAAATGCGATTTTTCTATAGAACTTTCTAAATCATTTATAAAAGGCAGTAGACGTTCTCGGATTCCAATACCTGCTTTTCTTACATCACCAGAAAAATCTTTCAGAATTCTTTCTAACATAAATTCTATAAAATGTTTTGAATTTTTTATGGCTTCACGCCAGACATCGGGCCCTTCTTTTGAAATAATATCTGCTGGATCTACCCCCTCTTTCATACTTGCCACTTTCACATCCATACCCAAAGATAATGCAATTTTTGCAAAACGATTGGCGGCGTTAACTCCCGCTTTATCGGCATCATAGGCTAGAACAATATTTTTTGACAATCTGCAAACAAGACCCAAGTTATTTATAACATTCTCTTTAGAAATAGTGGAATCAGTCATCGCTGTACCGGAAGAAGCTACGGTATTTTTAAATCCCGCTTGATGCGATAAGATTAAATCCATCTGGCCTTCAACTAAAATAGAAAAATTATTTTTACGAATCGATTCTTTTGCTTTATCTAATCCATAAAGCACGGCGGATTTGCTAAAAATAGGTGTTTCGGGAGAGTTGAGATACTTGGCCTGTTCGACTCCGCCAGAGGCAGACCCGCCTTGGGCGAAAAAAATCCTTCCAGAAAAAGCAATCGCCCGTCCGCTTGAATCAGTAATTGGAAACATTATTCTCCCGCGAAATCTGTCATACCTTGCCTTAGTTTTATCATCCGGTTTTTTGACTAGTCCTGCCTTTTCTATCTCATGATCAGTGAAATTTTTAGATTTCAAATAATCATAAAGTTTACGCCAATCCAAAATGGCAAAACCGATTCTAAAATCTTTTATGCTTTTTTCATTCAGTCCACGAGATTTTAAATATTCTAGAGCTTCCTTATTATCTTTTAAATTGTTTTCAAAATATAAAGTTGCCTCTTCCATTGTTCGGTATAATTTTTCTTTTTCACTCTCTGCTTTCTTCATTTCCTTGCTATAAACTTCAAGTTCTACTCCGGCTCTATTGGCCAGAAGTTTGAGCGCTCCTCTAAAATCAAGCCCTTCAAATTCTTCCACGAAAGTAAAAATATCACCGCTGGCTCCGCAACCGAAACAATAATAACTTCCCCTGCCCGGTGAAACGAAAAAGCTAGGCGTTTTTTCATTGTGAAAAGGACATTTGGCTTTCAGATTCGCGCCTGCTCTTTCCAGTTTTATGTAAGAAGAGACAACTTCTTCGATTGAAAGCCGTTCCTTAATTTGTTGAACGGGAGAGTTCATGGGTTATTTTTTTATTGACATGGTCCTGGATCACAATATCCTGGTGGCATACCTTTATGAAAAACATAGTAGTTTAAATACTGATACCCAAAATTCTTAAACCATATCCACCCAACAAGAACTAAAACGACTAGAATTATTACCCAAACCATAGCAAAACCTTTCTTGTACTGAGTTTGTCGAATGTATTGATTATTTTTCATATTATTTTGGTTAAATTTTTAATAAAATATAACTTCACAAATTATTATTAAGGATTATTTAAAATTGGATGTGTACCTGCCCTGCGAATAACATAAGTATTATTTATTTTTTCAAAAGTAAAACGATAACTTTGTGTAATTCTTCCCTCCCAAATACTCTTATGACCTTGCATTTTTTTGATTCTAAGTGAAGGGTACTTAGAGTTCTCTAAAAGCATTATCAATTGTTCATCTAATAATTTTTGAATTTTGACTGGTAATTTTTTATAATCTTTTTTAAAAGAATTAGAAAAAATAATTTTCATAGCTGAAATTATTTTTTTAATAAATTAAGAGCTTTTTTTAGATTTTTCGTACTGTCGTAGGTTTTACTAACCTTTCCAGTAGTAATATCTTTGTCCGCTTGCCTTTCTTTTGCTTGCCATTCTTTTGTCCAGAAAAAAATTTGTTTTATATCGATAAATTCCAAAAAACTGTTAAAGAGCTGATATTCCTTTTTTGGAATAGCCACTAATTCGCCACTTATTTGTCTGGGAATCATTATATTAATCATATCAGCGTATTGTAACATGGATATAAATTAAAACCTAACGAATTATAATTGAAAGTTTCTCCTTAATTTTTTCAACTGGAGAGTTCATGGGTTATTTTAGTAATTCTTTAAAAAGATATTTTCTGGAACATTGATTAAATCTTGAAAACTAACAATTTGTTTATTTCTTAGTAAACTAACAGTATATGTGCTTACGGGATAGGATGAATTACCATATTTATTAATTAAACTTTGCCAATCTGAAAATGTAAAGACTGCTTGATTCTTAAATGTCTCTAAAATTTTAAATTGGTCATTGTTAAAATTTAAAACAGCAACACCTGGATTATAGCCGTCTTCAAATCCAACCAACAAATTGTTTTTCCCGATAAACTGAACACTATATGGGCTAAGCCACGCTACAGTACCCGGATGACCAGGTCGAAAAGGAATAAGGGCTTGAATAGACTGCCAATTAGTTTTTAAGCTTTCTATTATTTTAGATTCAGCAATTAGTTGATTAGTGGTTGATTTATTTGTATCTGATATCGTATATACTTTTTGATCAGTAGCGGTCGTAGAAGTTTGCTCGGGGGAAGATTTTTGTTTTGCTTTTAAGGTAAAATACCCACCTAGTGCAACCAAAACAATAACCCCAATCAAGATAATACTCGCAAAACCTTTCTTGTATTGAGCTTGTCGAATGTATTGATTTATTTTCATATTTTTTTTGTTAAATTTATAAAATAACTACTACTTGTTAAGCATTGTTCCAGTCATCTTTAGAAATTCCAGCTTGACGTAAGATTTCAGCGATTAAAGATTTTGATATATCACTTTTATGTAGATTGGGAATATGGATTTTTAAACTTTTCTTTTCCATAAACAAATGCTTACCTCCGGCATATGGACCAGTAAAACCGAGATGTTTAAATTTAATTACGAGATGTTTAAACGAAATATTTTTAAGCATAAGCCCTTTCTCTAATAGGCATTTTGAAATTTACTCTTGTGGAAAAACCTGGAATATTTTTCTTTTCCCTAATATGCAAAAACATCCACTCCTCCAGAACTTCCGCTAATTCTTCTCTACATTTTTCCAATGTTTTAGCATTTGCCCAGACACCCCTAATTGATGGTATTTCAGCAAAAAAGGTACCGTTTTTAAGCAGTTTATATTTTGCCATTTTAAGTTTTTGCTCAATGAATTTTGACATCATATACGTCAAATATACACCAACAATCAAAACAAAGCAACTTCTTCAATTGAAAGTCTCTCCTTGATTTGTTGAACGGGAGAGTTCATGAATTATTTTGTGAATTTAAAAGTGGAAAGAATTTTATCAAGTTTATTCCAAATAGTTTGTTCTTCAAATTGATTCATTATTCTTAAGCCCAGACCTTGTAAATCATTAAAAGTATTTAATCGCTCAATGAGATCATAACAATTCCCGTTATAAAATGCACGATATATTTTTTCTTGAACAAAAGTACCTGCGGCAGCGCCACTATCCCCGCCTTCGACAAACGTAACACCGTTGATTATTTTTTTCCCAGGCGGTCGCTCGCCAGACACTGGATTTGAATATGTTATAGCACGACACTCTGTTTCTGTTTTGCTAGACAGAATATTCACGTAGAATTGTGCTGACCCAAAATCTGTTTTAGGCATTAGTATTTTATTATCATAAGAAACAAAAATCTCTGCTTCATTGTTCACGTAAAATTTTTCATCTAGCAAATAGCTAAATTCGTAGCCATATTTTTCGTTTGTATATGTTTTCAAATTTGAAGTATTGGTTTGTGGAGATGTAAGTATGGGTATTTTTACAGAAGCTACTTCTGTAGGGGTACTTTCTTTGTTATACTTGTCTATTGTAGTAATTCGGTAATAAAGTATCGTTGCGTCTTTAGGAAAATCATAATCCACTGCTGCATGAGCGCTTTGTGGGTATTTTTCAGAAATAATTTGCCAATCTTTTTGGTCTGTTGAACGGTAGATATTAAAGTAATCTGCAACACTATAGTCCCAAATTATTTGAACATATGGTTTCTCTCCAACATAATAAGTGACAGCGGGAGCCAACTGGATAACTACATTATTTGCTTTTTTAGACCAAGCAAAGTATCCCCCGATGGCGACAAGGAGAATAACTGCCCCAATTAAGATGACACTTGCAAAACCTTTCTTGTACTGAGTTTGTCGAATGTATTGATTATTTTTCATTTTGTTTTAAATTAATTAATAATAAGCTTATAAATTATAGTTGATTTTGAGCTTGACATATATTATTGCTTGGTATATACTATCATCACTTTTGGGAATTTCCCACGGCCCCTCGCAAGAGGGGAATTTTTATTTAAGGACAATATAAATTCTTAAATTTATCCTTTACATTATGCATTTCAACAGCATCAAGTTCGCCTATTTTCGAAGATAATCTTTTATAATCCAATAATCTAGCCTGGCTTAATATTACTACACTTTTTACACTGCCTAGTGTTATCTGAACATACCAACTACCCTTGCGATCTTGAGATGAAGTGGGAATACCCATAAAAGTAGATTTGGAAAGTTTCCTAAAAATTAAAACTGGTCGAGAAAATAAATTACTTTTGCCATTTATTTCACTGCCGACATTTTCGCCCAAACTACACCACCAAATTTCTCCTTCTTTGAATAAGGGTGGTTTATGTTTATTACTGTGTAATTTTTCCTTAAGCTTTATCCACTCAAGAAATTTTTTTACCATATTCATATATTATAAATTATTTCTCCACTACGGGACCAAGTTTATTCTTGAACCCAGTTCCGGCCGGAATTAATCGTCCAATTATAACATTTTCTTTCAACCCTCTGAGAGAATCCACTCCGCCTTTGATGGCATTTTCAATCAGAACGCGGTTGGTGTTTTGGAACGATGCGGCCGAGAGCCAGCTCTTGGTGCGCAACGACACTTCCGTAATGCCAAGCACTACCGTTTCCGCTTTTGCTTGCCCCGCCGTGGCGTGGGCTTCTTTCGCGCCCAATTTTTCAACTCTCATGTTTTCTTCTATAAAACTGGTATTTTCAACTATATCGCCGATAGAAAAATTAGTCTCGCCCGCGTCTTTTATTTTTCGGCGAGAAAACATCTGACGAATAATTATTTCCGTGTGTTTTCTGGAAATTGAAGCGCTTTGGAGCTCATAAACTTTGTTTATTTCTTGAATTATATATTCTTCAACTAATTCTTTATTTCCTAATCTGAATATTTCAGCAATATCGGCTGATCCATCAGTCAAAAGCTGACCTTTCTTAACCTGATCACCTACTTTAACTATCGGCACTCTGCGAAACGCTATATTGTATTCTATTTCGTTTAACTTACCGTCAACTTTAGTATCGGAAAGAACTTTTAGAATTTTTTCCCCGCCTGCATCGGCTGTGCTGAAAGCACTGCGGACGGGTTTTCCATCTTTTTCTTTAATTTCAATGACTTCACCATCAGTTTCAGAAATAATTGCGGGATTCTTTGGAATTCTTCTTTCAAAAATTTCTTCAACGCGCGGCAATCCTGTCGTTATGTCAGTACCAGCCACACCTCCAGCGTGAAATGTGCGGAGTGTAAGCTGAGTACCCGGCTCCCCTATCGCTTGAGCCGCAATAATACCTACGGCTTCACCAAGCTCTACTAAATGATTTCGCCCTAAATCAAGTCCGTAACAGTTAACGCAAAGACCATGCACAGTACGGCAGGTGAGAGGAGAGCGAACGAATACTTGGCTAAAACCGGCTCCTTCAATATTATGCGCTTCTTCTTTGGTAACTAAAAATCCTCTCTTGTAAATCACTTTACCATTTTTATTTTTAAGATCTTCTGCGAGTACTCGTCCACGAAGATTTTTTGAAAGTGGAATTTCAATTCCAGAAATATTTTCTCTGGTAATCATTTTTCCCTCCTTCGTGCCACAATCTTCTTCAGTAATAACTACGTCTTGCGCAACATCAACCAATCTTCGAGTTAAATATCCAGCCTTGGCGGTGTTGAGCGCAGTATCCGATGCGCCTTTGCGAGCGCCGTGAGTAATAACGAAATATTCAATCGGAGAAAGACCCTCTTGATAACAAGGAATAATAGGAAATTCCAGTGTCTTACCTTGGTTATTTTGAATAAGGCCAATCATTCCAGTCATTTGTATCAAAGAACTCATTGTACCTCTAGCTTTCGAAGTAAATAAATCATAAGTAGAACTATTTTTTTTAAGTGTGTTCGGCAAAACTTTTTCCAAATTTTTCTTAGTATGTGTCCAAATTTCAATGATTTTTTGATATTTTTCTTCCTCAGAAAGAAGACCGTCATTCCATTGTGATATGATTTCTTCTTCTAGTTTCTTGCCTTTTTCTATAATAGCTGGTTTTTCGGCAGAAACATTAACATTATCCAATCCCCAAGTAGTGCCAGAAACAGTGGAGTATTTGAAACCAAATGCTTTAATTTTATCCAAAATTAAAGGTGTATTGCCCACTCCGCTGTGAATAATAAGCTCGTCCAAAAGTGAAGATAATCTGTCTTGTGTCATTTCTTCATTCACATAATGGAAGTCATTGGGTAAAATACTATTAAAAAGCAATTTACCCACAGAAGTTTCAAAAATACCCTCATTAAATTTTTTGTATTTTTGCGTATTAGTCGAGAGAACTTTTATCTTCGCGCGTAGAGACACAACTCCGTAGTCATGAGCAGTAATAGCGGTATTGGGATTTGAAAAGTATTTCCCCTCGCCAATCTCCCCATCAACTGATTTTGTCATCCAATAAGCTCCAAGCACCATATCCAATTTAGGATTTACAATTAGATCCCCATTTTGCGGTTTAAGTAAGTTTTTATTTGAAGCCATTAATTCTTTGGCTTCCCATTGCGCTTCCCCTAAGAGAGGAACATATACGGCCATTTGGTCTCCGTCAAAATCAGCATTAAAAGCCTGACAAACAAGAGGGTGCACCTGAATGGCATTTCCTTCAATTAGAATTGGGTTGAAAGCCTGAATACCTAAACGGTGAAGAGTGGGCGCGCGATTCAAAAGAACATATTTTCCTTCTATAACTTCCTCCAACATTGCCCAGACTTCTCCCGTGCGTTCCTCGATAAGTTTATTGGCTCCGCGAATATTGAACGCTAACTCCGCCTGCAAAATTTTAGAAATTACGAATGGTCTAAAAAGCTCCAAGGCCATATGTTTTGGCAATCCGCATTGGTTGAGTTTAAGTTCTGGCCCGACAACAATAACTGAGCGACCCGAATAGTCCACTCGTTTTCCGAGTAAATTTTGACGAAACAGACCTTGTTTGGATTTCAAATTATCAGAGAGTGATTTAAGCGGACGTTTTTGAGATTGACTCATCGCCGCGCTGTCATTTTGCTTGGCAATTGAGTTATCAATCAAAGCATCTACTGCTTCTTGAATAATTCTCTTTTCATTTCGCAAGATTACGTCTGGAGCATTAATTTCTTTTAACTTTTTCAAACGATTATTTCTGTTTATAACTCGACGATAAAGATCATTTAAATCAGATGTGGCGTGTCGGCCTCCGTCAAGCGCGACCATTGGGCGAAGCACTGGCGGAATAACGGGAATAACAGTTAAAAACATCCATTCCGGTCGAATTCCAGCATAAGTCATAGCGCGAATGAGAGAAAGTCTTTTCTGTAATTTCTCTTTTTCAGCCACGCTTGCTTTTTCGATCATTTTTTCAGTATGAGTTTTTAATTTATTTAAATCCAAATTTTTAAAAATAGAATAAATTGCTTCAGCGCCAATATTAGCCTCAAAACAAGTCCCGTATTTCAAGGAATAATGATGAAAGGAAATTTCGTTTAAAACTTTACCTTCATAAATTTCTCCAATTTCTTTTTTAGTAACAGAGAGTAAGGTTTTTAATTTTTCCCGAGTATCATCGTCGGTTGCATTTTTTAATTTAGCTTTATATTCTTTATCTAAACCTTGTATAACCCTATCTTTCTCGTCCTCGTGAACTTTGGTAATTATATATCCAGCAAAGTAGATTACCTTTTCAAGATCCGAAACCGATATATTAAGCAAAATACTCATGCGAGAAGGTACTCCCCGCAAAAACCAAATATGCGACACGGGAGTGGAAAGCTCAATGTGTCCCATTCTTTCACGTCTGACAATAGAGCGAGTAACCTCCACTCCGCATTTTTCACAAATAATATCTTTATAACGAATCCGGCGATATTTTCCACAGTAGCATTCATAATCTTTTTCCGGTCCAAATATCTTCTCGTCAAAAAGGCCTCCGCGTTCAGACCTGCCCGTGCGATAATTTATTGTTTCCGGCTTGGTAACTTCCCCAAAAGACCATTCCTTGATTTGAAGCGGAGATGCAAGCCGTAATGCAATGTGATCAAATTCAGTTGTATTTAAGGTTTTCATATGTTTTTATCTATTATTAATAAACTTTCTGCTAATAACATTTTTCATATCTAGTAATTAATAAAACTTGAACCAAAAATAAAATTAGAAAACCAGAAAAGAAATCCGAAGGTCATTAATAATAAAATTAAACTCACACATTCTTTTAATATTTCAATTTTTTTAGAATCTTCTATTTTATTAGAATACAAAACATATATTCCATAAATCAAACCGAGGACAGGCCAAGTACCAAGAACTATAACCACAATAGGAATAATAACTACCCATCCTAAGATAGTTTTTTCTCTTAACCTTTTTAATAATGTTTCTATATTTTTAAAGCTTGACATATATTTTGAATTTGTTATACTTAAATCACAAATTGCCATTCGGCACGACTCCGCTTCGGCGGAGGTAAAAACTGGAAAGGCTCAAGGAAATAAATTCTTGAGCTTTTTCTTTATGTCTTTTAATCCATCATCAGTTATTTTCCCAGCAAGATGACTTAATCTTTTTGAATCAATTAAACGCATTTGAGATAAAATTATTGATCCTTTAATCTCTCCAGAATTTATGGAAACATGGAACTGATCGTCTTTAACCTTTGAAGTTACTGGAAGTCCATAAAACACACTTTTGTTAAATTTTCTTAAAATTAAAACAGGTCGCAGATAATTTTTACCTTTGCCGTCTTCTTCACTGCCGATATTTACACCAAGAGCACACCACCATATCTCACGCTCAGAGAATAAAGGTGGCACATCTTTGTTATGTGTTTCTTTTTTTATTTTATTCCAATCATCAAAATCTTTTTGATTATTTTTCATATTTTTAATTCTTTCTTTCGTTATCCTTTCCTTTTTCTCCATATTTCATCAAATTCACATCCAGAGCAAGGCCTCGCAGATAATTTAAAAGCACATTAAATGACGCCGGAGAATTTGGCGGTTTGATTGTTTCATTCTTGATAATAGAATCAAAAGTAGCGGAACGTCCCAATATATCATCGGACTTTATGGTAAGCATTTCACGCAATGTATAAGCCGCACCATACCCTTCTAGCGCCCAGACTTCCATTTCTCCAAATCTCTGTCCTCCGCCTTGAGCTTTTCCGCCAAGAGGTTGCTGGGTAATAAGCGAATAAGGTCCGATTGAACGCATATGAATTTTATCTTCCACCATATGATGAAGCTTCAACATATACATATAGCCGACAGCCACATCTTGCTCGAATGCTTCTCCGGTACGTCCATCAAAAAGTTTTAATTTGCCATTTTCCGGAAGCCCGGCTTTTTTTAATTCTTCTTTTATTTCTTCCTGTGTTGCTCCCAAGAATGGCGGAACAATGGCTTGATATCCCAGACTATTGGCCGCCATGCCAAGATGCATTTCAAATATTTGCCCCAAGTTCATACGAGAAGGAACACCGAGAGGCGAAAGTATAATATCAATGGGCGTACCATCTGCCGTATAGGGCATATCTTCTTCTGGAAGAATCGTTGAAATAACTCCCTTGTTTCCGTGCCGTCCGGAAAGTTTGTCTCCAACTGAAATATTCCTTATTTGCGCAACTTCAATTACAATCTTCTTAATAATTCCTGCTTCAAGTGAATGTCCAAGATCACGAGAGAAAATTTTTATGCCGATAATGCGTCCGCGCTTGCCGTGCTCCATGCGCAACGAGGTGTCTTTCACATCACGCGCTTTTTCGGCAAAAATTGAACGCAGTAATCTTTCTTCCGGGGTAAGTTCAGTCTCACCTTTTGGAGTAATTTTACCGACTAAAATATCATTTTCTCTAACTTCCGCCCCAATACGAACGATACCATCTTCGTCCAAATCCTTAAGTTTAAGTTCTCCCACATTGGGTATATCACGAGTAGTAATTTCAGGTCCAAGTTTGGTATCACGAACTACACAAGTAAATTCCTCAAGATAAACACTGGTGAATTTGCTCTTTTTTACAAGACGTTCAGAAACAATTATCGCATCCTCATAAGTTGACCCAGACCAAGACAAAAAAGCCACAAAAATATTCTGCCCCACTGAAATCTGTCCGTTCATCGTGCTACTAGTATCTGCTAACACGGCTCCTTTCTTTACTCTATCGCCTACGTTCACGAGCGGTCGTTGGTGGAAAACGGCAAAGTTATTATTTCTCAGAAAATTAACAAGCGGATAAGTTTTTTCCCCGCCTGCGCTGGCGGGAGATTTTCCCTCGGCCGTAGCCCCTTGGTCATAGCTAGACGGGCGAGGCTTATGGGCAAGTCCTTTAATAATTATTTTTTTAGCATCTAAATATGAAACAATGCCTTCTTCTTGCGCTATTAATAATCTTCCTGAATCTCGTGATGCTAATTCTTCAATACCGGTTGCCACTAGTGGCGCTTCAGGGAGCACACAAGGTACGGCTTGTTTTTGCATATTGGATCCCATCAAGGCACGGTTAGCATTATTATGCTCCAAGAAAGGAATCATGGAAGTTGCTAAAGAAAAAGCTTGATTCGCCGCGACATCAATAAAATCAACTTCATTGCGGGAAATAGCGCCCGGTTCTGTTTTAATTCTGGCCTCCACTTTTTCTTCCATGATTTTTCCATTCTCGTCATAGGGGATACCGGCATGCGCAATGTTATATTTTTCTTCCTCCAGCGCGTTCAGATAAACTATTTCATCAGTAATTTTTCCATTTTTTACTTTTATATATGGAGTTTCAATAATTCCAAATTCATTTATCTTTGCATAAGTGGAAAGATGCAAAATAAGTCCAATATTGGGTCCTTCTGGAGTATGAATCGGGCAAACTCTTCCATAGTGACTTGGATGCACATCACGAACTTCAAGTCCCGCGCGCTCGCGCGTCAAACCTCCGGGTCCGAGCGCCGACAGAAGACGAATGTGTTCAGTTTCGGCAAGCACATTTTCTTGGTTCATAAATTGTGAAAGCTGATTAGTAGTGAAAAATTCTTTAATGCGAGCTTGAAGCGGGCGTTGATTTATAATTTGAATGGGCATTGCGGTATTAACATCAATAATGGACATTCGGTCTTGAATATTTCTTTTGATTTGCATCATACCGGTACGCACTTTTTGTTGAAGTATTTCTCCGACAAACCGCACACGTCTCTGTCCAAGATGGTCAATGTCATCCGCCTGCGCTCCCGGAGTATTATTCAAAGTCATAATGTGCATTATGACTGTCACTAAATCTTCTTTAGAAATAGTTCGGCGAGCCAGTGTCTCTTCATCCATCGATTTCTCAAAGCGTTTATTAAATCTAAAACGACCGACTGGAGAAAGATCATATCTCTCAGCGGTAAATAAGGAATTGATGAATTCTTTCGCATTGTCAACTGTCGCCATATCCCCATCCCTTAAACGTTTATAGATATCAATATATGAATCATTTAAACTCTTGGCTGTATCTTTTGATAAGCAAGCTTTTATGGTTTCTTCAAAAATGGGATTTTTGTCAAATGCCTTTAATATCATCTCGTTATTTTCATAACCCATAGCGCGAAGCAGTGCCGTCGCCGGGAATTTTCTCTTTTTGTCTATTCTGACATAAATGCCATTGTCGGATTCGGATTCTATCTCTATCCACACGCCGCGAGCTGGAATAATTTTTGCGCCAAAATATCTATTACCCTTGCTTTCAGATTCAGTAAAAAAAACTCCGAAGCTTCTGGCAAGTTGCGGCACGATAACGCGCTCCACTCCATTTATAATAAAAGTCCCGTGCGGAGTCATTAGAGGAAACTCGGACATAAAAATTTCCTGCTCTTTTACAGTGCCTAAAATTTTATTTGTTAATTTCACCCGAACCTTCAGAAGCCCTTGAAAGGAGAGTTTGTTTATTTTAGTATTGTTTTCATCAGATTTAGAATTACTAAGGGAAAAAGACATGAATTCAAGCTGAAATTTTTTCCCGGAATAATCGGAAATCGGGGAAAATTCTTTAAAAACTTCACTAATACCTTTTTCTATCAGCCACGAAAAAGATTTCAGTTGAGCTTCAATTAAATTTGGAAATTCTATAAGAGGTTTTTTATATTTTGAAAAATATTTCTTCGGACGTTTCGTTTCTATTTGCATATTTGGTTAAACCCAAGAGAGTCGCAAAAAATAAAAGAAAAACAAACAAAAAAATGCTTTTCTTTAGCTTCTTATTAACTTACTTCGGATACTTTTTAAATTAATGCTTTTTACAGCCTTATAATAAAAACGGAGATTGCATCCGATACTCAATCAATGAATCTCAAACAGCCTACTCCTTTAAAAATTTTTGTCAAATATGAGTTGGGGATTAAACTAGTAAGTAATATTGTATTTTGATATACTTTTTCTATGGATAAATTTGAAGCTTTTCCAACTGGCAAGAAACGTAAGGAAATAGTTGAACAGACGGTAAAAAAAGCTGTTCATTTTAAAGATAGTGCAGAAATAGAAATAATAGATTTTGAACGTTATACTTGGATAGATTCTCCTTTAGAAGGGAGTGGAATGGTTGGACAAGGTCTTGATTTTGGTTCTTCATTTAAAGATGTTTTACCAAAGAGAGAAATAAGTCTTAAGAACTATATTGAAACAATTCTTCAAAAAAGGAAAGGAAGAGCCATTGGTGTGGAATTTGGTGGGGTTGGGTTAAGATTATTTAATGGATTTACGCCTGGTTTTTTTGCCAAATCTATTGCGGTTACTCTGGCAGATCACCGAAGATGGAAATTGAGGTTATCTGAATTAAAAGAAAGGGATAGAAAAATACATCATAAAGTATTAGAGGGTAATATTTTTGACCTCAAGACTTATGAATCTTTAAATCAATATTTAGATAATAAGAAAGTAGACTTGATAATAGAGCGTATGGGACAGGGTCTAGAATTTGTCCCCACTGAACCATATACAGTAAGTAAGATTTTACAAATTTGGTATGACTTACTCCGTGAAGGAGGAGTTATGTTTGTACAGACACCTGTTGTGTTTAATAATCTTTTAGAAGCTTGGGTTATTAAAATTAAAAACGAATTTAAAGGTGTAATTGAAATAGAATATCAGAAAGGAAAAAAGGATAACGATGCTTATATCCCCTGTAGCGCTTTTCGACTCCATAAACTACCTAGGGCACCTAACGAATTACCATTTCTTGATTCAAGAACTGTAACAAAAATTCCTAAAGCAAACTAAAAACTAATTAACGTCCTTAGTATATTATATATGGTATGTTAAGAAATTACTTTTTTGTTTCCATTCTTCTTTTTTTTACAATTGCCGGAAAGCAGAACTTTTGGAACCTTGTGGTTTTGTAATTATTATTTTTCCAATTTTTCCGCATATGCTAGAATCTTAGAAAAATTCTAAATGAAAATATTTCTTTAATTTTTCATCTCGTAAAATACTTTCTACAGTTAAAATTTCCACATATTTTCCTAATCCAAAGAAATCAGTAATAAAAATTATTTCATCTTCACAGGGATAAGGATAAATCCAGGCAGATTTTTGAAATTGGAAAAAATTTAACTTTTTTAAATGGAAACGCAATGCCTCCCTTCCTTTTGTAAATCTCATAGGAATATCAAACATAACCAGTCGCCATTTACCGTCCCATTTCTTGGACTTCTTAATTTCAATAAGCTCAATATCAAAAGCTCTTAATCTAGCTTGGCCTTTTTTAGTAATTTTTACGACTACTTTTCCATTCTTGTCGGCAATGTATTCTATAAGTTTTTGACGATAAAGATGCGTAATTGAGTCAGTTATTTGTTTTTTACTAAAATGCCTGGAGGTTTTAAACTGCTTGAAAACTTGCACGGCATTACCCATAGCGGCCGCAATGAAAACGAGCATCGGAATTGATGCAACAGCAAACACGCATAAAGCAACTTTTGTTATTTTTGCTTTTGGTGTTCCGGAATCCAGAAATTCTTTGAATCTTGAAATATATTGATTCTCCATATTGTGAGTAATTCTAGCATATGCGGAAATTATTCACAAGGAAAGAAAAATAACAACTACTTATGTTTTTTCCATTCTTCTATTTTTTTGTGATTGCCTGACAGCAATACTTTGGGGACTCTGTAAATTTTTAGCTTCTTGCCCCGCCCTGGCGGGGTGTAGTTCAAAATTTCTGGACGAGTATAGACTTCGCTGGTTGAAATTCGTTCTTCTTCCAAAGATTCATATTTGCCTAAAACGCCCGGAATTTGACGAGAAATGGAGTCAATTAAAACCATTGCCGGGATTTCTCCACCAGTCAACACATAATCTCCTATTGAAACTTGTTCAGCATGCAGTATTTTTTGCACCCGCGCGTCTATGCCCTCATAACGCCCGGAGATCATCACCATGTCTGTATAATTCTTTGCAGATTTTTTTGCATAATTTGTATCAAACTTTTTACCAGACGGAGAAAATAAAATTATTTTAATTTTTTTACTTTTTATTTTTCTCACAGCCGAAGCAATTGCTTTGAGAAATAATTCTGGTCGTAAAACCATACCCGGTCCTCCGCCATAAGGTCTGTCATCCACGCGTCTCTTCGGCTCGCAGAAATCCATAGGATTATAAAATTTTATTGAAATAAGTTTATTCTTTATCGCTCGTCCAACAATGGACTCTTTTAAATAAGAATCAAACATCTCGGGGAAAATTGTAATTATATGAAAACGCATATTTATATTGTAACAAAAAATCCCCTGAGGGGGATTTTTTGTTTAGATTCCTTTCAAGTCCTCCATCGCTTGGTCCACAGTCTTAAGCGAATTGGGAGAGATTTCAGATCTCTCAGGTCTGATGCTTCCTTCCGGCTCGTTTATCTTTAAGTTCACTCGAGCATTATTTTTCATGCCAATAATTCGGAGCAAAGTACGAATAGCTTTGGCGGTGTTTCCCATTCTTCCGATAATCTTGCCCATATCGGCAGGATTTACAGTAAGCGAGATAAGCACGCCCATTTCGTCAACAGTACGATCAATTTTTACATCATTCGGATTGTCAACAAGAGCTTTTACTATATATTCCAGAAATACCTTGTCAGCGTCTTGCATAGTGTTTCAGAATTATTTTAATTTTTTAATGTTGAGGCAGTTTTACGACCTGATATACTGCTTTATCTGTATTATACTTCACCGCCGTGGCAGAGCAAGCTATTTTTTAGCTTTTAATTCCTTCTTTTTAATTGTCGGTTTTTTCTTTGGCAATACATTTATTTTCTTGCCTTCTATAACCTTATCATGCACCAAAAAATTATGCATCGTATTTGAGCATTTTGCGCCTTTAGATATCCAATACTTTATTCTATCATTTTCTAAATTCTTCTCTCCTGCTTTAGGATTGTAAGTGCCAAGTATTTCCAAAAATCTTCCACTTTTGGTGCTGTTTTTTGAATCAGTCAAAACAACCCGAAACGCTGGATCATTTTTTCTACCTATTCTCTGAAGTCGTATTTTCAGCATAAAATGATTTTAACATAAAAAATTTTAAAAGCAACACTATATTATTTTTATGTTATATTTAAACTAATGAAACTACAAATTAACAAATTGGAAGGCCTCGCCCGTAAGTCTCGCCCGTCTGGCTATGGTCGAGGGGCTATGGCCGAGGGCGTTATCTCTATTTCCTCTAAGGGTACTGGATATGTAAAAATTCCAGAATTAAAAGAAAACCCAGAAATTGATTTTAGGCATTTAAACACTGCGCTTCATGGAGATATGGTAGAAATAGTCCTTCACCAAAAAGTAAGAGGTAGACAAACCGCCGAAGTGTCAAGAATAATAGCGCGAGTAAAAATAGGTTTCGCGGGCGTTTTGGAAACAGAACCCAGCTTAGAGGTCTTGCCTCTACTGAGAGGCAAGACCTCTAAGCTATTTTTTCTAAAGCCTGACGATATTAAAATGTACACGGATATTTTAATTCCTGAAAAAATGCTGAACGGCGCCAAGGTGGGCCAAAAAGTTTTTGTGGAAATAATTTCGTGGAAAGATTCTCGCAAGGCGCCAGAAGGAAAAGTGATTAAAATTTTAGGAAAACCGGGAGATAATGACACGGAAATGCGCGCAATCGCAATGGAAAAAGGTTTTGATTCAGAACTTCCCCAAAAAGTAAAAGACGAGGCAAGAGAAATAAAAAAAAATGGAATACAAAAAAGTGATTATATGGGACGTCGGGATTTCAGAAAAACCTTTACTTTCACTATTGACCCCTCGGACGCAAAAGATTTCGATGATGCAATATCATTTAAAGAAGTTAGAAACAACCTTGCCCCTGGCGGGATAAGCTATGAAATTGGTATTCATATCGCAGATGTTTCGCACTATGTAAAAATTAACAGTAGGCTGGACATTGAAGCGAGCAGGCGAGGAACTTCAGTGTATTTGGTGGACAGAACAATACCCATGCTTCCAGAAGAACTTTCAAATGATTTATGCAGTTTAATACCCCACAAAGACCGACTTACAATGAGCGCAGTTTTTATTATGGATAAAAATGCTAAGGTGAAAAATGAATGGTATGGGCGCACTGTAATACATTCTCAAAAAAGATTGACTTATGAAGAAGCGGAGGAATCCCTCGGCTATAGACCGGCCACGGATGAGGCAATTAAAATCGCTTCATCGACGATCCGTCGAAAAGACGGAAATCTTAGCGATCCTTTCCAAGAAGCATTATTTACCCTTAATAATTTAGCAAAAAAATTAAGCAAAAAAAGATTCACCCAGGGCGCTATGTCGCTTGATCAAGAAGAAGTAAAATTTATACTGGATAAAAATGGAATACCAATAAAAGTGATAAAAAAAGAATGTGGTGATTCAAACAGATTGATTGAAGAATTTATGCTTCTGGCAAATAAAAAAGTGGCAAAATTATTATCTCCCCAAAATATTAAAGGAATTAAAAATGAAAATATATCCATATATCGCATACATGATTTACCTAGTAAAGAAAAAATGACCGATTTAGCATTTTTTCTTCGAAGTTTGGGATATAAAATAACACTCACAGACGGGCTCATCCCATCGTCTGAAATAAATAAATTATTGGAAAACCTAAAGGGTAAAGATGAAAAAGACACGATACATCGCGCGATCATTCGTTCAATGGCCAAAGCGATTTATTCTACAAAAAACATCGGGCATTATGGTCTAGCTTTTGAACATTATACTCACTTTACTTCCCCGATTAGACGATACCCGGACATAATAGTGCATAGACTGCTTAAAAATTTTCTGGCTGGGAAAAAAGTGGGCAAAGAAAAAATTATGGAATATGAGAAGATTGCGGAACTTTCGTCTGAGCAGGAAAAACGCGCTTCGGACGCCGAGCGAGTTTCTGTTAAATATAAACAAGTTGAATATATGTCAAAACGATTAGGAAAAAATTTTGAAGGAGTCATAAGCGGAATAACGCAGTGGGGTATTTATGTGGAAGAAATAGAAACCAAATGCGAGGGCTTGGTGCGAGTGCGAGACATGAATGATGATTTTTATATTTTTAATGAAAAAAAACTAGAATTAGTCGGGCAGAAAAAAAAGAAAAAATATCGCTTGGGTAACCGTGTTAAAATAAAAGTAAAAGAAGCTGATTTAGAAAGAAAAACAATAAATTATACTTTAATATAAATTATGCTAAGCCAAAAAGTAAAATTAGGGTTTTGGATTATGCCTCCCGTTGTTATTGGTATTTTTTTGGCATCATTTATTTCACCTCTTTTATCTGTCAATCTAAAAAATACCAACACCAACGTAGCAACAATACTGGATGCTAGCGCAAAAGAAGAAACTCAACCCACATATTTTTATTTTACAAAAAACTCAACAATAGAACCTAAAATTTCAGCAAATGCATACCTCGTCGGCGACTTAAATACAGGCGAAGTAATTCTGTCAAAAAATCAAAATCAAAAATTACCAATTGCTTCAATTTCCAAACTTATGACTGCGTTAGTCTCTACGGAAATAATCGACCAAAACAATACCGCGCAAGTAAGTAAAAAAGCGTTAAATACCGAAGGGAGAAATGGCGGTTTGAAAATAGGAGAAAAAATAAAAACTATGGATCTTATATATCCTCTGCTTTTAGAATCAAGCAATGATGCGGCAGAAATAATTGCAGAGCATTTCGGACGAGACACTTTTATAAAAAAAATGAATCAAGAGGCAGAAAAATTAAAAATGTCCCTTACTTCATATGAAGACCCCAGCGGACTTTCTTCAAAAAACCAATCAACTGTTTCTGATATTTTTAAATTAGTTGGGTATTTGAATCAACAAAAACAGAATTTACTCCAAATTACAACGAAACGGAGTTATTCAACTAAAAAACACACTTGGTCAAATATCAGCCAATTTACGGGGGAAAATGGCTATATTGGCGGTAAAAGCGGATACACAAATGAAGCGTTGCAAACAGTTGTTTCACTTTTTTCTCTGCCTCTTGCTGAAAAAGGAAATCGCCCCATCGCTATTGCGCTTTTGTCAAGTAAAGATCGCTATAAAGATGTGGAAAACATTTTGAAATATTTAAAGAAAAATATCTATTATGGCGGAGAAGCAGATGCTAGTACAGATTGGGTCAAAGAAAAAGTGGGAATACCAGAGATTAAAGATCCTGATTTTGTAACACTTATTTTTGCGGGCGACATAATGCTTGATCGGGGAGTTAAAAATTCTGTAATAAAAAATTTCAACGGTGATTATTCAGCGCTTTTTGAAAAATTGGAAATATTAAAAAAATCCGACATTGCTTTTGCTAACTTAGAAGGAACAGCATCGGACAAAGGGACAGATGGAAAAAATTTATATTCTTTTCATATGGATCCTTCAGTAATCCCCGCTTTAGCTGGCGCGGGCGTAGATATTTTATCAGTTGCCAATAATCATGTTGGGGATTGGGGAGCTAGTGCTTTCGTCGATACTTTAGCAAGACTAAAAGAGAATGAAATACTCTACACCGGGGGAGGAAACGGTAGTATTGAGGCCGAAACACCAATAATTATTGAAAAATACGGAATAAAAATAGGATTTCTCGGTTTTTCGGACAAAGGACCGGATTGGATGAAAGCAACAGAAAATCAAGCAGGAATTTTGTTGACAAGTAGTCCGCGTTTTGATGAAATAATAAAAAAAGCTAGCGCTAAAGTTGATTACCTTGTTGTCTCGTTCCACTTTGGTGAAGAATATCAGGCAAAACATAATGCAAGACAAGAATATTTAGCCCATAAAGCAATTGACGGCGGCGCAAAAATCATAATCGGTACGCATCCGCATGTAATAGAAGATACGGAAGTTTATAAAAATGGCTACATCGCCTATTCTCTTGGAAATTTTATCTTTGACCAATCTTGGAGCGAGCCAACAATGCAGGGAATGTTACTTAATGTAAAATTAAATAGAGATGGAAGTATGACAGTTAAAAAAGATATAATAAAATTAAATTCCGCTTTTCAGTCGGATAAAATAATAGAAGGCAGAGAGGAAAAAGTTAATTTTCAGAAAATAAAAACTAATTAAATTTAAAATGTATAAGAAATCCGCATATGCTGAAATTTTATACATCTACAAGTAAAAATTATTGTTGTTAAATGGCGCATATGCAAGATTCAACAACAGATACATAGGAAAATTCTATGTAAAATACCCTGCTTCTGTAAGTAGCTTTTTTAACAAGTGGATTGGCATACCAACAATGCTTTCTTCATCGCCTTCAATCTTTCTAACATATGATCTCAATATAGGATGCTGAACACCAAAGCCACCAGCTCGACCCAGTGGATCTCCGTTCTTAATAAAATTTTCAATCACAGATTCCGGAAACGGGTTAAAGAAAACCCGTGCTCTGTCAACCCCTTCATAATATTTTCCGGTAACGGTATCGTAAATAACAATAGCGGTCACACCTTCCGGTGCCACACCTGCGCTATATTCTCGCAGAAATTCCCGCGCTTCTTTCTTCGACTTCGGTTTTTCACGTGCTTTTCCACCACACACTGCAATAACATCGGAAGTAATCAGTAAAGCCGGTTCTTTTATATTAGAAATTAAAGCATTAGCTTTCGCCCGAGCGACAATAAGGGGTCTTTGATATGGATTATCTGTTTCAATTAATTTCTCATCAACGTCAGGAATTAAGATATCAAAAATATACCCAGCTTTTTCAAGAAAATCTTTTCTGTATTTTGAAGATGAGCCGAGAATTAATTTCATAAATTTACTTCGCAATTTGCGTTGCTTCGTCGAATTTGACGGAAAGAAGTTTAGAAGCTCCGTTACTACCTATCGTTACACCATAGAGTACACTGGCGCGAGACATCGTCTCGCGGTTGTGGGTAACAACGATAAGTTGAGAATGCTTGGAAAGTTTTTCTAACATCTCACCGTATTTGCGAGAATTTGATTCATCCAGCGCCGCATCGGTTTCATCCAATACCAGAAAAGGCGGCGGATTTACTTGCGACATGGCAAAAAGAAGAGCGATAGATGTGAGCGATCGCTCCCCACCAGAAAGCGCATGAAGTTCTTTAACTTTTTTATGCGGAAGCGAGACATTTATTTCTATCCCTTGTTCTAAAATAATCTCACCATCATTTAATATCTCTGTCTCACCATAATCCTCCTCGTTAGCTGATTCGTCTCTTTTTTTCTTTTTGCTCTCAATTATGATAGTTAGGAATCCGTGTCCCCCACCGAACATCAATGCAAAAAAATCTTGAAATTCCACATTAATTTTTTTGATTCCTTCTTTAAATTCTATATCTATTTTTTCTTTTAAATCCATTATAAGTTTTTGAAGCATTTCAATACTTTTAGTCAAATCTTCCATTTCCTTAGCGAGAAAAATGTCTCTATCGGAGACTTCTTTAAATTCTTTCATTATTTCGGTTCCCTCTCCCAACCCAGCATCTTCTAATTTTATTTTTATACGTTCAATTTTTTTTCTTAATTCTTCTTGAGTAATGACTGGATTATTACCCGCCTCTTCGGCGGATCGTCGTTGAGGCGATTTATAAGATAAAATCTCTTCTCCAATTAAAGCTAGGCCTTCTTTTATCTCATTTTTAAAAGATTCTAGTCTATTTTTTAAATTTCCTTCTTTTATATTTACAAGTTCTAAAGTAGAAGATAATTCTTGATATTTAACTTTCCATATAAATTTTTCCCGCTCAAAATCACGCAAGGCTTCCATCTCTTTATTTATTTCCTGTTTCAAGATTTCAGCTGATTGGGCAAGTTCTTTTTCCTTACTCTCTATTTTTTGTATTTCAGTGAGAATGTTGGCTTGTGAATTTTTCAATTCCATTAATTCTTTTTCTTCAATTTGTCTTTTTTCTGTCTGTTCTGAATGTAATTCTTTAATTTCGCTTCCGCACAGCGGACACCGACCCGCAAGTTTTACTTTATTTGCTTTTACTTCCAACATTCCCTCGATTCGGCCCAGTTTGTGTTCCATCTCATTTTTGACGACACGAATTTCATTAATTTTTTTCTCAATACTTCTAAGTTCTTCAATTTTTTTACTACCTTTAGTGGAATTTTCTTCTTCAGTACTAGAAATCTTCTCCGCTACATTTTTAAGTTCAATAGAAATTCTATTCTTTTCTTTGGATAAAGTGGACTGCTCTTCTTCTAGATAAACACTCTCTTTCTTAAAATATTCTCGATAGAGCGTTGCTAATTCTTTCTGCATTTCCTTGGCCTTTTCAAATTTCTCCATTTGTCTTTTAAGAAAATTAAGATGTGGAGCATTTTCTCGGCGTAGCATAATAACTTCTTTCATATTCTCATTGGCGCGCTCTAACTTTCTTTCACTTTCCTTTATTTTTAATTGGTAAATTTTAAGCCCTAGGGCGTCTTCTATTATGGCTTTTCGTTCTTTCGGGCTTGCGCTTAAAATTCTGTCAGCTTCACCTTGTGAAATAATATGATGTCCAGATGAACCAATATTAACTGATGCTAAAAGATTGTGAATATCTTTTAATCTGACTTCTGCGCCATTCAAAATATATTTATTTAATCCATCAGAAAAAACTTCCCGGGAAATACTAACGGTGTCATAATTTAAATTAATTTCTTTCCCTTCGTCGTTTGAAAATTTGAAAACTTTATTAGAATTGTTAAAATATATCGTAACAGTTGCTCGAGACCCTTTAGGTAAATTCTTAGATCCTTTAAAAATAAGATCGGAACCCAATTTCCCACGCATTGATTTTATTGATTGTTCCCCTAAAACATAGCGGATAGCCTCTACTATATTTGATTTTCCAGAACCATTTGGTCCAACTATGCAAACTATGGAGCTATTAAACTCTAAAAGGCTCTTCTGAGCAAAAGATTTAAAGCCATTTAGTTCAAGGGTTTTGAGTCGCATATTATTTTGTTTTAATCAAACCAATTCTTTATTTTCAATGCCGCCTCGGCTGCTTTTTGTTCTGCTTCCTGTTTTGATTTACCTTTACCTTCGGCAATTAAATTTGAACCAAAATAAATACCAACCGTAAAATGTTTATCGTGGTCAGGACCTGACTCGCTAAGAACTCTGTACGCTGGCGTAAAATTTACAAATTCTTGCGCCTTTTCTTGCACTAGAGATTTCGCATCACGCCAAAGCTTTTTATTTACTATTTCCTCCGTTTTGGGCAACAGAGATTCAGACACAAATTTATTTACCGCATTGTATTCTTGATCTAAATATATTGCTCCCACATATGCTTCATAGGTGTTCGCCAAAATATATTGTCTCGCTTTGCCATTATCCTTGGCTTCACCTTTAGATAAAAGTAAATAATCGTTCATACCTATTTCCAAGGCAATTTCAGAAATAATAACAGCATTAACCAGGGCGGAACGCAAAGCAGTTAATTCACCTTCCGTATAATTAGGATATTTTTTATAAAGAAAATCTGTAACGATAAGCTCCAACACGGCATCACCCAAAAATTCTAAACGTTCATTGTGTGAAAGAGAAGTCCCCGTATTTTCATTGATATAAGAACGATGAATAAAAGCTTGTTTTAGCAAATCTTTGTTTTTAAAAACTATTTTTGTTTTTTTCTCAAAATCTGAAAATTGAATCATTTTGTTTACTGTTTTTTACTAATAGTTTTTATCGCTTTTGCAATCAGTGGAATAATGTCGTTGTAAATGCGAAGTTCTGGAATTTCGGAAAGTTCAAACCACCGAGCCCCGTCCAGTCCGCCAGATTTTTCCAATGAAAGTTCTTTATATATACTCTTTGCTAAAAAATACACGACCTTTTTCAAACTTTTACCTTTTTCCGGGTGTGTTGCAATATATTCATTTTCTCCCAATTTTTCTTCTATCTCAACATCAAGTCCAATTTCCTTCTTAATTGCCCTTAGGGTACCTTGCGCTATATCTTCATTAACTTCCATTTTACCTTTTGATAAAGTCCAATAACCGAAAACATCATGTACAAGCGCAAATAGAATTTTATCATCCCCGCCCACCGACAAGGCAGGTTTTTTTGTATATACCAACGCGCCTCCCAAGCTTTCAATTGGCAATTTAGTGATATCCACCGGCTCCTTAGATTCTTCGGATTTCTTCTTTTTACTTATCTGGTCTTTACCGGGTTCGCCTATCTCTTTATAAACTGCGCCAAGGACGCCATTTACAAATTTGCCAGAATTCTCTCCACCGAAAGTTTTTGCCAATTCTATCGCTTCATTAATTGCTACTTTCGGGGGTACTTGCGTCCTATTGCCAAAAAGGAGTTCTGTTAAACCAATTCTTAAAATATTTCTATCAATAATAGATATTTTATCTATCGGCCAATCTGGCGCAGCTTTCTCTATAATTTCATCAATAATTATCCGCTTCTGTAACACTTCGTCAATTAAAGAAAAGACAAAATGATCATCCTCAAGACCTGGGGCAAATTCTTTTAAATTTCTATTTAATATTTCCTTAATTTGAGTGCTTTCGGCAGGCCCGCCTGCATCGCCATGCGAAGCATTGCGGGCAGGCAAGAAATCCCACTCAAAAAGCGTCTGGAGCACTATTGATCTTGAAAGGTGCCTATTTGCCATCTTTTTTAAAAAACAAAATTACTTATTTCTACTTATTTTTCGGCTACTTTTTTTGCTTTTTCTTTCTTTTGCTTCTTTTCTGTCTTTTTCACCAAATCTAAAACTTTTTTTCCGCGGTAAAAACCGCAAGAAGAGCACACTGTGTGACGTCTTTTAAGAGTTTTGCAATTTTCACACTTAGCAAAACTCGTGCTCACCAGCGCATGATGAGAACGTCTGTTTTTCGTATGCGATTTTGTACTCCTCATTCGAACTACCATAATATGTTTAGACTACCATATTATAAATGAAAAGCAAAATAGATTATTGAAAAAAATAAAAAATGTGATATTATAAAAACTATGGAAAAAGGAGAAGATAGAGACCATAAAAAATTAGGACGTGAGCTTGGGTTATTTGCCTTCAGTGATACTGTGGGCAAGGGTCTACCGCTTTGGTTGCCCAAGGGCACCACTATTCGCCGAGAACTTGAACGTTTTATAGTTGATGAAGAAATTCGCCGAGGATATCTCCATGTACGTACGCCCGATATTGCTAAACTTGAGCTATATAAAAAATCTGGCCACTATCCGCATTTCAAAGATTCAATGTATGCACCTATTACCATAGACGATGAAGAATTTATGCTTCGTCCGATGGCCTGCCCGCATCATTTTGAGCTTTATCTGTCAAAACCTCACAGCTACCGCGAACTTCCTATGCGTATTGCAGAACTTGCTCAACTGTATCGCTATGAACAATCTGGAGAGCTCATGGGCCTGCAACGAGTTAGAACTTTTTGTCTGGCTGACGCGCATATTATATGTAAAGACGAAGAGCAGGCAGTAGAAGAAATCAGCAAAGCGCTTGATCTCATTGAATATGTCACTTCTGTTTTTAATCTGAAACTTGATACTGACTATAGATATCGTTTATCCCTTGGTGATAAAAAAAATACAAAAAAATATTACAAGAATGACAGTGCTTGGGAAAAAGGAGAAGATCTTTTACGTAAGTTAATGAAAAACCGAGGATCTAAATTTGAAGAAGTTAAAGATGAAGCGGCTTTCTATGGGCCCAAAATAGATATCCAAATGAAAAATGCAAACAGCAAAGAGGATACGGCTTTCACTGTTCAGTATGATTTTTGCATGCCAGAAAAATTCAATTTAAATTATATTGGAGAAGATGGCAACGAACATCTGGCATTTGTAATACATCGTTCTTCAATTGGAGCAATAGAAAGAATAATGGCATTTTTAATTGAAAAATACGCCGGCGCTTTTCCTCTCTGGCTCTCACCGGTGCAAGTGAAAGTTATCCCTGTCCGGACAAATCATAATGAGTACGCCAAACAAGTTTTTGAATTATTAAAGGAAAACAATATCCGCGCGGAATTGGATGATAAAGACGAAAATCTGGGAACAAAAGTCCGCGATGCGAAAACAAATAAAATCCCTTATTGGATTGTTATTGGTGATAAAGAAATCGAGGCAAAAAAAATCACTCTAGAATCTCGCGAATCCGGCCAACTCGGGCAAATGCTAAAAGAAGAACTCGTGAAAAAACTCCTAGAAGAAATTAAAAATAAAAAGTAGTTATATATCAACCCTCGCTTTTGTTTTTCTGTTTTCTTAACTTATTATATATGATATACTAAGAAATATATTCAATGCCACATATATCGTCAAAAAAACTTAAAAAGGAACACTTGCAAAAACTTTACAACGAGTTTAGTATTGCTCTGGAAAAATCAGCGAGAAAATTATGGGTAAAATTTTTCTTAAACGATTTCTTAACTCGAACAGAAAAAATAATGCTCGCTAAAAGATTTGCAGTTATTTATCTTTTGTCTAAAAAAGTCCCCGCCTCGTATATTGCCGAAGCTTTTTACATGAGTCCAGCAACTATTTTTAGGATGTTGCTCAAATACGATATTGGTAAGTACTCCTCCCTACTAAAAGCAATCAAAGATCAAAATAATAAGGACATTTGGAAAATTTTGGAGAAAATTTTGAGGGCTGGATTGCCTCCAATTGTTGGTAGGGGTAGATGGAAATTTTTATACAAATGAGTTTTTATAAAATCCAATCTCTTAACCTATCATATATGATATATTAAGAGATTATAAAAAACAATCAATCATTATTCAATTATTTTAGATAATGATTTTATATATCAATTTCAACGAGTTTGGCGTTGGATTGGATGAAAGATTTGCGAGGAGGGACTTCGGAACCCATCAGAATATCAAAAATCTTATTGGCTTCTTCGGCGTTATCAATATTCACTTTTTTAAGTACTCGGTGCGCGGGGTCCATCGTCGTTTCCCAAAGTTCCTCTGGATTCATTTCTCCCAAACCCTTGAAACGCTGAATATGAATTCTGTTTGATTTTAACTTTGTTTCTTGTTCATTTTCAGCTTCTTCACCCGTTAAAGATTCATCGTCGGCGGGCTGTATTTCACTCACATTCACGCCCTTACCGACAATTTTTAACTTTTCATCATCGGTATAAGCGTAAGATATTTCTTTGCCTTTTTTTATTTTATAGAGCGGAGGCTGGGCAATATAGATATATCCCGCGTCAATAATTTGTCTGAAGTATCGGTAAAAAAGTGTCAGAAGTAATGTGCGAATGTGTGAACCATCAACATCAGCATCGGTTGCAATAATTATTTTATGATAACGCATTTTTTCTAAATCAAAAGTATCTCCAATAGAAGTCCCCATGGCAATAACCAATGACTTGACTTCTTTAGAAGCAAGCATTTTGTCTATGCGCGCGCGTTCAACATTTAAAATTTTTCCACGTAATGGTAGTATCGCCTGTGTGCGACGGTCTCTACCCTGTTTAGCTGAACCTCCTGCTGAATCTCCCTCTACTAAAAATAATTCTGATTCGGAAGCATCTTTACTCTGACAATCTGCTAATTTACCCGGAAGAGTCATGCCTTCAAGCGCACCCTTCCTAAGCACAGAATCTTTTGCCGCCTTAGCTGCCTTGCGAGCCTTTAATGCAAGAATTGACTTGTTAATTATGGCTTTAGCGTCATTGGGATTTTCTTCTAAAAAACTCGCAAATGCTTCACCAAAAACTGTTGCTACTGCTCCCTGGGCTTCCATACTCCCGAGCCTTGATTTAGTTTGTCCTTCAAATTGAATTTCACGAAGCTTCACCGAAATAGCCACCGTCAGACCCTCTAAAACATCTTCACCAGTAAAACCACCCTCAGATTCTTTCATCATTTTATTTTTCTTGCAGTAAGTATTCAACGTTCTAGTAAGAGCAGTTTTAAAACCAGTTACATGCGTGCCACCCTCGGGAGTGTTAATATTGTTGGCAAAAGGAACAATCCGATCAACTATATCATCAACATATTGTAGAGCAATTTCCACACCCACACTATCTAATTCTTTTTCAATGTAAAAAATATTATCCTGAATGGGTTTTTGAAATTTGTTATAATATTTTATAAGAGAAATAAGTCCGCCTTCAAAGTAAAAAGAAACAGACGGAAGCTCTAACTCAAGATTTCTAAAATAAAAAACATCACTATCGTCGAGTCCTTTTTTATTATCCCATTCTCGAGCGTCAATTATTAAAATTTTTAGTCCCCTTACTAAATACGCTTGCTGGCGAATATGATTTATTATCATGTTCCAATCAAAGACAACATCCTTAAAAATTTCTTTATCTGGTTCAAAAGTGATGACGGTGCCATGAAGTTTTGAGTTATCAACCTTTTTGACATTAGATTTCTTTTTTCCTTGAGAATATTCTTGCACATATTTACCACCATCGCGATAAACTTCTGCTCTGCAAAAAATAGAAAGCGCATTTACAACAGAAGCGCCCACGCCATGCAAACCTCCGGAAACTTTATATCCGCTATTTTCTCCACCGAACTTTCCCCCAGCATGAAGTGTGGTCATCACGGTTTCAAGCGCGGAAACTTTTGTTTTTTTGTGCATGTCTATGGGAATACCCCTACCATTGTCTGCAACACGCAGACGATTATCCGGCAATAAAACAACTTCAATATCATTACAAAAACCTCCCATCGCTTCATCGCGCGAATTGTCAAAAATCTCCCAGACCAAATGATGAAGCCCTTCCGGGCCCGTAGTGCCAATATACATTCCAGGACGACGCCGGACGGGCTCCAGACCCTCTAAAACTGATATATCTGAGGCATTATAATGATGCCCATTTCCTTGCTCTTTTTCTTTTGTCATATAAGGGTATTATATCAGAATTTACCTCACTTGCCAATCATTATTCTCCTTGATTTTATTGGTTATTTTAGTCATAATTTCATTTACTTCTGTGTCTGTAAGAGTCCTATTATAAGACTGAAAAACTAATCTAAAAGCATATGAAATTTTATCTCCTTTTTTGAATTCATCAAAAAGTTCCGGACCCCTGATTAGCAATTCCCCTGCATTTTTATTTATAATTTGCTGTATGTTCTCTTTGACTTTACTGCTTTTTAATTCCTGTGGCACCCACACCGCTATATCGCGCGCAATGAAAGGAAATAGAGACCACATTTTAAACTTTTGAGAAATTAAAGCTGAATCTGAATGCTTTTGTGAATGGTCTCCGTTGCGAAGTAGGAGATCTTGAACAAAAGCATCAGGCTCAGCTGATTTACAAAAATCCTCCAAACTCATTTCTTTTATTTTTTCCCCGCCTGCATCGCTATGCCAGCCCGAATCGCTACGCGAAGCGTTGCTGGCGGGCGAAGCATTGCGGGCAGGTTTTTCATTATACGCAACATGAATTTCTTCTCCATTTTTCTGAAAAACTGTTCCAATTTCAAAGATTTTTACTTCATCTAAGCCAAGTAGTGACGCATTTATTTGAGTTAATTTCAAGCTTTCTTTCAACCCATCCGTCAAATTTGTTCTCAAAAACTTTTTATCGCTTGCACTCTTTTCTACTTCCATTTCCCCTTTTTCGCAAAATACATAAGTCATAACTTCAGAGTATCCATCCGTTAGTAATTTATTTCTCACCCAAGAAATTTTCGCATGTGTTTCATCAGTTTTGGGTTTAAAATTGATTTTTGGAATTTTTGGTTTTACTTTATCATAACCCAAAATTCTACCCACCTCTTCTGCTATATCTTCTTCTATAATTAAATCAAGGCGCATAAATGGCACAATAATTTTAAATTTACCATTATTTTTTTTATACTCAAAATTATATCTTTTTAAAATATCTTCAATTTCTTTTATAGAAACATTTAAACCTAAAATTTTAGATATTCTTTCAGCTGAAAAAGAGAGTTGGCGCTCTGCTTGTTTTTGGGGATAAATATCTATAATATCTTCAAAATCATTAAAGCCATATTCAGCTAAAAGACCAGAAGTTTCCAACATAGCAAAATCACAAAGCTTTGGAGATAAATCATTTTCAAATCTTTTTAATGCATCTGTAAAAATTCCTATGTCTTTACCAGTCTTTCTTATGCTCGTCGGATCAAAATTTGCCACTTCAATAATGATATTTTTTGTATTATTATCTACTTCCGCAATTTTCCCTCCTTTTATCCCGGCAATAGCTAAGATATTCTTTTTATCAGCAATTACAACATTGGGAGATTTTAGTTTTATCTGCTTATTATCTAGCGTAGTTATCTCTTCGCCATCCTTTGCACTACGAATAATTATGTCATCTTTAATTTTATCCAAATCAAACGCATGACATGGCTGACCGCAATCAAACATCACAATATTTGCTGCATCTACAATGTTATTTACGCTTCTCTGTCCGATTGATTCTAGGTGTTTGACTACCCATTCTGGACTAGGACCAACTTTTATATTTCGCACAATTCTTCCCATATATCGACGACATTTATCACTTTCTATTTCTATTTTTAATTTAGTCGGTTGAGATTCTGGAATTTTATATTTGGGCGTCGGGTCAATAAATTTAATATCTAAAAGCGAAGAAATTTCTTTTGCTATACCGAGGTGAGAAAGTAAATCATGCGCCCTGTTTGGTAAAACATTTATATCGAAAATATTATCGTCATCTGCGCTCTTCTCCACACTCTCCACTTCTACAACATGATGGGTGAAAATATCTGCGAGCTTATTTGCCTCAGGTACGTCAGGTATATACCACTTAAGCCAATTAAAAGAGACCTTCATATTAATCTCTTCTTAAGAATTTAAAAAATAATTGAACAAACTGTATATTGAATCTTTTCAGTGTCGGTTGTATAATCCAAACTATCGTCGAATAAAATACATAAATTATACTTACGGACAAAAGAGACAGAAATAACATTTCAAAAAAACCTTCTGAGTTACCTCTATTAAATACTACAAATATTGGAATTATTAATAATCCAATAGAAATTATAATGTCTACAACTATTAATATTCTTCTGAATGTTTCTTTCATAAATTAAATTGGTTTTAAAAAATTAATAATAGACAAAGGTATAAATTGAGCAGCAATTAAAGAAGACATTAGAGCAATCACAGTTGCGATCCTAAGGATAGTAGTAGAAAGCCCTCCTTTTTTCCTATTACTCATAATTTTTTCTTCATTTTTTATTGTCTCTTGTTCGTCATTAGTTTTTTTATCAAAAGGAACAGTGACTGCCTCACCCTTACCCCATGCAGAAATAGTTTTTAACACCAAATATCCAACAACTAACTCATAGTGTCCTGTAGCAAAAGATATTGTGTAAAAAACCATCTCAAGAAATCCGGCTATACACCTAGCATAGCAGTCAGAAAACGATTCAAAAACATGATCCTTGAGATAAGTTTTATAAGAAAGTTTGATGCTGATGCAAAAATGAAATATATGATTAATTAAAACAATAATAGAGTTTGAGATAAATATTATCCAAAAAGCTTTTTTTATTTCTAATAGAAAATTAAAACAGAAAAAATTAAGCAATAAATAGTAAGTTAACAAAAAGGTCGCATATACAGTGACAGCAATAAACAAAGAGCGCTGAATGCTATCTTTCTTTTCTTTGAAATCTTTTATATTGCCCTGTTCTATGGGATTTACCATATACTAAAATTGATTAAGTCTTAAGTCTCGCCGATAAAAAGGCCAAAATTGATGTTAAATGACTCCATATTTACTTGCTTGACTTTTGTTTCCATTGGGTATATACTCATGAGGTAAATGGGCGTTAGCCCTCCGAGATTCCCCGCTGAAAGGCGGGGTTTCGCTTTTATGGCAGAAAATTCTTTATTTTACTGATAATATCCCTGAATTCATTCTCGTTGATCGTCTCAACTAAACGCAAGAATCTTTTTGTACTAACAAGTCGTATCTGTGAAAGTATGACAAAAGAACCACTCTTTTTCAACTTGTGATGAAATTTATTGTCTTTTGCAATTGTCGTAAGTGGTACAATCCATACTATAGATCTATTAAATTTTTTAACAATTAAAAGTGGCCTTTCAAAATTATCATTTTTTCCATCTTGCTCATAACCAATATTTACACCAATTGAACCCCACCAAATTTCTCGTTCGTTAAAAAACATTTGCTCAGAAACTTCTTTCTGGTCAAGAACTTTTTTCTTTTTATTCCAAGAATCAAAATGTTTTTTATACTCCATAAATAAAAATTTAAAACTAGAACTGATTGAGCCTTAAATCCCCTTGATAAAAAAGACGGACGTCAGGAATGCCCCATTTAATCATAGCGATGCGATCAAGTCCTCCACCGAAAGCGAAACCTTGAACTTTCGCCGGATCTAGCCCGCAATTGCGTAAAACATTCGGATGAATCATTCCTGCGCCCATCATTTCCAACCATTTGCCATTAAATTTTACATACACTTCGATGGAGGGCTCAGTAAAAGAAAAAAAACTTGGACGAAACTCAATATCAGTATTTTCTCCAAGCATCTTTTTATAAAATCGCATGAGCACGCCTTTTAAATCAGCAAGCGAAATATCGTCATCTATATTACCCACCATTATTCCATCTATTTGATAAAATTGCATTTCGTGCGTTATGTCTGTGGCTTCATTTCTAAAAACTTTGCCGATAGAAATAAAAGCACAAGGTAGTCTCTCTTCTTTTCCTGCTTGTTCTATGGAACGAACTGTCACAGTCGTAGTATGTGTACGAAGCACAGATTCTTTCTTATCCTTAATAAAAAAGGTGTCTTGCATGTCTCGCGCTGGATGATCTTTGGGAATATTTAGCGCATCAAAATTATGCCAAACATCTTCAAGTTCTGGTCCTGTAGCAACTTCAAAACCCAAGTCAATAAAAATCTTTACTGCTTCATTTATAACCATTGAAAGCGGATGTTCCGTGCCTTTTTTAATTTCTGAATTCATTAATAGTTAAACTATATCAAAAATTTGATACAATAAAAAGGTGCAAAAAACCTATTGGATTTTAATTATTTTAATAATCCTCTTTATGATTTTGGGTTTTTATCTTGGTTGGCTAGATAATGGCCCAGTGTAAATTTTCGCTAATTTGCAATATTCGCACTCGCTGTCTTTACCATATGAATTGTAATAACAATCACGCTCTAACCATTTTCCACTTTTTACAAAAGTATCATAATCTACGATATCTTTCATTAAAAGCTCAATTTCCTTTTTTGTAATTATTCTATCGTAAAAAGTTTCTTCTTTGTTTTTAGATTCCAAAAATTCTAGTCGGCTCTTTCGCACATTTAATTTACCCCTTGAACTATGTTCCAATAAATAAGAATACATCGCAAGTTGGCGTAAATATGCGCTCATTCTTCCTTCTTCATCCATTTTCTCCATATCATTCTTTTTTCTTATGCCTCCGGTTTTAAAATCGGTAACTCTTAAAGTTTTTGCATCAAGTTTTTCTACTAAATCTATTTTCCCATAAATATTTAGATGTGGTAACTTTTCATACTTACATGAAACACTTTTTTCATTTTCCCTGTTTGATTTTATTTGGGGCAAACGATTTGTTACCCATTTAGAAATTATTTTTAGAACATCTTTTTGCATTTGCTTTTGTATCTTTTCATTTCCATATTTTCTTTTAGAAACTTCAATTTTCACTATATTTTCAATTTCTTTTAGAGAGGGTCGGCTATTCATTTTTAAAATTTTATCAATAGAAGCATGTACGGCGTTCCCGAACTCTAAACTCTCTCTTTTTGGTTCCGGTAATTGCAATAAATTTCTAAAATACCACTTCCACGGACATTCAAAAAAATTATTTAGAAGCGAGACGGAAACTTTTCTTTTTTCATATTTCTTCGCCACTATTTTTTTGAGAGTCTTAATATCAAAATGTTCTTTCGCTTGGGATTTTTTGCTGACATAAGCTTTTGGGTTATGTTTTAAAATAGATTTTTCTGTTTTAGCGCTGTCTTGTTTCTCTAAAATTCCTTCCGGTAAATCCGCCACAACATGAGCAAGTTCTTGATCTCCCCCGGTATAAGAATGCTTGGCAAAAGAAATAGCGCAAAAACGTCTGGCTCGAGTTATCGCCACATAGAGCTGCCGTTTTACCACTTCTTCATCTTTTTTTTCCATATTTTTTTCAATCATCTCCGGCAAAACAAAACCCGGCCTTTTTCCAGACATTAAAGATCTTTCATCCATATGCGCGATCCATACATAGTCAAACTCAAGCCCCTTTGATCCATGCAAAGTTAAAACTTTTACTCCCTCGTCAGCAGAAAATATGGCAAGCGGTATATTTTCCCCATAGGCTTCCAGCCGATCAATAAAAGATAAAAATTCAGAAAGAGTGAGTTTGGGATTTTTTTCTATTTGTGAAAGAATTAAATTTAAAACGGTGCGGACTATTTCTACTCGAGAAATCAAGGTTTCGTGGTCAGAAGCGTTTTTTAAGAGCAACTCATCGCCGATTAATTGGGTCAGAGAATAGACATTCAATTTTTGCGACTCTTTTAACCAAAAAAGGAGTTTGTTTGTCCAGCTATTCGCGGGGTTGGTATCTTTAAACAAAGAAGTTTTTTGTTCCGCTAGATTAATTAAGGAAAATTTTTTCATATCATTCTCGGTAATAAATTTATGCGCCGAAATCAAATCAAGACCGGACAGTTTATCAAAAAAAGATAAAGCTAGGTTTCCGCTGTCATAAGGATTGCCGATTATTTTTAAAACCCGCAAATAAGATTGCGCTTCATCAGAATCAAAAAAAAGAAAAGCATTCAAGCTGGAAACCGGCAAAGACATATCGCGAAGAATTAAGGCGGCGCTACGCGCTTGTTTATTTTTGGGTACAAGAATAGCGCAATCATTTACATTTATTTTATTTTTCCTGCTTTGGGCGGATATTTTTTTTTGTATATCCAATGCGCAAGCAATAATTTCATCTCTGGGATAGTCGGCTTCCACTAGGCGAACAGGATGAGTTTCTTTTCGGTGACTTAAAAGTTTTTCCGTTGACAGAGAGCTTTTTAAGAGAGAATCAGATGCGTCTAAAATGACTTGCGTAGAGCGATAATTATCTACTAGCGTAATAAGCTTTGCTTTGCCAAAAGAATGCTTAAAACCCTCAAAATAAGCGATAGAAGCCCCGCCAAAGCCGTATATTAGCTGGCGATCGTCTCCAACCACAAAAATATTCGGCTTTTCAACTTCTCCCCAAATTTTCTCTAAAAATTCATTCTGTACCCCGCTCGAATCTTGATGCTCATCAATCAAAACATAAATGTATTTTTCTCTAATGTCGGCGCAGAAACTCGGAGAAATCTCCGCAATCCTTACCAGATTTTCTAAAACATCATCATAATCAAAAACATTTTTTTCTTTTTTTGTTTTTTCATAGAGTTCAAAAAATTTTGCCACCTCAAGCGTGCGGTTCAGTCCTTCAATTTTCCGTAAAATATCTTTTTTTATTTCTCCCTTGCTTTCCCCGCGGATAGAGATACTTTTAGGATCGTTTTTTAGATTATAAATATCGTTCTCTATTTCTTTCAAAAAATTTTGGGGGCTGATACGATCTTTTTTAAAAATTGAAATTAAAGATTTTAAGTCTCCAAAATGCCTAGTGGAGTCGGCGCGTGAACGCAAATATTCCCACTCGTGATCAAAAAGAAGTTCATCATAGAGTATGATTATATCTGTATCATCCAGAAGCTTCGGCGCAGTTTCCAGTTCAAGTATGCCATAATACTCTTCAATGATTTTCATTCCAAAACTGTGAAAAGTGAAAATATTTATCTTGGAACTTGTGGCGCCAATATATTTACTTAAACGTTCTTTCATCGCGAAAACTCCTGCATTGGTAAAAGTAAGACATAAAATACCGTCTGCCGGAGTGTCTGTTTTGAGCAGAATGTTGCCGATGCGCAACGCCAATATTTGCGTTTTGCCTGTGCCAGGTCCGGCAACCACCATGACTGGACCCTCTATGGTATCCACAGCTTCTTTCTGTTCTTTATTCAGCTTTTTATATTCAACATTAAATTCTCCTTCAAGTTTTTGCTTCATTTGTACTAATTATAACATGGAGAACTTTCTTTTTGCTGAAAATAATGTAAATTAAGAATAAGGAGGGTTCGCATAGAGGTCTAGTGCGCACGCTTGGAAAGCGTGTATGGAGAAATCCATCAGGAGTCCGAATCTCCTACCCTCCGCCAGTTAGGAAATCTAGAGCATCTTCAAAAATTCTTCTTCATTTATCACTTTGACTCCCAGTTTTTCGGCAGTAGTAAGTTTGGAACCCGGATCAATGCCAGCCACAACATACGAAGTATTTTTTGAAACAGAGCTAGCTACTTTTCCCCCCAGGACAATGATTTTTTCTTTAGCAATTTCGCGAGACATATTAGAAAGCGCGCCAGTTAAAACAAAAGTAAAACCGTTAAATTTGCCGGCTTTTTTCTTTTCCATTTTTTCTATAATGACGCCATTTTTTTTTAATTTCTGTATAAAATTTAAATTATTTTTGTCGTGAAAAAAATTACTAACACTCTTAGACACAGCAGGACCTATGTTTTCTATACTATTTATTTCAGCAAGGACTACCCTTGCTGAAATTATTAATTTTTCCAATGTCCCAAAATGCATCGCCAGATCTCGCGCTGTTTCTTCCCCTACATGAAGTATTCCTAACGCCCAAAGAAATTTTGAAAGAGGGATATGTTTTTTATTTTCTATTTCTTTTACAATATTCTCTGCAGATTTTTTTCCAAAACCCCGAAGAAAAGTCTCTGGCTTCCTGTGGGGCAGGCATTCAAGTGTGATAAAATCATCTTTCGTTAATGTAAAGAGGTCCGCCGCATCGGTTATTAAACCTTCATCTTTTAATCGTCTTAAAATTTTCGGTCCCAGTTCATATATTTCAAACACGGATACAAAATGCTCTAAATATCTTTCATCTTTGGCGGAACATTTTGGATTAACGCAATAATATGCTACGGAAGTCTGGGATGGCAGTTTTTTCTTCTCCACCTTTCCCCCGCAAACTGGGCAAATATTCGGCACTTTTATTTTTTTTTCTTTACCTGAACGCATTCGGGTCAAAACTTCCACGACTTTCGGGATAACATCACCAGCTTTTTCTATAACCACCGTATCTCCAATTCGCAAATCAAGACGTTCTATTTGATCCATGTTGTGAAGTGTTGCTTTGGACACCATAGAACCTGCCACCAAAGTCGGCTCAAAAATCGCAAGTGGCGTCAGAACACCAGTGCGTCCAACATTTATTTTTATATCTTTTACTATTGTTGTCGCTCTCTCAGCCGGATATTTAAACGCCACCACATAGCGTGGCGCTTTGCCGACAACGCCTAAAATTTCTTGCAGTTTTAAGTCATCAATGTAGATGACAATTCCATCTGTGCCATATGGAAAATTTGATCTTATTTTTTCAAATTTTTTGATAAATAAAATTATTTCTTCTATGTTTTTACATTTGGCTTCTAATGCTCCAACTTTAAATCCCAAATTTCTCAGTATTGCGTGTTTTTCTGAATGGGTTTGCAACTGAGAAGCAGAACCTCTCAGTAGAGGTTCTGCTTCTTTTATTTCTGCAATATCATAAGCAAAAAAATCCAAATGTCTCTTTGCGGCAAGTTTAGGGTCTAATTGCCGCAAACTACCCGCGGCCGCATTTCTGGTATTGGCAAAAAGAATCTTACCCTCTCTTTTATTGCCAAGATTTAATTTTGACAATGTTTTTTTGGACATTATCGCCTCGCCCCTGACTTCTAAATATTCTGGTGCAACCCCCCTGAATCCCCCCTTATCAAGGGGAATAACTTTATCTCCTCCCCTTGATAAGGGGGAGGTCGGGAGGGAGTTTAAAATAAGCGGGATTGAATTTATGGTCCTAAGATTTTGAGTAATATCTTCACCCACGAATCCATCTCCCCTCGTTGCGCCCTGCGTAAATTTCCCATTTTTATAAATTAATGACACAGCAAGACCATCAAACTTTATTTCACAAAAATACTCCAACTTTTTTTCGGAACCAAGAAGTTTTTGAATTCTTTTTTTCCAATCATACAATTCCTCTTCATTAAAAGCGTCATTAAGCGAAAGCATTCTGATTTTATGCTTGACTTTGATAAACTTTTCCAGGGCTTTGCCAGCTACTCTATTTTCCAGAGCATTGGAGTCATTAAGCTCCGGATGCTTTTGCAAAAGCGCTTTTAGTTCGCGGGTTAATGAATCATAAACGTCATCAGTGACATTGGGCGCATTTTCTATATGATATGCATTTCTCAATCGTACGATTTCACTTCGCAATTTTTTTATTCTTTTTTGAGCATCAGACTCTTGCATATCTCAATCAGTAATTTACTTCTAGCTGTCGTTCTACGCTATTTGATCCCTGAGTACAAGAAGCGCCTCCATCGTTGTATCCTTTTGAAATAATTTTGGTCGCTGGTGGAACAGTTTTATCCACAGTCACCTTGGCACAGCCTTGCCCACTAGAGTTCAAGCCAGATAAAACAAAACTCCAAAATCCCGGGGCTGGTGTATAAATACTGCCAGGAGATTTATCATTAAAAAGCGTAAGTTCTATACCGGTGTCAGCTGCAAAAAAAGCGTTATTAGTATCTCGGGCTGAAGTGCCAAATTTCACTTCTTTAAGCGCTATATTGGCAACTCCTAACGCTATTGCTAAAAGAATACTTGAAAGCGTAACCGCAAAGAGTATCACAAACCCCGAACGACCCCGACGTATCGTCGGGGCGTGCGGGGCAGGCCCTTTTTTAAAAATATTAAGTTTTTTGATTTCTTTTATCATCTTATTCTACCCAATTAAATAAATTCTCTGAAAAAACCATATTGTAATTACCAGAACCTTGCGTCCAATAAACAGTAGAGGAGATTTTTGTTTCATAGACGCTAATCGGACTCACTATAATCTTTCTAATATATCCAGAAGATGCCCCTGTGGTATAATTATATTTACCTGTTGTAATATCATATTTAAGCTCCGGGCATGCTCCAACACAAGCAGTAACTGCAATTCCTGCCATGGGTTGCGAAGGATTGGTAAAGTCCCCCGCATTAAGATCACCGAAATAACAACCATCTGCGCTTGCGCAAACAGTATTACCCGAAGGTCCCGCAACTTTGGTATTAAATGCATTCCAGCCAGCTTGACTAGTGGCGCCATAAAGTACAAAAGTATCTCGCATATTCCTAATATACTCAATACCTTCTTGCGCTAGATATGAAGCTATTATTTTCTTTTTAGCGTAACCGGTATTAGAAATACTTCCAGATAAAATCACCAGTAAAGCCAAAATGGATGTAGTAAAAATAGAAATGGCAACAAGTGTTTCCACTAAAGTAAAGCCCTTTGACAAGCTCAGAATCTGACGACCTTTATTCTTTTGTTTTAAAAAAATTTTCATAATTTTAAATATCTATCAACCTTTGAGACACTGAAGTTTGTAAAGAAAAAGGGGTAACAACACTGCTCGAAGTACCAGGTTTATAAGTTATCGTTCCAACCAATCTAATGCTAACAAAAGATTGTTGTTGGTCTGGTGATGGTCCTGCTCCTAATACTGAAAAACCAGAAGCCGTCGTATTGATAACAACTTCATCAGGAGTTAGTTGAACAAAATTAGAAGCAATGTAAGGACCTTGGGTTGATTTAAAAATCTTGCCAGTATTGTCTATATAATAAACCCATTGATCATTGGTAACAGTAGGATCAGAATTACCAGAGGCATATTCAAAAGCTATTGCCCAGCCATTGGCGCAACTTCTTGGATCGTCCATAGTAGGGTCATTACTGCCAGTTGGAATTGATTGACCAGAGGCAAAACAACGATAACTATATCCCGTTCTTATATTTCTGGACATATCTTCCATAATAAAATTTAAATCATCCATAATGGAACGCATATTTTGTGATTTATTGTGAAGTACATTGGCGTTTAAAAGCGTGCCCATGCCCGTTATGGCAATAACTAAAAAAAGAGAAACTGCAATCATTGTTTCTATTATCGTATATCCATTTTTGTTGTTGTTATTTTGCATTTTTTTGTATTCCTAGAACTTAGCAACTATAATCTAAAACCTAATTCACCTGCACTCTGCCGGAAGGATAGATTTTTATAAAAGCCACTACTTCTTTGGGTGATTTAATTGTAATTTGCATATAATCAAAACCAGTCAATGTTACACCATTTGAGTCTTTGAAAACCGCGCTTGAATCTGGTCTTTTAAAAGTAACAGATAGAGGGTTTAGAATTTGAGTGGAAGTAATGCCTGAATAACGATCTATCCGGTCTATATAATTACCTTTCGTTATGGTAATTTTTTCCAAACATTCCGTTGTTGTGCAACTTGGAGAATCGTCAAAAGAATTGTTTTGATCTAAATCGGCAAAATAAATAAATTTTTTGTTAAGATAAATATTATCAGAATAATCTTGTAACAGGGATGAAGTCAAAAAAACGCCATAGGAGGGTTTCCAGTTCGTGAGAGCGTTTGAATTCCATTTGCCGGAAAGAGCCGATTTTTGCGCTTCAACAATTTTTAAAGCGATATCGCTGGCCAAATTTTTTAGGTCCACTTTTGCTTGAAATTTGCCATGATTAAAAATAATCACAGAAGATAATACAGCAAAAATACTTAAAACAACAATAAGCTCCACATAAGTCATTCCCGCATTTTTCTTTATTTTTTTATTAAATATTGTCATTAAAAAGCAAAAAGGTGTAATTCAAAAAGAAATGCTAAAAGCGCGCCCAAAACTAAAAACGGAGCAAAAGGAATTTCACTTTTCATTCCATACTTTTTTGAAAAAATAATAAGAAAAAGCCCTATTATAGCCCCGGACCAAAAAGCGACCACTAGACCAGAGAGCGCCCGAGATAAACCGAGGAGCCAACCCAAACCCACTGCCAGCTTAGCATCTCCCAGCCCCATCCAAGTACCCCTTGATATAAGCCAAAATAAAGCAAAGGGCAAAGCGATCAATCCGCCCGACAAGAATTCAAAAATTGATGGAAGATGCAGATAAAAACCTGTCTGCGCAGGCAGACTATAACTAATGAAAAAAAATAGGCCTAAAAATGCGAGAATACCAAAAACCAGAGAAAGAGCATCTGGAATTATTTTATGCCGAAGGTCATAGGCTGCGATGATTATAAGCAGTGAAAACATTGTGGAGTAATAAGCATAAGTAGCGATGAATGCTAAATTAAAAAAATTATAAATATTTTGTCCGCCATAGGCAGATCCGTCTTGGGCGGAAAGTTTTAGAAAAAGTAAGGCAAAAATTAATCCAGTAGCCAACTCCACCAGCGGATACTGAATTGAAATTTTAGTTTTACAACTTCGGCATCTCCCCTTCAACCCTAAAAAACTAATAAGCGGCATAAGTTCATACCAGTAAAGTTTATTTTGGCAAGACATACACGCGCTCCGCCCACCGAAGGATTTTTGCGTATTATATCGGTAAATTACAACATTTAAAAAACTCCCAATAATCAGGCCAAAGATAAAAAAGATAAATACTACAAGACTTTCCATTTCCGTATTATAACAATATATAAACTAAAAAACTAATTTAATAAAAAATATCAAGGAGTATCCTTGCTTGCCTTCCTTAAACTATCGGCAAAAAGTAGCGTTGATGGAAGTAGCGATTGTCTCAGCTGCAGCCCAGGTATATGCCTTACTTGCTCCTGTGCTATCTACACACCAAGAATCTGGTAATGGAGCTGTGTTCCCATCACTAGTTTTAAGCTGTACTGCAACTGCATAAGCTCCAGATGATGAATAACACCTAGTAGATGCAATTCCGGCACCAGCATTATAAGCAGATGTTATCTGACTCCAGATGGTAGGATTAGAGAAAAGGGTATCCGCTCCAGTACCAACATTTGTACATTGACCAAGAGCAAAGTATGTAGGCGTGGCGTCCACAGCATAATTTCCCCATGAATCATAAAGAATCTCCGCTTGCGGACGCATATTGACTAGGTTTGATTTTATAGTAGCATCAGCGCCCTTGCCTCGGGCTGAATTAAGCGAAGCCAAAACCACTGAAGCTAAAATGCCAATGATGGCAACTACGACCAAGAGTTCAATTAATGTAAACCCGTCTCGCCTTCGGCAAGCCGAGGCGGAACCTTTCTTAAAATTTTCCGTGAAATTCATTTTTTTACAATATTAAAATTAATAAAAATTAATTTTTATTACGGACAAACATATTCGCCAGAAAGAAGAGCAGTTGCTTCCTTAGAGGCCCCAGTAGAATCAACACACCATCCGCCGGCAAAAGGACCGCCAGGGGGAAGCGTAGGATTCTTTAAGGATGTAACAGCTGCCCAAGCAGTATCACTGTCGTGACAAACGGAAGCACCAGCAAGAGTACCTGTATCATCATAAATAAATGGCTGAGTATTATCACCCACAACTGCGGCTATATTTAATTTCTGCGCAGCATTTAAAACCATAGGGCCAACACCACCGACAGCGGTGCAGAGATTATTATATGTTTCATCTGGAAAGTAATATAGCTCTGCTTGCGCGCGAGAGTTAGCCATTGCGGACTTTATAGCGACATCAACAGCTTTGTTTCTGGCGCTGTTTAAACTAGCCAGTACAACCGACGCCAAAATACCGATGATAGCAACCACGACCAAGAGCTCAATTAATGTAAAACCTTTCGAATCCCCCAAGACCAAACCTTTAGAATTTTTTAACATATTTATAAAAAAGTTAAAATTTATAATGAACTTTTATATTATAGCACATTCATAAAAACAAAAAACACCCTGTGGATAAATCAAAAGGGTAGTTTTTGTTTTTTATTGCAACAATTAAATATGTTAATAGTTATTAACAAGCGTAGTCTGCAGCAGCCGCCAGGCCAACAGCGGTATTAACCTGACTTTTTCCACTACTATCCACACAGAAGAAACTTCCACCCTTGAGTGGCATTTCGGATGCCCAAGCGGCAGCACTGTCATTACAGACAGCTACGGTTGCCGTAGCAGCTGCATCATCACCAACAACTTGGTCTGCATCAGCACTTTGCTTGACAGCACCAGCTAAGATTGCATTAATAGTAGTCGCGCCAACAGCACAAACACCAGCGTAAGTCTGTCCAGTATCATAGAATAGCTCTGCCTGAGCACGAGAGTTAGCCATACTAGATTTAACGGCCGCGTCAGCACCTTTCGTTCTAGCGCTGTTTAGGCTAGCGAGCACAACGGAAGCTAAAATACCGATGATGGCAACCACGACCAAGAGTTCAATTAATGTAAATCCGTCTCGCCTTCGGCAAGCCGAGGTGAAACCTTTTTTGAAACTTATTTTTTTCATAACCTATTTTTTTATTTAATAATATTAACTTATAATAATTTCGACTTGATTAATAATAAACAAACATTAAACTTTTTCCAAAATACTCACTCGCTTCTTCAAAGCATCATGGTCTTCATATTTTACTTTATTAAATGATATATCGTCAAGCCTTCTATTTATACTTCCGATATGGTAAAGCAAATTATTTTCAACTCTGGCCATGTTTCTGCTTGCCTCTTCAAGTTTTCTATCAACACCTTCAAAACCCTTTGCAACCATGACCGCTAATTCATCTATTGCTATTATTTTTTTCTTTTTACTAATCATAATTCTATTATATCACAAAATTAATAAAGTTATCCACACCTGCCCATACTCTATCATTTCCTAAAAACTAGTTACTAACAACTAGAATCTAACTAATCCCCCCGGCGATATTATAAATCGGCACTAAGATAGAAACTAAAAGCAGTCCGACGCCTAAACCCAAAACCACAATCATTACCGGTTCTATTAGACCAATTAATGTATCAACCGCATCATCCACTTCACGCTTGTAAAAAATAGCTAAAGTTTTTAAAATAACATCCACAGAACCCGTCTCTTCACCCACCTTCACCATCTGTATCAAAATAGACGGTATTTCTTTTTGATGTTTTTCCAGCGCAACCGAAAGAGCCAATCCTGATTTTACGCCATCCGCCGCTTCATTTAAAATTTCTTTATAGACGCGACTGCCAACTACTTCTGAAGTGATGTCTATTGCCCGAAGAATTTGAACGCCTGAAGAAAGCATTATTTCCATATTGTCGGCTATTCTGGAGAGATAGAGCTGTTTATATAAATTACCCACATATGGCATAGAGAGACGCATTTTGTCAAGATATGTTTTCCCTTTCTCTGTTGTGGATATTCTCCAAAGCCAAATAGCTAAAAATACCAAAAAGATTATAACAAAAAAACCATAATGAACGAAAAAATTTGAAAGCGCAATGATGATAGAAGTATAAATAGGCACTGCTTGGCCAGAATCCAATATAATGGCGGAAAGTTTTGGAATCACAACTACAAACATAAGACCCATGACAACAAAAAAAGTGATAATAACGAATATCGGATAAATGAGCGCGTTTCTGGTCTTGGATGTAAGAGCATATTGACGATCTAAATATTCTGCCAAGTTCAAAAAAATTTGATTGAGTTTTCCGGTTTCTTCTCCCACCTTTACCATATTCAAATAAAAACTTGAAAAGACATCGGGGTGCTTGGCCAAGGAGCCGGAAATAGAAACTCCCGCTTTAAGATCATCGCAAATTTGAACAAGCTTGAGACCTAAAAATTTATTTTCTACATTAGTTGCGAGCATGCCGAAAGCTTTTAAGGCAGACACTTGCGCTTCAAATAAAGTTGAAATCTGACGGGAAAGAATCACAATATCCTTCGTCGACACCCTGTTAAAAAAAGAAATTGAAAGAAATGATTTCTTTTCTTCTTCATTTTTTATGGAAATAATAACAAGCCCCCTGTGCTGAAGTCCGCTTATCGCCATATCGCGACTCGGCGCATCAATTTCTCCTTCCTTGTTTATTCCTTCATCATCTACCGCTTTATATTTAAATAACATGGTTATTTATAAAGTATTAAATCATCCGTTCAAGCCCTTTAGGATTAAGTGAATATTGATAGGCATTTTCTATTGAAATTTCTCCGGTACGCACAAGTTCTATAAGTGAATGATTTAAATCCACCATCCCGGATTCCGTGCCTGTTTCTATAACTACATCAATCTCGTGCGTGCGTTTTTCGCGAATTAAATTCGCTACCGCATTATTATTTAAAAGAAGTTCATAAGCGGGAATAAGCCCTCCGGCAATTCTGGGAATGAGCCTTTCTGAAAAAATGGCCAGCAGACTGGATGAAAGTTGAGCGCGAATTTGGTCCTGTTGATCACCCGGGAAAGAATCAATTATTCTATCTATTGTTTGAGAAGCATTGTTAGTGTGCAAGGTTGAAAACACCAAATGCCCAGTTTCCGCGGCAGTTACGGCAGTTGCTATGGTCTCAGGCGTGCGCATCTCGCCGATCATTATCACATTCACATCCTCGCGAAAAACTGACTTAAGCCCCGTATGAAAATCTTTAGTGTCAATACCGACTTCTCGTTGATTAATTATGGATTTATTAGGAACAAATAAATATTCAATCGGATCTTCAATTGTTATAATATGACGTGTTTGTTCATTATTGATTAAATTAATCATTGATGAGATAGTGGTTGACTTACCTTGTCCGACAGGACCAACCACCAGAAAAAAACCTTGTCTTTTACGAGTCAAATCTGCGAGGATGGGAGGTAAATGCAACTCTGCCAGAGTTTTTACTTTCGGTAATAACCGAAAAGCAATATTAATTAATCCTTTTTGAAAAAAAGCGTTGCCACGCAGTCGCGCTTCTCCACGGAAATCATAAGAAAAATCCGCTTCTTGATTTTCCATGAATCTATCAACTTTTACTTTATCCAATACTTCACTCAAAATTCCAATCATATCTTCTTGAGTAAAAACCGAATTCTTTACAAGAAAGATAAGTTCACCAGTGACACGAATAGCTGGTACCCGCCCTGCGCCCAAATGCAAATCCGATCCCCCTTCGCGGATAACAGTTAAAATAAGTTCTGCAAGTTTTTCCTTATGGTTCATAATGTTTATTTTTTAATCCCGACGCTTTCAGGTCGGGATCCTGACTTTGCGTCGGGGTTAACTTTCTTAGTTAAAATGCTTGTCACCTGGTTTATCACTTCCATTGGAGTGGAATTTGCCTTTACAATGTAACCTGCTACTCCCAATGCGTTGCCTCGATCAATATCCTCCTGTTGACTTTTGTTGGATAAAATTATTTTTATAGAATTTGGAGATAATTGATTAGTGTTCATTTTTTCTAACATTTCAAAGCCATCCATTTCAGGCATAATTACATCCATTAAAATAATATTAGGGTTAAGTCCGCCTTGAAGTTTTTTTATTGCCTGTATGCCACTTAAGGCCGTGTACACCTCAAAATTATTTTGGCTAAATTTAAGCGCATACATATCTAAAAGAAAATTATCGTCATCAATTATTAAAATTTTTGTTTTTTCTCCTTCCATACACACTAATTGTACTACAAGCCAGTTTTAATACAACCCTCTAATCCCCCTTGTCAGGGGGACTTTTTCCACCTCCTCTGATAAGGGGAGGTCGGGAGGGGTTTTACTCATTTTCATTGCTAAAATTATATACTTCCCTAAAAGGAATAATGCCTTGTAGAGATTTCAATATGGCATCTTCTTTCATCATCAGCATTCCCTTTCTGCGGGCTATTTTGTAAATTTCCGCATTGGTGGGATTTTTTAGTATTGTAGCCTCCATTTCCTTATCTACTTTAAACATTTCAAAAATAGCAATACGACCCTTTGTGCCAGAAGGACATTCGGGAGATGGAACAACTTCATACATTTTATCTTTGAAAATAATTTTTTTTCTATATTCATCCGGCAAATCTTTAAATTGCTCTTCAATTTGAATTTTAGTACTTGGATCCATTGATATAAGCTTTCTAGAAGCGGGAAAAATCGTTTTAGCCAAACGTTGAGCTATAGAGAGAATTAGGGTTGGCGCGATAAGATACGGATCAATACCCATATCAATAAGACGAGGAATTGCGCCAATAGCGCTATTTGTATGGAGAGTTGAAAGAACGAGGTGTCCAGTCAAAGCCGCTTGAATAGCAAGTTGGGCTGTTTCTTTATCACGAATTTCTCCAACCATTATTATGTCCGGATCTTGACGAAAAATAGAACGTAGCCCCGTCGCAAAAGTATATCCGATTTCGGGCATTACTTGAGATTGATTAATATTGGGCATATGATATTCTACTGGATCTTCCAAGGATACAATATTGTTTTTTTCCTGATCAAGTTCATTCATCATTGAATATAGAGTGGTGGATTTTCCAGACCCTGTCGGACCAGTGATAAGAATAATTCCATACGGCTGGGCAAGCGCCTCTCTGGTCATTTTGAGATTTGTTTCTGATAGACCTAATTGATCCAGAGGCTTAACTCCCTTTTCAGAATCTAAAATACGCATAACAATTTTCTCGCCATAATATGCCGGCATTGTAGAAACACGAAAATCAACCTTGCGTCCATTAATAGTTGCGCTAAAAGACCCGTCTTGGGGTTTTCTTTTCTCGTCTAATCGCAATTTGGCAAGAATTTTTATACGCGCAATTATTCCACTATAAACATTGAGGGGTAATACTATGCTAGTGTAAAGGGAGCCATCTACGCGATAACGTACTTTTATCTTGTCTCCTCCGTGCTCAATATGGATATCAGAAGAATTCCCCTCTATGGCATTACTCAGCATTACAGCAACAATTTTTATAACTGGCGCATCTTCTATTATTTTGGCTTCCTCTCCCGGTTTTATATCTTTTATCTCTTTATCTAAATTTTCCTTGCTTAAACTTTTTGCATCAATTGCTTCATCTTGGTTTAATTCTTTAAGCGCTTCTTCTACCTGGCTCGATATGCCTTTATAGGTTTCTATTATATTTTTATAGTCACTTTCCGAAATGAGAAAAATTTTAAAAGGAATACCGAGCTTGGCTGAAATAAACTGTAAGGCATCCATCGCCTGTGTATTCTCTGGATCTGTAATGCCCACTTCCAATACTCCTTCCTTAAGATCAATTGGAACAAAATGATAATGTGTCGCCGAATCTTCTGAAATATATTGAAGAACGTCAAAAGACACATCTTGAACATTTATTTTCTTCACTGGTATTCGCAAATACTCCCCTTTTACTTCAAGAATTTTTTCTTCTGAAACGCCAGATTCAATAAGGGCTTCGTCAATATTTCCATTATACTTCTCTTTTGCGCGATTTTTAATTTCACCTATTTGGCTCTCATTGATTACGCCTTTTTTACTTAATTCTTCTAAAAAACTCATATGGGTGCCTCAACATTATCGGTTCCAAGCGGAGCAAATGGATTGGGCCGCCCCTCATTTCCATCAGGTATAAGTATGATACTAGAATCGCGCAAATTATTAAATGCGCTGTCAGAGAAAATAGCATCGTCTAATTTTATATTTTTAACATTCAAAAGCAAAGAAAGAAAATCTTTGGCAATCAGGGGTCTCTGGTTTGAAATCATTGTATCGGGTATACTGGAAAAAGAAGAAAATGTGGGGTTGGAAGAAGAAACTAAATCAGCCTGGGGTTGGGGCTTTTTTATAAAAAAAATATAAATCAAAATAAAAACTGCTGCAATTCCTACAAATATTATGATGTTTTTTATTTTTGGAGACATTTTAGTTTTTTAGCCCTAAAGCTTTTTAAGCTCGGGCAAAATTATTTTAATTTTTTAGCCAATAAGTTTTAATTTTAAAATCAAATTTATAAACTTCAGGCAAGGAGGGATTCAGTTTCGTGTCTGGACCGGATGAAAATTGAATTGATGATATATCCACAATTCTTAGATTGCTTTCTAAATCTTTTGTAAAGTTAATGAAATTATTATAAGTGCCACTCGTAGAAAATTCTAGATCCCATGATCCATAATCTTTGTTAAAAGATTGATCCACTTGAGTTCCACCCCCTTGGGTTGCTCCTGTTTCTGGTGTTGTATTTTCCTTTTTTACTGTATTAAATTTAACATTTTTTAAGACCATATCATAAGGCAAAGCTACTTTTTCTATTTCAAGAATCAAACGTATATTGTCAATATTATCGGGCAAAAGTTTTTGAATTCTTACTAAATTTTCCGGGTTAATAGCATTATACTTAGCAGTCAATTTGTCTCGCTCGTTTTCAAGCGCTTTAGAATTATCAAGCGCTTCATTGTAAGATGCTATTTGCATCTTTAGATCGGATATATCTTTGTAAAGAGGACTGGAAAAAGAAAAGAACCCGACAAGACTGATTCCCATTAAAATAATCGCTATAATGTATCTAATCATAAAAATAAATTAATTTTCCGTGCCAACTTCCGCAAGAGGATTAAAAGAATTATCATTTTGGCCACTCTCATTTTCTGTTAAGAGTGTCTGTTTATAACCAACAAAACTTGGATCGACCGAAAACTCCAAATCAAATAGGACACTGCCTTTGTCGTCAAGTGTAAGATTGGAAAAAATTGGATCAATTAAGTTTTTATTTTTAGTAAAGAGATCCGCCTGAAGGGCGATAGAACGATACCCGACTGCGTGTCCATTCATTTTTACAAGCACTTTAGAATTTATTTCATTTGTAAAATCATAACTAAATTTAATATAACGAACAGTTTTCATAGTAATTAGTTGCAATGCCTTAAAAATAGGCGTTACTGCTATGTGTTTAGATAAAATTTCACTTGACGCGCGCAAACGCTTGTCTAGCACCTGAAGTTCTGTTATTCTAGAAGGTTCAAAGCGATTTTTGGCTGCGTTTAGGCTGTTTTCCATTTCTGTGATATTTTTTTCCATAATTTTTTTATAGAAATAAAGACCACCTGTCCCGATTAACATAGAAAATAAAATAAAAATGGAAATAATAACCAAAAAACTAACAGGTCGCGCCACAACAGCGCGTTCTTTGACTATAGATTTTTTAGGTATAAATGATGTTTGAAAATTTTGCTCCATTTTACCATATTATTATATTACAAAAACAACTTTTAATGAAGTATATTGTGTATAACTTTACTATTGGCAAGAACTGTTCTTGTTAATAGTTTTTATTGTAATTTTCGCAATGCTAAACCGAGGGCAACCGCGAATTCAGGACCAATCGCCCCAAGAACTCTCTCTAAAAATGCCGGCGCGCCCACTTTATTAAATGGATGACCAATTACTATTTCAGCTCGAAAATTATTGACCGCTTCTTCTGTTAATCCTTTTAAAAGAGAGCCTCCGCCCGAAAATATTACCTTGCTTATCGTTCTATTATATTTCTTTTCATACCCCAATAATAGATTATTTGTCTCAGAAAAAATATAATTAGTATGAATTTTAATAATATCAGATAAACTTTTTTCTGCGGGATTTTCAAAAAGACCAAATTCTTTTTTCATTTTTTCTGCTTCAAAAAAAGGAACACCTAAAGATTGAGAAATGGACAAAGATATATCAGCTCCGCCTCTTTCTATTGAATGATAACCCTTAATCATGCCGAATTCAACAATAGAAAGTTTAGTACGCGATGCGCCAAAATCCATTAAAAGGACAGGGGAAAGTTCATGTTCAAAATTAGCTCTAATTGAAGAAAATATTTCAATTTCAAAGAAAGAAGCGGAAAGAGCAGATTGAGAAACAATGGAACGAAACCTGGAAACTGCATCATTTTGTGTAGCAACGACAAGCACATTTGTTTTTTCTTTTTGCGCTGGTGGAAGATTGGCATTTTTTATATCAGCTATGTCAGTGTTTGCTTCTTCAAAAGAAGATTCTTTTTTCGGCAATATAAAATAATCAAGAGAAACTTCCGTAATTGGCACTGGAATATATTTACGCGCTTCTGTGGAAATAATCACCGCCACTTCATTTTCCTTTATTTGCGCCGGAAGTTCAATGGTAAAAATTAAACTTGCTTGCACTGGAATAGAAAAAGCTAAAGAAGAACTAGATACGCCGGATTGCTTTAAAACTTCCTTTAAAGCTTCTGCTATTTTTTCAACTGAAAGATTGGTAACTTGTCCTGCATCAAGACTGGCATAGGGACCAAGCGCTATTGCTCCATAAGTTTCAAGTATCACTTTGCCTCTTTTTTTTTTAATTTCAACCACTTTAATTGCCGAAGAGCCAATATCAATACCGACAGCACTACTCTCTGGGTCACTGACAATACTCTTTATTTTTGCAAAAAAATTTTTCAATGAATTGTTCATTTGTGCTAATATTATATCATAATGAGCTTTTTAAGCGCTATATTAGATTTAGTTTTCCCTACGTATTGTCTATCCTGCTCAAAAAGTGGGACATTTTTATGTGTAAAATGTCTCCTAGATTCTCCTCCCGCCGAGCGTGAAAGCGCCAATTGGATTTTCCCTATTTTTGACTATCGGTATCCGCCGATAAAAAAAGCTGTGTGGTTTTTGAAATATAAAGGTAAAAAACTTCTTGCGAGCGTTTTTGCGGAAGTTGTTTATGGAAGGATTTTAGAAGAATTGTCTGATTTATCTATAATGGAAAACTTTACGGATATTATTCTAATCCCCATTCCACTTTCTTCTGACCGATACCGAGAACGGGGATTCAATCAAGCAGAATTGATATGTAAAGAATTGACAAAGTTAGATAATAACGTGAATTTTAAGCTTGAGAATAATATTTTAATCAAAATAAAAGATACAAAACATCAAGCGCGCATTGAAAACCGTAGTGAACGCCTGAAAAATATTATTGATTCTTTTGTAGTGAAAAATACAGAAAAAATAAAAAATAAAAATATAATTCTTATAGACGATGTTACCACCACTGGCGCAACTTTAAGTGAAGCAAGAAAAATCCTCAAGCGCGCCGGCGCAAGAAAAATAATAGCTTTTACCGTGGCGCATTAGAAAATTTACCAATGTATAAGATTTCCGCATATGCTAGAAAATTATACAAATAATAATTAATTCCACATATCCCAAATCATACCAGCGATATTTTTCGGTTTTCCTTCCAACGCATAATAGTGTAAATCTATAAATGGCAAAGAGTTGCATTCAATAATCCCCCATTTTTGTGAACTAGCTTCTTTTGTCGGATCAGGAATTATGCAGTCAAAACCCACTACTAATAAACTCACTATTTTCGCAGCCTCTTTTAAAATAGGAATAAAGCTTGGATGGAGATTATTAAGCATTTCTTTGGTTGTGCCTCCAAATAATCTACCGATACGATGAGAAAGAGACAAAGAAACTCCTTCAGGTAAAATATCATCAACGACAAATCCCGACCGTAGAATATGCTCGTGTAATTCTTTTGAAATACGTATGGGCTCGACTCGATTCTGGCGTTTATTATCTTTTTCTTCTATGAGTTCTTTAATTGTTTTTTTGCCGTCACCTATGATAGCTGGAGCTTGCCCTCTGTAAAATCCCGCTAGAACTCCGCCCACTAGAGTTACCCTGCAAACACTGCCTTTTAAATGCTCTTCAACAACCAAATGGGAACATATTTGTCCGGCAATATTAATGCCCTCGCGAAATTGTTGTAGGGTATTAATGTTAGTAATGGTATGCCGGCCGCGAGAGCCCACTCTTGGTTTAACAATTATGGGTTTTGTAAGTTTGAAAAATATTTCTTCTCTATTTTTAAAGTTCCAAAATAATAGTTCAAAACAAGATGGAACCGGAATATTATGCTTTTTAAATTCTCGCTTGAGCACAATTTTATCATCCCAATTTTTTCTCATTTCTAAAAATTCTGACCTTATGGGCATACTTTCAAAGTAAATATTTTTGCCGTTTAGCGTCGCACGATAGAAATCTAGAGGTTTGTTCAGAAATATTACTTGTTCCATTATTATTCCTCTCTTTTTTGCTTCTTCCCAGATAACTCTAGAGCGAAATGTATGCGCCCCGTCAATGTCTCCAGAAAATTTCACCAGTTTAAAAAGTGCCAATGTTTCAAATAAAAATTTAGGAATTAAATCAACAAAGTTTTTTATAAACTTGGGAACATATTTTATAATCTTGATTGCATGAGTTTCTAGCGTAATTGAAATAAAACTCTCTAGGAAAGAAAAAGAATGGTTAATGGGAGCATCTCCACAATAAGAACAGAAACTTTTTTTTACCAACGGTTCATTTTTTTGTTGCATAACAATACCAAAAAAACAGCTTAATGCTGTCTTTTTGGGTAAGTAAGTCACTTCTTAGTGGTCTCCTTTAATCATAAAAATTACTTTTAAAAAATTCATAATAAGCGACCATAATAATTATATCATACAATGTAAAAATCAATAAATAGAAAACGGTGGAGAAATAGTAAAAATATGCTAGAGTAATAAAGTAAAAGTTGGAGCCGTGTCTGAGCGGTCTAAGGTGCCTCTTTGCTAAAGAGGTGAGGGCTTTAAACCCCTCCGCTGGTTCGAATCCAGCCGGCTCCGCCAATTTATGACAACAACACAAGAAAAACAAGACACATTGGAGCAAGAAATATCTCTCGGAAAAAATATTTCCATTATTAATCTTGTTGATTGTTTAATAGAAAAAGCTCACAAAAATAGATCTTCTGATATTCATATTGATCCGGAAGCGCGCGACATTCGTGTGAGATTTCGCATAGATGGTGTTCTTCAGGAAGTCTATAAATTTCCAAAACAAATTCACGGTGAAATAATTTCCCGAATTAAAGTCCTCTCTAAATTGCGTTCAGACGAACATCAAGCTACTCAAGACGGTCGATTTCGATATATCTTTCCCGAAACTAATGAATTTATAGATCTTCGTGTCTCTATTGCGCCCACTTATCACGGTGAAAATACTATGATGCGACTGCTTTCGGATAAAGCGGAGCAGTTTAATTTAGAAAATCTCGGCTTTAGTGAGAATAACCAGAAAAAAATCATGACTGCCCTTAAAAAAACAAACGGCATGATTTTAGCCACCGGTCCGACGGGAAGCGGAAAAACTACCACTCTTTATACTCTTATAAAAATGTTAAACTCTCCGGAAGTTTCAATTATTACTATTGAGGACCCTATCGAATACGCGATAGATGCCATTAAACAGATACAGGTCAACGGACACAAGGGTCTGAACTTTGCCAACGGTCTGCGAAGTATTCTAAGACAAGATCCAAACATTATTATGGTTGGTGAAATTCGTGACGCCGAAACCGCAAATATAGCTGTCAACACCGCTCTGACTGGACATTTGTTACTTTCAACACTACACACCAACGACGCCGCTACTACCCTACCACGTCTACTTGACATGGGCATAGAAGAATATTTGGTGGCCTCTACGGTCTCCATAGCTATAGGTCAAAGATTGGTACGAAAAATTTGCCCGCATTGTAAAGAAAAGCAAAAAATAACTCCGGCTCTCAAAGAGAGCCTAGAAAACACGCCACTTGGGAAACTTATGAAAAACAATCATGAATTTTATAAGGGCAAAGGATGCCAAAAATGCAATATGAGCGGATATTCCGGCCGATTATGCATTAATGAAGTGCTGGTAGCAGATGAAGTTATTCGTGAAGCTATTTTGCGCAAAGCATCAGCCAGTGAAATAAAAAATTTAGCCATAAGCCGTGGTATGACTACTATGCTTGAAGATGGTTTCCATAAAGTAAAAACTGGCGACACTACGATAGAAGAAATTTTGCGCGTCGTACACGAATAATATGGAAATAAAAAAGAATAAAAAAATATTTGATATTGCTCTTCGTAAAATAGAGAAGAAAGCTAAATTTATCCAAGCAACCGTTAAAAAAATACCAAAAGAAAACAGTAAATCTGTAAATAAAGACCTTTCTCTCGGCCATAGACCTGCGGATGAGGCAAAAATAAAAAAATTCGCTGGTAAATTTTGGGATAATTTAAAAAGTATATTTAAAAATATTTCATTGTCCCGCATGTCCATAAAAGAACAAACCTTTTTTGTAAAACGATTATCATTCCTTATAAAAGCCGGCGTGCCTGTACTAGAAAGCTTGGCGATGATACAAGAGCAAACACGTAAAAAAAGCCATGTTTTAATTCTTAAAACAATTATTGCGGATGTTTCAAGGGGACAAGATTTATCCGCTAGTCTGGCAAAATTTCGCAAGACGTTTGGTGATTTTTCCATAAATATAATTTCGTTCGGAGAATCCACCGGAATGTTAAGCGACAACCTTGAATATCTCGCAAGTGAATTAAAAAAGAAAGATGCTTTACGTAAAAAAATTATTAGCGCTTTTATTTATCCTATCATTATAACCATCGCCACTATCGGCATCACGGGATTTCTGATGGTTTATCTTTTTCCTAAAATTATGCCCGTATTTTCAAGTCTGCATATAATTCTTCCTCTTTCCACTAGAATCGTCATTTTTCTGAGTAATTTCCTAAATCATCATGGATTAATATTGATTGCAGGATTAATAATCCTAGTTGTGATTATAATTATTACCCTTAAAAAAAGTGAAATGTTCCATTTTAATTTTGATAAAATTATTATGAAAATTCCGATGATTGGAAACGTTATAAAAAATTATAATCTAGCTAATTCTACCCGCACCATGGGATTACTTTTAAAAAGCGGTATTACGCTAGGTGAAACTTTATCAATTACAACAAAAGTGTCGGGAAATTTAGTTTATAAAGAAGAATTCAAGTCTATGGCAGAAATTGTCAATCGCGGAGAAAGGATGTCGGTCTATCTCACAACATCCAGAAATCTTTTTCCTGACATCTTGACTCAAATAATCTCGGTGGGAGAACGCAGTGGAAATCTATCAAACTCCCTTATTTATCTATCTGAATTATATGAAACTGAAGTTGATGATTTCACTAAAAATCTCTCAAGTATGATAGAACCTGTGCTAATGATTATAATGGGGATACTTGTTGGTTTTATCGCCATTTCAATCATTACACCGATTTACAGTATTACTCAAAACTTACAACCAAGATAATCTTGTATTAAAAAAGATGAGTAAAAAGTTATTTAACCATAAAAGGCAAAAGACCTAGAAATCGCGCGTGTTTGATGGCTGAAGCCAGTTCTCGTTGATTTTTAGAAGTAACACCGGTACGTTTATGATTCATTATTTTGCCATTGGGATTCAAAAATTTCTTTAGGATTTCAATATCCTTATAGTCTATATATTTTATATTATTAGCTGAAAAGTAGTCTTGTTTCATAAAAATTAAAATGGAATATCTTCGGGATTAATATCTTCTTCTGGATATTCTATAGTATCTATTTCTTCAGAATCTGATGATGTTTTAGGAGATGAAGTATTTGAGGTTCCAGTACTTGCATTTCCCCCCGAACCTTTAGGTCCAAATTGCGTGCGATCAGCGACAATTTCTGTGCGATATTTTTTTTCTCCGCTTGTCTTGTCTTCCCAGCTTCTTGTCTGTATTCTGCCTTCAACTAACATAGAGCTGCCTTTTTTCATGTATTGCGCAACTGTTTCCGCCTGACGTCCAAAAACCACAACATTATGATAATCGGCAGATTCTTGCCGTACGCCATTTTTATCTTTCCAAACACGGTTTGTGGCGAGAGAAAATGAACAGACTTTTACTCCTGAGGGAAGTGAGCGAAGTTCCGGATCACGAGTAAGATTTCCTATTATTATTGCTTTATTTAAATACATATCTTTGATTTTACTTTATAACTTTATAAACTTTCGACTTTATTACTATTCTACACTGCAACCATAGCGTCTATTTCTTTGTCTATTTCATCTTTATTGATAGAAATAACTTCTTTATTGTCTCCACTTCTCTTTATGGTTGGACTTTTTCGATGTACCATATTCCCACGAACAAATCTTTTCGCAGCGATGGTATTTTCTTTCGCTGTTTTTAATATAAAAAATCGAACAAAATTTGGGTCTAAATCAATCTTTTTTTTCAACTCCAAAACTTTTTGAGCATTCATTGTGAATTTAATCCAGCCAAAATAGGCGGTATTAAATTTGCTACGCACATTAGATGCAACTTTTCGCATGGTATAAGCTAAGGAAATTATTTTGGGCATTTCATCAGAAACAATCTCACCACCGAAAGATAAAATGAGTTCTTTAAGATTGCCGTAGCTAATCACGATATCTTCTTCTTTGATAGTAGGAACTAAAAGATAACCGAGTTCATAGACCCTAGAATTTGCATTTTGTTCTACTTCTTTTTCCGCATCTTGCATGGATTCCATACTAACAAAAAATTTTTATAAAGTAAAGACTCGTTTAGTATTCTCTATAATTGCTTTCGCAACTTCTTCTTCAGGCAAATTTTTAATCTCGGCGATTTTTTTCACAACTTCTTTTACATAAAAGGGTTCGTTTCGTTTACCACGATAAGGAACAGGAGTAACATATGGGGAATCTGTTTCAGACATAATCATATTCAGTGGAGTATTTTTTATAACTTCATCATAATCATGGGTGAAGGTAATGACTCCCGTAAAAGAAAGCGTAAAACCAAAATTCAAAAAATTTTTTGCATCTTCTAAATTGCCAGCAAAGAAATGCGCATTGCCCTTCACTTTGGCGTATGCTTTTAAAATTTCTAAGGCATCTTTATAAGCATTTCTAATGTGAAGCATCAAGGGTTTATTAAATTCATTCGCCAGTTTTATCTGTTCAATAAAAGCATTCTTTTGTTTTGAGATTGATTCTTTAGTACAATGATAATAATCCAACCCACATTCGCCTATTCCAACCACCTTGGTATTGCTTAAAAGTTTTTTATACTCTTCTCTATTAAACACTTCTCCCCGCGAAGTAAATTCTTGACCTTCACTGCTCAATTCTTGTTTATCGTGAAAAGAAACATCTGTATGTATTGGATGTAATCCAATTGTTGCATACACGCCTCCCTTATATTGATTGGCAATTTCAACAGCTTTTTGGGAAGTATCTATTTGCGTACCGACATTTATAATCCAAGTATTATTCTCCAAAGCGCGCCTTATTACCTCATCTCTATCTTTGTCAAAAGCCTTAAAATTAATATGACTGTGTATGTCTATGTATTTAGGTTGCATTTTAATTTTTGCGAGGAAATAAAGGTTTTTCTGGTTTTTTATTTTCTTTAATCAACTTCTTTAGTAAAATGTTTGTCTCTGGCATTATCGGGTTTAATATCCCAGCAATCCTGTACAAACGAATAACTATATCAGAAATTAATTCTTTTCCCTTTTTCTCATTAACTTTTACAACCTTAAATGGTTCAGTTTTTTGTATAAATTTATCAAGTTCTCCTATTTCATTCCAAATATAATCCATCGTTTGTTTAATATCAAATTTTTCAAAAAAACCAAAGAACTCAGTGAAATCGGACTTTTCTGGAATCTTTGGACATTTATCTAAATATTTCTCTGAAAGTGTTAGTATGCGCGAAATCAAATTCCCTAATCCATTCGCTAGATTGGCATTGTAGGCTTCTTTAAAACGTTCCATTGTAAACGGACTGTCTTCAAATGGGGAAATTTCACGCAAAAGAAAATAACGCAGGGCATCCGTGCCATATTCTTTCACAATGTCATTGGGACTAATTACATTGCCAAGAGATTTAGACATTTTGATGCCACCTTCACCGGTAATGAAACCATGGTAGATAATAGTATCGGTTGTCGGAAAACCGGCCGACATAAGCATGCCTTGCCACATGACTGATTGAAACTTTACCATATCTTTGCCGGCAGTTTGAACTTTTTCTCCTCGTAGCCAAAATTTTTCAAAAGATCCTTTGCTGTCCGGCCAGCCTAAAGTTGAAATATAATTTACAAAAGCGCCGAACCAAACATACATAACTTGCTTATCATCATCTGGTATTGGTATTCCCCAAGAAACACGCTCTTTGCAACGAGAAATTGAAAAGTCTTCTAGTGCATTTTGCACAAAATCAATAGCTTCTTTTCTTCTCCATTCTGGAAAGATTACTTTTTCATTAGAAAGATATTCTAGCAGTTGTTTTTGATAATTCTCCAACTTAAAAAAATAATTTTCTTCTTCAACTGTCTCAAGCTCGCCAGTCAAATGAAACGGACATTTGTCATTTATAAGATCTTTTTTAGTAATAAATTTTTCACAGCCAACACAATAAAGCCCTTTATATATCTTTTTATAAATGTCACCCTTGGCATCACAAAGACGCCAAAATTCTTGCGTGGCTAAAATATGTTCTTGGCTTGTAGTTCTAATAAAATTATCACAGGAAAGATTCAAGGTGGTTTTGAGATCTAAAAATTTTTGCGCATAATAATCAACGTAATTTTGAACAGTTTTACCTTCTTTTTGACTTGCTTCCCAAATCTTTTGACCATATTCATCCGTGCCTGTACTAAAAAAAACATCTTTTCCCATAAGACGCTTATAACGCGCGATTGCATCTGATTGCACAAGTTCAAATGCAAAACCAATATGGGGCTCTGCATTCACATAAGGAATAGTACTCGTAATATAGAAAGGTCTTTTTTCGGTCATTATTTAATATTTGTTCTGGCTAAAGTTTTATTTTTTTCAATATCACTCAAAAATTCCATTACAACAACGGCTACTGGAATAGCAAGCACCCCTCCCCATATTCCGCCCAACTCAAAACCTATTAAAACAGATAAAATTATGACAATAGGCGAAAGACCGACTATTTTTTTGATAATCAATGGAGCAAAAAGAAAAACTTCAAATTGGTGGACGATTATATAAGCTCCGGTGACCATTAATGCATTAGCTATCCCCCCAGAAATATAGGAAAAAGAAAAAGCCGGAATTAAGGCGATTAAAATACCATAAGGCACAAGTTCCATTATTCCGGCGATAAGAGAAAGAAGAAGCGCGTATTCTATGCCTAAAAGTGAGAGCGTTAAATAAATTAAAACGGCAACAACCAAACCTAAGAGCATTTGCCCTTTCATCCAAAGAGCTATTTTTCTACTTGAACGTTCCCATAAATCCACCACATAATCTTCGTGGTGAATTGGGAAAATAAGTCGAAGTAAATTTTCTATTCCCTTTTCTTGAATTGAGAGATAGAAGGAAATAAGGATAATCAATATAAAATTAAAAATGCTGCCGAAGGCAATTGAAAACGCCGTAAAAAATCCCCCGGAAAGATTTAAAATGAAAGCTTTTGATACTGACATAAGCGTAGTCACTGAAAAATCATTGGAAAGAGCGCCGACTATATCTTTAGCGCCAGAAAAAGCTTCATTTTGAAAAAAACGTAAAAATGAGACATCTGGAATGTAGGAGGAGAGAAAACTGGAAAAATTATAAAGTTCAGTTATAAGAAGAGGAGCAAAAAGATAAAAAAGTCCGGCCAAAATAAGGATAGAAAAGACGTACACAATCACAATTCCAAAAACTCTACCAATTCCTATTTTTCTAAAATGAGGAACAGCTGATTCTACAAAAGAAGCTATCACGATAGAGGTCAAAACAATAAGAACTAAATCTCGCAAGAACCACAATAAAAACACGCCAAGCGCAATTAAGATGACTCGAATCATTGTATCGGTGGATATAGAAATAGGGGTAATTTCATTTTTTTCAAACATAGAAATATAATAGCACAAAAAACACTCCTCCCCAACCCCTCGTTGGGGGGGGTTTAATTTAAAATTTAAGTAATTTTAAGAATTTTGATTTTTCTTTAAAAGGCCCAATGAGCGCTAAATTGAGCTTTTTGTTTTGGAAAATATTTTTGGCCAGATTTTGGATTTGGCTGGCGGTGACTTTACGGATTTCTTTTGCTTTTTCTTTCACATTTTTCAGTTCATGTTTTAAAAGTTCCTGCCCACCATAAAAATTAGCTATATCGTCAGTCGATTCTAAAGATAGTTTCATGTTACCTATCAAGTACTCTTTTACTTTATTTAATTCTTCTGCGCTAATTTTTTCTTTTTTTAATTTATTACATTCATCAAGAATAACCCCGACAACTTCATTTATTCTTTTATTATCCACTCCGGCTGAAATTTGAAAAAACCCATGGTCAGTAAAAGAATCATTGTGCGCATGAACATAATAACCAACACCCATTTCTTCGCGAAGTTTTTGAAAAAAGCGTGAGCTCATTCCCCCACCAAGCACTCCGCCAAGAACAGAAAGAATTGCATTTTTTTTATTAAATAAATCATAGGTACGTACACTCAAAACAAAATGCGTCTGGTCTGTTTTTTTAAAATTAATTAATACTTGCGGTTTTATTTGTTTTTCTTTTACTTTTATTTTATGACCTTTCTTTCCTCGTGGAATTTTGCCAAAAATTTTATTTATCTTGCTCATTACTTCTTTCTCTGTTACCTGTCCAGCTATTATTAATACGGTGGCTTCTGGAACATAATGCTCCTTTTTATATTTCACAAAATCATTGCGCTTCATTTTTAAAATATTTGTCTTTTCACCGGCAACATTCCATCCAGCTGGCTGATTTTTATAAAGCAACTTTGTCATTAAATCCTGAACGTGTCTCTGGGGCATATCTTTATACATATTTATCTCCTCTGTGATTACGCCTTTTTCTCTCTGCATTTCTGCCTCAGGAAAAGTAGAGTTAAGATATATATCCGACACAATATCAAAAATTTGCTTGAAATGCCAAGCATCGGACTTCGCATAATATCCCGTATATTCTTGCGCAGTAAAGGCATTGTATTGACTCCCTAAGGCATCCAGTTCTTTTGAAATATCAATGGCTTTGGGTCTTTTTATTGTCCCCTTAAAACACATATGTTCTAGAAAATGGGAGATGCCATTTACCTTTTTTGTTTCATATTTTGATCCTGCTTCTACTAAAACCAAAACCGTGACCGTTGGATTATCCTTCATCGGCACAATAACAACCCGCAATCCGTTTTTTAAAACCTTTTTTGAAAATCGCATAATAAGTATTATACTAAAGTTTTTTATTGAACTCAAATCTACTATAACTACGCTATAGCGTATCTTATGTAAATCTGAAATATGTAAATAAGAAAAATATAAAAAAATTAACTATTAAATAATTTAAAATGTTGGGCGAGGAATTTATCATTTTCAATTTTATCCGCTACTACATACAACAAGTCTTTCCCTATTTTAAAATCAGCTTTCATTAAGTTAATAAAATCTTCACAATCATAAGGATATACCCAGACGCTATCTTGCAATCTTATAAATCCAATTTTAAATAAATTATGCCGAATTTTATCTCTAGTGCTTTTTCTTTTTTCTTTAATATCAAACATGAGTAATCTCCATTTTCCATCCCATTTTTAGGTTTTTTTATTTTAAAATTATGAATTGTTAGCTGGCGCAACTTTTCTTTTCCTTTTGGGGTCAGACAGGCAAAATTCCCTCTTTCTGTTTTTTCAAAAACAATAAAACCAGCATCTTTGAGTCTAACCAGTGATCTATTAAAAGAGTATTTTCTATACTTATCTTTCATAAATTCCGGTTCAAACTTTACCAATACTTTTGTCATTTTCGGAGCTATTAAAGCGACACTTAAGCCACCAAGAGCAAAAATAGTGGATAAAATAATCTTTTGCAACCTTGCTCTTTTGTCTCTTTTTTTTACTTCTTTTTCTATATTCCCCATAATTTAATTATCTTATCATAATTTACTAGACTCACGCTATAGCGTATGTTAAGTAAATAGTTAAAAAGTTGTTCAAGTTAAAACAAGGGGGTTTTACGGTAATTTATCTTTATATTTTTCTAAAAAATTTGGAAATTGAGAATGCACTGGACTGGGCAAATTTTTTAAGGTAAACCATTCCAAAGCATCAAATTTATGTAGTTCGCCAATTTTAGCTTTTTCTTTATTTATAAGAACTTTAAAATCGAGGGCAATCCAGTGTGTTTTTCCACCATCATGTTCTCTATGCACATCTCTATACCCCAAAAATTGATAATCAGAAACATCAGTACAGTATTCTTCTTTAATTTCTTTTCTTAAAGTATTTTCAATAGTATCTCCAAACTCTACTCCACCGCCACTAATATCCCATCTACCTTGTTCATCTCTAGCGTTATTACTTCTTTTAGCAAGTAGTACATTACCCTTACCATCATGATATAAATATACTACAGCAATGCCAGTGTAATCTTCTCCTTTTTTCATTGTATTTTCTCTTTTATATAACTTTTCAAATTTTCTACTTTTATTCTCTCTTGTTCTCCAGTATCACGATCTCGCACGGTCACAGTATTGTCAGCAAGAGTATCAAAATCAACCACAATGCAATATGGCGTGCCGATTTCATCTTGACGGCGATAACGTTTGCCGATATTGCCATTGTCGTCCCACGCCACACGACCGAACTCGGCTTTGAGAACATCAAAAACATCTTTGGCTTTACTAATAAGTTCTGGCTTGTTTTTAAGTAATGGAGATACGGCGCATACTATCGGAGCAAGTTTGGGAGGAAATTTTAAAACAACTCTTTCACTTTCTCCTATTTTGTCCTCACAATAAGCATCACATAAAACCATAAGTACTGTTCGGTCCACCCCAACTGATGTTTCAACTATATGTGGAATATATTTTTCTTTTGTTTCTTCGTCACAAAATTTCATATCTACACCAGAGAATTTTTGATGCTGAGTTAGATCATAATCTCCACGATAATGTATTCCTTCAAGCTCATTCCAACCGAAAGGAAATTCATATTCTATGTCACAGGCGGCTTTCGCATAAAAAACAAGGTTTTCGTGTGGTTTAAATCTAAGCTTTTTAGGATTTATTCCCAACATTTGATAATATTCCATTCTTTCTTTTTTCCAAATTTCATAATTATCCATTGCTTCATTTGGATTACAAAAATACTGCATTTCCATCTGCTCAAATTCACGCTTACGAAATAAAAACTGACGTGGACTAATTTCATTACGAAAAGCCTTCCCTATTTGAGCAATACCAAAAGGAATAGACACAAAACCAGTATCTAAAACATTTTTATAATTTATATAAATACCTTGCGCAGTTTCTCCACGAAGATATACTTGCTGTTCATTTTCATCGAGCATTCCGAGATTAGAGGTAGCAAGTAAATTTGAAGCATGAACTTTTCCAAAATCTTTAGCACCACATCCTGGACATTTTATTTTATTTCTACTCTCGTTAAAAATCTTGTTGATTTCTAATTCGCTCAATTTTTCATCAGCTTTTATTCCAATATTTTCCAGTAAATGATCAGCGCGAGATTTTTCTTTGCATTTATTACAAACAATGAGAGGATCTGAAAATCCTGAGACATGCCCACTCGCTTCCCAAACTTTTCCAGAAGTAAAAATACTTGAGTCAAGGAAAGTCATATTTGGATGATCTTGCATCGCCTTATTCCAAGTATCAGTAATATTTCTTTTAAGGGCAACACCAAGCGAACCCCAATCATAGGTTCCGGCAAATCCTCCGTAAATCTCCGAACCTTGAAAAACAAAGCCTCGCCTTTTGCAAAGTGAAACTATTTTTTCCATTAAATTATTTTTATCTAATTTTTCTTCTTTCATTTTACTTTATAACTTTTTACTTTAGAAATTTTATAACTTATTCTGTGACTACTCCCTCAGAAGAAGGAAATAACGGGTCATTATCAAGTCTGGTATTTAATGATGTTTTACTTACTCTCACATCCACATTAGCAAAATCATCGTGTCCAGTCAAAATGCTATCGTTGATAATAACAGGAAGAGAACCGATTTGAGAGAGCGAAGGAATAAACGCTATTTGAAAGGCAATTTCTTTCTCTGCCCCGGTAATACCGGTGCCCTTGGGAATATTCCCCACATTCCAAGTTATTTCTTTGGTAGAAGAATTGTAAGTCAAATCTTCTACTGCGGGAGAAAAAGGTCCCACAAAACGCATCCACGATGGAAGAGTAGAACGTATTTGCGCTTTTGAAATATTGTTTGCGCTATTGGAAAGAGTCCAAATAACAGTATAGGTTGTTTCTTTTTCAACTGTTGGGGATGTAGGACCAGCATTTTTAAAAGGTCCGGAGTAATACAAGGCTTTGGTCCCAAACCCAACATCAGAAATAATACGAATTATTGAGGATCCTGAATTATTCAAATCTTTGAGATCATAACCTTCAAGCGCTTGTTTCCCGGCAATATTTATTTCTATATCAATGGAAGGGTTAGAAAGCACTCCGCCCGAGACCGAGAATAATGACAGCGGGGAGAAAGAAAAATCAACAGACCCAGAATCACCAGGATTTACTTCTTTAAATTGGCTATAAGAATTTTTGTCCCAAATTATTATATCATCGGATGAGTTATAAAAACCTTGCATCGCGTTTATGGTTTTGCGATTAACCGCATTTCCGAGAATTTTTGCCCGAATTTCCAGGTCATTTATATTTGTATCTAAATTATTTATCCAACGAATTTCTCCATTAACCATAGTTCTTGAATCTATCGCATATTCTTTCTGATATTCACCATTTACAAAAAGTTTTGCTTCAATAAAGGGTTTTTTTATCATAATAGTATGCGCCAAAGAATTAAAAATAACATCAATCATGGACTTATCTGACTTGGATTGCGATCCGCTCCATATTTGGAATGTTTTTTCTTCTCCCTCAAAAACATCAAGCATTTTACCTGTTATAGAAATATTACGCTCTGCGCCGGGAGCAAGATCTCCTAAATTCCAAATATTATTACCGAGGGAAGGCGCTGGCTTGGATGACATAAATTGGAATCCGGCTGGATAATCAAGTTTCAGAAGTATTTTGGAGATTGGTTTAGTGGCATTTAATGTTGATTTTATATTAAGAACGATATCTTGGTTGGGGCTTGTTGACATAGGAGCATCAACAGAAAGATTTATGGGTGTAGAGTTTATAGTGACTTCGTAGAGCTTTTCTTTCACAAAAATAGCATTTGACCCTTCCACCCGATACTCAATAAAAATTTTTATGGGAAGAATACTTCCTTGTTCACCGAAAAGCACTATTTTCACATTCTCATTTCGTATTGCTCCAGTGGGAATCATTCCCAATGACATGCGAAGTCTCTCAGTTTGATTAGACGAATCAATTTGGGAATTCAAAGAACTTTTAGGATATTCTATAACAAGATCAACTAAATCTAAGGAAGAACTATTTCTATTTGTAACTCCAACAACAAGCGAAAGCTCTTCTCCCCCAGCAGTAAAAGTATTTCCCAGTATAGAGATATCAATATTATCTTTAGAGATAGTGTTGCTTCCAACAAAAAACACATAAGAAGCATATCCTAGAGTTAAAATAAAAAAAACTACTGAAAAGATAAAAAAATTCTTAAATATGGGGGTTTTCATAAAAAATTTTTCTCCAGAGTTAAATCTCTTTCTGGTATTATCTTGCCAAAAATCTGGTACATCATTCTTATTACTTAAATGAGTAAAATTATCTTGATGTTCTATTTTTGTCTGATAGTTTTTACTGAAGAGCTTGCTTTTAAGTTCCTCTATTCTGTTTAATTTATCTCCATCATTCAACGACATATGAGGAATTATAGCATAATTTACAGATGTGTCTCTTTTAGCGCCTTATTAATTGCCGAGAGTATTTTAGTTCTACTTCTTGAAACTTCAAAGATTAAATCTTTTTCAAAGGGCGATTTAATTATATTTTGCAACGTCTCATTTTCACCAATATATCCCAAATTATTAAGTATGCGCAAAACAATAATTACTTCAATGTTATGCAACTCTTCCTTCGTTTCTGATTTTTCTAAAATAAATAAACCGTTTAAAAGATCAAGAAATAAAGCTGGATTAGGTTCAACGCCAGCCAGCAAACGTTTCAATAACCGCGCAATATTAAAAAAAACTACAAAATGTTCTGACTGTTTAGCAATCTGTTCTAATTTATTTGTCTTTGACACATTTGTCACGCGCCAGAAATCTTTGCCCTGCACCAGATCAATTTTAAGGTAGGCAAAATCCTGCAACATGAAACGCAATTTTGAAGACATTTTACGCACCCCTTGCGCCGAAGCATAAATCATTCCCAGATTTTTGGTAAATATGGAATAATATCTTTCCGTTTCTCCGAAGTTCTTGCTCCCCAATATTATTCCTTCCGTGTGATAAATGTGGTGCATTTATTTATTTTACTACACTTTTCCTTCATAAATCCATATATAACATTTTTTCGTGACCGCGATATATTGTTATGCTATTTTTCTAACTCTAAATACCCGAACATTTTTATAAATACCAAGATGTTTTAATCTATCATTAAACGCTTTGGGTAGTGGCCCATACCCAAGCCATAAACTTTCGTGAATCATTTCAAAATCCCAATACTTTATTTGATTCCGTAACCAATCTCTCATTTTTTTCTTTTTCTCGGGTATATCAAAAGATATGAGAACTTTTTCTGTTTTGTCTGGAAAAATGTTTTTCATTATTGAATTCCTTTTGACTGAAAACTTTAAAAGATTTTCTCGATAAATATAAACTTTATTACCTTTTGCTTCAATAATTCCCTTTTTATGTAAACGGTAAATATGCTGGCGAAAAGCTTCGGTGCTTAAGTTTTTTTGTCTCATATACACTCTTGACCATAATATTTTTCTATATATCCTCGTTGAACGAGCAGAAAGCAAAAACGCTATTAAGTGATCTAGTGTTGTCAGTTCCATAGATTTATCATAACATATTTTCGCGGCCGCGATAGTTTGTTATACTTAAATTTCTTCCTCTTTGCCGATTTCTAAAACTTTAAAACTGATGTTGTGCTCTGCTAAGACAATACTTGGAGTTTTGTGCACAATGCCGGGTATTTTAATATTCCAATCATGAACAGGAAAACATATGTGAGGTTTTAATAAAATAGCATAATTTATTGATTCTTTAATTTTAAGCCACGGTGCCAAAACAGGAAGTGCTAATACTTCAACTTTTTTATTTGGATTAGTAAAAGCATCACCGGGATAAAATAAATCTTGACCTATAAAATATCCTGTATTCTGAACTTGTCCAAACTCTTCGTAAATTTCCGCATGCTTATCTCCGTGAGCTTCAAGGAAAACTCCGGCAAATTCACCTGATTGACCATCTTCTAACTTTTTATATTTAATTCCGGCTTCGGCTATAATTTTCCCCACTGCACTATTTGTCACAACTATTGCATTAGGATTATTGACTAAAATATTTTTTAGCGAATCAACGTGGAGATGATCTGAATGTTCATGCGTAATAAGAATTAGGTCAATATTTTTTTCTATCTCTTGTTCAGAAATTGTATAAGATCCCGGATCTGTCATTACTCTTTTGCTATTTACCTTTATAATCAAGCAACAATGCCCAAGTTTTTTAATTTTCATGACTCTATTTTATCACAAAATTTCTTCTATGGCTTTTTCTAAATCTTCAGGAGTACTAACGATTTTAAAGGGTTTCTCCTTTTGCAATGTTTCTTTTTCGTGAAAACCCCAGGTTACGGCAATAGATTCTATGCCACATTCTCGCGCTTCAAGAATATCGCCTGTAGTATCCGTAATAAAAACTGCGTCTTTGGGTTCAATTTTATATTTTTCTAAAAGCATTTTATTTTTTACGACCTTACTCGTGTGAATATCGCCTCCCAATATATCGGAAAAATACTTAAATACATTCGCTTGTTTTAAAATTGTTGCGATGAGCGTTGAAGGAGTCGCTGAAATGATAGCAAGTGTATAATTTTTACTTAATTTACAAATTAAATCTTTTAATTTTTTTGGAATTTCAAGTTTTCGGGATTGTTTTTCATATAGTTTAAAAAATTCTGGATGTTGCTTTACTTTAGTATTATTTTTTAATGAATCATAAATATTACCATTAAAAATAGAACGGAATAAATTAAGGGACATTTTTTTATTAACTTCTCTGCTAATTTTCAAACTAATAATAAAGGTATCAATCAGCACCCCATCAAAATCAAAAAGAATTAGTTTCATATTTCATTTATCAATTTTAACCTTAAACACCAGTTCATCTATTTTTACTTCATCACCGTCATTTTCCCCGAATTCTATTTTAGAAGCTAATACAACTTTTTTCATGTCAGATTTAAATTTTTGGACCAATTTTTTGCCCTCATTGTTTGTGTCCAAAGTAAGTAAAATTATATCATTTGGCGTTAATTCCATCTTTTTGCGCATATTTTGAATCGCCCGCAAAAGCTCGCGATAGCTCCCTTCTTGTTTCAATTCTGGAGTAATATTTACATCAAGAATAACATCGTTATTAAGATTTTTATTCTGTTTTATCTCTTTCACATTGAGTTCTTCTTTTATGAGCTCAATATATTCTTGACTTAAATCAAAATTCTTCACTTCCAGTTTGACCAGTGGCTGACGAACTTGAATTTTTGCTTTTTGCCGAGCTTCAAAGCCAAGTGAAACTATTTTCCTAACTTCTGACATATTTCTCAAAACTTTTGACCGAAGGTCCCGAGCGAAAGCGAGGGGCCATTTTGTTAGATGGACACTCTCTGTATCATTGCCATTCTTGAGTTTTAACCAAATATCTTCGGCTGCAAATGGTGCTAGTGGTGCCATAACTTTTGTTAAATTTTTTAGAACAAAATATAAAGTTGCTCTTGCCCCGTATTGAGCTTGCTCTAGTTCGGGATTTGTTGCCTCCTCTTTAATTCGCTCGCGAGAACGGCGCAAATACCAAGTGGAGAGATCTCCGATAAAATCTCTAATTGCTCTAGTCGGCTCAAGTAATTTATAATCTTCCATTTTTTTTGTGGATTCACTAATTAATTCGGTTAATCGCGCCAAAATCCATTGGTCTAAAATATTTTTTGATTTAGGTCTGTCATTATTTTCTAATTCTTTATCTCTGTATAATTCATAAAAAGCAAGCACATTATACAATAGAGTGAAAACTTGTTGATGCAGTAAAGATACTGTTTTTTCATTAAAATTTTTAGACTCGCCCGGTTGATTGATTGAATACATCCAGAGACGAAGCGTATCCACGCCATATTTATCCATCATTACCCACGGATCAACGATATTGCCGAGAGATTTAGACATTTTTTTGCCCATAGCATCCAGTAAATGCCCCAGACAGATGACGTTTTTATACGCCTTGCCACGACCCATAAGCACTCCAACGGCGTGCAAAGTATAAAACCACCCCCGAGTTTGATCAATTCCTTCAGAGATAAAATCTGCAGGGTAAAGAAGTTTTTGTGATTTTTGATTGTCTCCGCCAGAGGCGAGTTCGTTTCTGGCGGAAAAAGGATAGTGATCTTGCGCAAAAGGCATTGTCCCGGAGTCAAACCAAACATCCATCACTTCTTTTGTGCGATAAAATTCTTTATTGTTTTTTTCTAGCACAATATCGTCAATGTATGGACGATGTAAATCAAGTTCAAAATTATCATCATGTGGTAATGGCACAAAAGGTAAACCCAGCACTTCCCCTGTTTTAATAAAATCATCTTTATGGCTTTTTTCTTCTGCGCTTTGCTTATTACTCCAACCGAAGGTTCCAGTAAACATCATCCAAACAGCATATTCGTGAGATACAATTAAAATCTTTTTTTCTTGATATTTTTTTTCAGTTTCATAGAGAAATTCCATTATTCGACGCCGAAGCTCAGTCAAATTTTCCCCATTGGGCGGTCTTTTGGTGAATTTTTCTTCTAGTGAAAAAAAGAAAGAGTGATACTCGGTGTTTTTTCTATCGCGAAAATCCCCCGTATCCACCTCGCGAAGTCGTTCATCATAAATAACATCACTTTTGGAAAATCCTATTGCTTCAGCGATGATCTCCGCCGTCTCTTTCGTGCGAATAAGGGGAGATGAAATAATTAGGTCAATTTTTTTATTTTTTAAATTCCCAGCTGAAGCTAGTACCTCTTTTTTTCCTTTTTCGGTCAAATGATACTTGTCATATTCGGATTTATTTGAAGTAGTGATATTAAGGATAATGTTTTCCGCTTCTCCGTGACGCAATACAAAATATTCATTGCCGGATTTTTGGGAATATTTTCTTAATTCATCAATTGAGCCGATTATTAATTTTTCATCGTTTTGATTTATCCAGACAGGTAGGGGCGTGCCCCAATAACGTTCGCGGGATATTGCCCAATCTTTAATCTCTCTTAGCCATTCGCCGAAACGACCATCTCTAATATGCGCTGGTTCCCAATTTATTTTTTTATTTTCGCTGATTAATTGTTTCTTAATTTTCGGATCAGACATTTTGATATACCAAGAATCGCGCGCATAATATATGAGCGCTGTATAGCAACGCCAGCAATGTGGATACGGATGCTCGTAATTTTCTTTTTTTAAAAATAGATTTTTGTCTGTCAGGTATTTAATAATATCCACATCTAAAGTAGGTTTGCCATTTTCATCTTTTTCTTTGACAAATCTATCTTCTAAAAACCCTGTGCCTTTTATAAATTTTCCTTCAGGATTTACCAGGTGATATTTGGGCAGACCAATTTTTGCGCCAAGTTCAAAATCGTCTTGACCATACATAACGGCGGTATGCACAATCCCGGTTCCTTCTTCCGTATTTACAAAATTCGCTGAATAAACCTTGAATGCTTTGTCTGTTTTTTCTCCCTTTTGCTCAATTTGTTCTTTTAAATATGGAAAAAGTGGTTCGTATTCTAAACCAACCAAATCTTTGCCCTTAACTTCATCAATAATTTCATATGGATCAGTGAGTATTGGAAGTCGCGCTTTAGCTAAAATTAATATTTCATTTCCAACTTTTATTTTTACATATTCAATCTTTTCACCAATCGCAAGTGCAACATTTCCAGGTAATGTCCAGGGTGTCGTCGTCCATGCGAGGATATAAGTATTGTCTTGCCCTTTTGCTTTAAATTTTATATAAACCGACAAATCTTTCACGTCTTCATATCCTTGCGCAAGCTCATGCGAGGACAAAACCGTACCACAACGCGGACACCAGGGTACTACTCTATAGTCTTTGTATAAAAGTCCTTGATCATTTATTTTTTTTACAATATTCCAAATGGATTCAATATATGGATTCTCGTAAGTAATGTATGGATTTTTAAAATCTATCCAGTAACCGCTCCGAGCAGTAAACTTATTCCACGCTCCAATAAATTCCCATACGCTGTCTTTGCAAAGCTTATTGAAAGCTGCGATTCCATATTCTTCAATTTCTTTTTTGGATTTTAAACCAAGTTTTTTTTCTATTTGCAGTTCCACCGGCAAGCCATGAGTATCCCAACCAACTTTGCGACGGACATGATAGCCACGCATTGTTTTATAACGAGGAATAGCGTCTTTGAAAACACGCGGCACTAGCGAGTGAAGGGGCGGAATGGCATTTGCGGTGGCTGGGCCATCGTAAAAAATAAATTCCCCTTTCGGTGATTCTTTTTCTAGTGATTTCTCAAAAATTTTATTTTCCCGCCAGAATTCCAAAACCCGCTCCTCGCGAAACGCCATATCAGATTTCTTATTCTTTTCGTTTTCAATCATTATTGGCTGATTTTAACATAAAATATATATTTTTACATTTTCTCCGGCGCCTCGATGCCAAGTAGGCAGAGACCTTTTTTCATTACGAAAGTAAAAGCAAAAGTAAGAGCAACTTTGTGGGGTGAAGTTTTATCTTTTTGATCCACAATAACAGTGTTGCCATAGAAACTATTAAAAGCCCGCGCAAGTTCTATAAGGTAATTTGCAATATAATGTGGTTCATATTCGGATGCAGAACGCAGAACAACTTCTGGAAATCTATACAATAATTTTTCCACTTCAAAAATTTCTTTTAGCAAAGCTTGAGGATGCAGATCTGGCAAGATATTTTCTTTTTTCGCTTTCTCTATAATTGAATTAGCCCGAGCATAGGAATACTGAAGATATGGTCCAGAATCGCCCTCAAATGAAATTGATTTTTCAAAATTATAAATAATGTCTCCGCCAGTAGCTTGTCTAAGTACTGAATATTTTATTGCTGACACGCCAACATCCGTTGCAATTTTTTCTCGCTCAATATTGGAAAAATCTCGATCAGTCATTTTTTCTAAAATGCTATCACGGACTTCACTCAAAAGAGTTTCACCGGTCACCACATTCCCTTTTCTGGAGCTCATCTTCCCATCTGTAAAACCCTCGGCCGTAGCCCCATGGGCGAGGCGCATCATGCCGTGTGTAATATGTTTCATTTTGTCTGTGTATTCTGGATGAATCAGAGATATGGCTTTCGCGACAACACGCATATAACCCGCCTGTTCATTTGCGGTGACGACGATGGATAAATTCATATTGGGATAACTTTTAAATTTCTCTTCAGTTAAACCAAGTTCTTTCGTCTCATAAGTGGGCAAATTCTCAGAAGTTATAAAAACCCTAGTGTGCAATTTAGGATCATGTTTTTCGGCTTTAAAGACAATTGTGCCATCTGACTTCTCAAAAATTTTGCCGATATTCGCATTAACAATCTCTCTGCCAGTATCCACCATTTGGCTTTCCAAAAAGTAAAAATCGAATTTCGTACCGAGCATTTTATACAGATCTTCAAAAGCTTCCATCGTTACTTTGAAACCCCAGTCATATATTTCATTTATTTTTTCATCACTCTTATCATAAATTTTTTTATTTATTACATCTATTTCTTCTTTCGCTTTAGTATTGTTCTCATATGCCTCTGCGCCCCCGAAGTAAGCCCGCCCAATATTTTCTGACTGTAAAGTATTAGAAATTGTTTTGTTTTGTAATTTTTCATTTTTTAAAAGTCCGTAAATAGCTTTAGCAATATGTAGCCCTATGTCTCCTTGATAGTTGGCACGAATAATTTCTGCACCAGAAAATTCGATAATTCTCGAAATCGACTCACCAATGGCGTTACTCATTAAATGTCCGATATGAAAAGGCTTGAATGGATTCGGTTGAGTGTACTCAACCATAATTTTCTTGCCAGAAAAAAGTTTATTTTGTCCAAAATTTTTATTGTTTAAAATCTCTTCAATACTTCCGGCAAAAAATTTGCGAGATAAGTAGAAATTAATAAAACCAGCTTGTGTTTCTATTTTTTCTATTATGTCAAGGATGCCCCTTGACAATTCTTTAGTAATTTCTTCTGCAAGCTCTTTGGGATTATTTTTTAACTTCTTGGCGCAAACCATAGCCACATTTGTAGAGTAATCCCCGTTTTTCAAATCTTCTGAATGCTTTACAACAAAATCTACCCCTTCAATCCCGAGATTTTTAAGAGCATTTTTTATTAAATTTTTTATTTTGTCTTGCATTATTTTTTGCCAGTGCTCCCAAATTTTCCTTCTCCTCGGGCAGATTCTTTTAATGTATCAGTTTCTTCCAACTCTCCAATTACTACGGGCATTATGATGAGCTGGGAGACTTTGTCCCCTTCTTCAAAAACATACGGCTTATCGGATAAGTTTACTAAAAGTGTATTGTATTCGCCCCTATAGCCCGCATCATAAACTCCACCCATATGGTGCAGACCTGCCTTAGAAATGCTCCCCTTATCCATTATAATCCCTCCATAGCCCTCTGGAAACTCAAGAGCAAACCCATGCCAAAAACGATGATGCTCACCAGGTTTTACGGTGATTGTCTCCATCGCATACAAATCCATCCCTATATCCCCTGGGTGATGGTATTTCGGCAATTTTGCATTTTTATTTAATTTTTTAACTCTGATTTTCATAATTTTCAATAATTTTTAAACTTCCGCTAAAAGTGGGCAGAAATTCTTCTGGATTTTTACGATACCAATTTTTTAATTGTTTTAGGGAAACCCAGTGTACTTCATCAACTTCTGATTCTTGAAGAGTAAATTTTGTATTTGAAGAAATTTTAGTAAAAAAGTATTGACTAAAATATTCGTGATCATCGGATTCTCTTATTTTAGAGCCTAATATAATTGTATCTAAATTAACCCCTATCTCTTCTTTTGCCTCCTTGATGAGATTGTCCCTATAAGATTCATTTTCTTCAAGGGACCCAGCAACTGAAGGTCCCCAAATATTCGGGAAGTGTTCTTTGTTTTTTGAACGTTTAGCCACCAATATTTTTCCTCTTTCATTCACAACCCATAGAACAGAGCCCCGCGTAATTTCCTTGCGCGGATCACGTTCTTTGGGATCTTTATAATATAAAAAATTATCTTGTTCATCAACAATGGGAATTTTCATATTGTTATTCAATTATATATCTTTTCCACGCAAAAACCAATTTAGCATTAGTATGCGACCGCTTATTAATGCTATAATAAGCAGATGGGACACAACATGCCAAGAATAGGAAATCTAAAAAGGAAAGTGCTTTTACTTTTACTTGCCGGTCTTGCACTTGGCCTAACTAAATCAGCCAGGAAACAGCTGTGGATTTTGAAACAAATACCAAAAGAATGGGAGAAAGAAAATCGTCAAGCATTACAGAGAGCCATCAATTCTTTATATACTTCTCATTTAGTTAAAGAACAATATCACAAAGACGGAACAACTATTCTTATTTTAAACAAAGAAGGAAAACAAAAAGCTCTTAAATTTAACATTGATAAAATGGGGATTAAAAAACCGACAAAATGGGACAAGAAATGGCGTATAGTGATGTTTGATATTCCTGAGAAATTAAAAAGGTTACGTGACTCTTTGCGTTTTCATTTTCGAGAAATAGGTCTCATTGAACTTCAAAAATCTGTATTGGTTTTCCCTTATCCTTGCGATAATGAAATTGAATTTATTTTGGAGCTTTATAATGCCAGGAGGTATGTGCGATTCGTTCTTGCTGATAAAATAGACAATGAACTGCATTTAATGAAGAAATTTAACTTATGCTAGTTTAGCAATAGTGTGCGACCGCTTATTAATGCTAAATAGGTTTTTTAGTTCAGTTTGAAATGTTTAATAATCATTTGTGCAACTTTTTTGGGAGAAAGATTAGTATTGTCAATTATAAGATTATTTTTTAATTTGGGAGAAGTTTGCCAATCGTGTTGGAGTGTTAACTCTCTCATAATTTTTTTGTCTTTTAATTTTTTAAATGCTTTGCGAGAATCCGCATTTACTCTACGCAATAATTCCTCATCAGTAGCTTTAAGCTGAATAGGATAAAATCCTGCACCCAATTTTGTAAGTTTTTTCTCTAATGTTTCAACATATTTAGAATCTGAAAGCCCAGTGGTAGAAACAAAATTATGTGCATAGCAATGAGTAGTGACAAAATTAATTTTTGCTTTAACTGCATTTTCTAACAAGTCATATCTTATTTTTTCAATTATTGAATTATGAGCATTCATACCTCGAGTAAATACTTCATCAACAAAATCATTTAATGAATGGTTGTGCGTTAACTTATATCCAAGTTTTTTACTTAAAATTTTTGCTACAGTAAGCTTCCCTACTGCAATTTGTCCATAAATAAAAATAACTACGGGTTTTTTATTTTTTGATGATTTTTTTAATTTTTTCATAAATTTTATTATGAATATTTTCACGAGTATCAAGCTTCCCGTTTTTTACACATTCAATTTTAATCCAACCTTTTTGTGTCTTGGTGAGCCAGAGCGCGCTTTGGCGAGAATTTTCTAGAAATTTTACATCTTTCTCATGCACATCTTTTTTCTTGCCCAAATAATTTCTATTTTTATTTTTATTCCGCTCGGTAATTAATTTTAACACAATCGGAATAGGCACACTTAAGTAAAACACGACATCTGGCTTCGGAATTTTAAAAACTTTGTATTCCATTTCTGCCAGCCATCTGATAAATGCTTCCCTCTTTTTTGTATTTACAATTTTTCCGCCTTGGTGAATTTGATTGGCGCTCGCATACCTATTGGCAACAACGATATAGCCGTTTTTTAACCATTTTTTAATTTTATCTTTTGACTCAAGGCGGTCCGCCGCATAAAGTATAGAAGCAATCTTCGGATGTACTTTTACAAAGTTATAATACTGTTCAGAAAGACAGTGCCCGATGAATTTTCCGAAAAAATTAGCGTAATATTCAGGAAAATCAATAATTTTAACTTTCCGCCCTTCATTCTTCAGAGCCTTCACTAGAAGTTCGGTCTGGGTCGCCTTTCCACTCCCATCCGTGCCGTCTATAACTATGAGTTTGCCTCGTTTATTTCCTTTGACCATTTATAAAATATAGCAGAAAAAATCCGAAATTGAAAATTATGATTTTACACGAACTTTTTTGGTATCGGAAACTTTTTTGCCAGAGATTTTATTTCTTTGCGCACAGCTTCTTTTGTTTTTTTATTATCTTTATTTTTTAGGACTAGAATCATGAGCTCTGCAACCTGTTTGCATTCTTTTTCTTTGAAACCGCGCGTAGTGATGGCCGGAGTGCCAAACCTAATTCCTGAAGGATCTAGAGGTTTCCTTGTATCGTCAGCAATCATATTCATATTAAGAGTTATACCCACTTCGTCTAGCACTGTCTGCGCTTCTTTACCTGTCACGCCAAGAGACCCAAAAACATCGGCTAAAATAAGATGATTATCCGTGCCCCCACCTATCATGCGAATTTTGTTCTTGTGAAAGACTTCTTCCATTGCTTTGGCATTTTTTAAAATTTGTTGGGCGTATTTTTTAAATTTGGGCGTCATCGCTTCTCCGAAAGCAACAGCTTTGGCGGCGATAGTGTGCATATGCGGTCCGCCTTGAATTCCGGGGAAAATTGATTTATCAATTTTCTTGGCAATTTCTTCATTCTCGCGAGTAAGAATTATTCCTCCGCGCGGACCGCGAAGCGTTTTGTGGGTAGTGGAAGTGATAATGTCAAAACCATCGTCAAATGGATTGCGCAGTACGCCAGCGACTATAAGTCCGGCAATGTGCGCCATATCCGCCATAGTGACAGCGCCCACTTCGTGAGCAATTTCTACAAATTTTTTATAATTGAGGGTGCGCGAATAGGCCGAAAATCCAGCCAAAATTATTTTCGGCTTTTTTTCTATCGCTATTTTGCGTAAATCTTCATAATCAATTTCCCCAGTTTTGGAATTTTTCATTTTATATCTGACAAAGTTATAAATTTTGGCCGGAAGAGTCATCGGGTGTCCATGAGTCAAATGCCCTCCATGCGAAAGATCCATTCCTAAAACAGTATCTCCGGGTTCAAGAAGCGCGGCATATACAGCTAAATTGGCTGGAGCGCCAGAGTGCGGTTGCACATTGGCAAATTTACATTTAAAAAGTTTACACACACGTTCTATGGCCAAACGTTCCACTTGATCAGTAAATTCCTGTCCGCCATAATATCTACGTCCTGGATATCCTTCAGAATATTTATTGGTAAAAACAGAGCCATTCGCTTTTAAAACATCTTCCGACACATAGTTCTCGGATGGGATTAATTCCAACCCTTCTGCTTGTCTTTTCTCTTCACCTTTTATCAATTTCTCGACATTTTTATCTCGCATAATTTTATTGTATCATATATTGTTTTACTTACACAAAACTCTTTTTGATTAAAAAATTTTATTATTTATGAAAACTAAAAGTTTCTTTTTCACCATTGGATTTCATAATTATCGTGCCCAGCAAATCGGTTCTAAAAATCTTTGCGCCAAATAAAGAAAGGACATCCAACGTATCTTGATGCGGATGACCATATTTGTTGTCTTTGCCATTGGATATAACAGCATATACGGGCGAAACGGCTTTCACAAATTCGGTAGAAGTAGAAGTGCGGGAACCATGATGTCCGACTTTTAAAATAGTACTTGCGAGTTGCGCCGGAGAATTTTTATCAAGAATTATTTTTTCTGTTTTGGTGGTGGCATCACCAGTAAGCATCACCAAGGTTTTGCCATAAGTTAACTTCGCGACAATTGAGCCATCATTTGGGGACCAATCAAAAACATCTCTATCGGGAAATAAAATATCAATCCTTGCGCCGCCGCCGATATTTAGACGCATCCCCTTTTTCGCTAAGATATTTGGAATGTTTTTATTTTTTATTTCTGCTTCAAGATTTTGATAAGTTTTGGAATCATTCAGAGTGCCCGACTCAAACACCTTATCTACTTTGTAAACTTTTAAAACATCTAAAAATCCAGCGATATGGTCTTGGTCTGGATTGGTTATAATAATGGCATCTATGCTCCTATCAAATGGTGACATTACTCGAGCAAGCTGACTTAAAATTTTTCTGGGTGAACCGCTATCTACTAATATTTGTGTTCCCGTTGGCGACTCTATAAAAAGACTATCGCCTTGTCCTATGTCCAGCATGGCAAAGGTAAGACCTCTGTTAGAGCTTTGTAAATCAAGGCGAAAAAGGAAAATATTTATAATTACGAGAATGAAAACTGATATTAACAAACCATACTTCTGGCGTTTTGGGGTCATGTTATAATACTAGCATGACCCTTCTAAAATAATCAGGGTCATGGTGAGTAAGACCGAACCATGAAAAAATTTGAAGAAATGAAATTTAATATTGGACCGCTTAAAGGCATTTCGGCTAAAAATATAGAAGAGCATTTGAAATTGTATATTGGTTATGTAAATCATGCAAATCTTGTTTTGTCTAAAATAGAAGAATTATCGGTAGATGCGGAAAAAAATATGGATATCTTAAGCGGACTGCAAAAAAGATTTGGATTTGAATATAATGGTATGCGAAACCATGAAGTTTATTTCAATTCACTATCGGGTAAAGCCAACACACTAAAAGAAAATAGCGAATTAAAAAAAGCCATATCGTTAGAATGGGGGTCATTTGACAAATGGCTTACATTGTTTAAAACAATTGCGACAACAAGAGGTATCGGCTGGGTAATGCTTTATTTTGATAGAAAAGAAAATAGATTATTAAACGCATGGGTAGATGAACAGCATTTGGGTCAACTTCAGGATTGTACACTTGTTTTAGCTTTAGATATGTGGGAACATGCTTTTGTTTTTGATTTTCAGCCAAGCGGTAAAAAACAATATATAGAAATATTTTTTGAAAATTTAAATTGGGAAGTTGCGGAAAAAAATTTTATAGAAGTAAAATAGAAAAGGAAATATAAAAGTTTTCGCAGTGGGAAGCTACTGTATTGCCCACAAGAAAATTTTTATATTTCCTTTTCGGGTTTAAAAAAACTTTTTAAACTCCTGCCGAAAAGTTTGTAAATAAAATAGGCGTAAATTAAGAGTGTAAGTATAAGCGGAAAGTTAGGAATGGAAAATGACGCAAAAGGAATATTCGCAAAAAAATTAATAACACCAAGCTCGTAATGTAAAAATAAATATGAGATATAACCCAAGGGAACAGCAAATACATACCAAAACACCCCCATAAAGCCAGTCAGGAATCCTAAAAGCATCGTAAATGGAATGAAAGGTAAGATTAAAATATTTGCCGGTAACGCAACCAAAGAAAGATTGCCCATTTTGTAAAGAATAAAAGGTAAAACAAGAACATAAGCAGCGCAAGTTACCGATATGATGTCTCGTAATTCAAAACGAGTGGTAACCCACAAAAAATGTTTTTCAATTTTTGGCGCCAAGAATATCACAGCGACAGTGGCAATAAAAGAAAGTTGAAATGAAACATCATAAACAAGAATAAATGGATTAAAAAGAATCATAAAAATACCCGCCAGAATGAGAGCCCGCGCGACATCATAATTTCTGCCAGTCGCGCGAGCAATTAATGCTAAGGTTGCCATTATACCCGCCCGTACTGCCGTAGAACTCCCCCCAGTCATTAATATAAAAAGTAAAATTGCTAAAATACCCATTCCAATACCGAGATTTTTCGGCAAAAAACTGAACAATTTCATAAACCATTCAGCAACTATCGTAATATTATATCCAGAAAGCGCGACGATATGTATCGTGCCAGTATCAACGAAACTTTGCCTTAAATCTTGACTGAAAGAAGATTTCTCTCCTAAAATTAACCCGCCCATAAGGAGATTTTCCGGGCTTGCCATGACAAAATTCATTTTTTCTAAAAACTTTTCTTTAACAGAAAATAGAGCACTTTTTATAAAATTTCCATTGCCGTAAGAAATTATTTCAACATTTACGTAATTCATTATGTAATAAATGCCGTCTTTTCTTAAATAATTTATATAATCAAATTCTTTTCCTTGATCAGTGATAAAATTTCCCGGCTTTTCCAATTTACCAGAGAAATTTATTTCATCGCCATATCTAAAACTTTCACTAAAATTGGTGGTTATTAAAATCTTAATTTTTTCGTCATTTTTCATAGTTTCAACAGTTAATTTCTGATTATTTTCCCTGATATCTGATTCATCTACTATCTTCCCAGAAAAAGAAACCTGTTGGTTAACTTGTGATTCAAAAATATCTGGCGCGAGTCTGTCTGTTACATGAAATCTCAAAATCCCCAGTGAAATTGCCAATATAAAAACTCCAGTGATAACTCCCCATTTGTTTTTAGAAATTAAGTCAAAAAACAAAATGAGAGCCAACGCAATAACACCTAAAAATATCGCCACAAAAAGATTCACAAAAATAAAAGAACGAAAAAGTACTCCAAACACAAAACCGAAACATATTACATAAAAAATTTTATCTCGCATCTTTTAATTTTACTGGAAAACCTTCGGCAAAACTTGTGGCAATAAGATCGGCGCGATCGTTGTATTTATCTCCGTTGTGCCCTTTTACATAAGTCCATTTGGGCTTTAATTCTATATTTAATTTACACAATTCTTCCCAAAGTTCATGATTTAAAACCGGTTTTTTGGCGGCATTGCGCCAATTATTTTTCTGCCAATTAAAAATCCACTCAGTAATTCCTAAAATGACATATTTAGAATCAGAGACAATTTCTATATCATACACAGGCGTTGCCTGTGTATCTTTGTACTTCCTTAAATACTTCAGTGCTTCTATCGGCGCCGTAAGTTCCATTTGATTATTTGTCGCATGTTCTACCCTGTCCCCTATTTCATGCGCGTGCCCTGGACCACCATAATTTTGTGAGAACAAAATGACGGCGGCCCAACCGGCTTTCCCTGGATTCCCTTTCGCCGCCCCGTCTGTATAGATTATGATTTTATCTTTATTCATTTGATATCAACTATTCTTAATCTTAACTCTTCTTTGCCTTGAAAACGAGACAAATCAAAAGTGGCTAAAAGATTAACTATTTTTTTCTCCATTAAAGGTATTTTAAAAGAATTGTGGTTGGAAAAAAAAGAAATTGCCTTGACTTTTTTATTGTTTGCATCAGAAAAAATAATTTCTAGATGTTCTCCCGAGCCGTTTTTGCCGAACTTTTTAATTTTTTCTATTTTTACATTTTTAAATAAAAAAACAGGTTTTGGATTTCCTAAACCCAGAGGAGCAAGTTTTTCTATTTCACGCCAATTTTTCATGTTTACCAAACTTAAATCGCCCGCAATGTCGGCTTCCTTCCCAAGGACAATCCCTGGGGAATTCTTTAAGGACTGTCCTTTTTGTATTTCAACGAAAGTCATCGATAGAGCTTCTTCTAAAAAGTGAATTTTATCATGATGCACTGTAAACCCGCCCGCCAGCTCATGACCACCAAAATCTATAAAAGATTCATTAGTTTCTGTCATAAGTTCAACCACAGATACCGACCCATTACTTCGACAAGATCCTTTAATACAATCATTTTCATCTTTACCCCAAACAAAAACAGGTTTTTTGTATTCGTCTAAAATTTTTCCTGCCACTAAACCCAAAACACCCACTCGCCATCTTGGATTGCCTACGACTATCACTTCTCTTGTTTCGCGCGTTTCAAATTTTTCAAATGTCTTGTGTACTTCGCGCATAATTCCCATAACAGCGTTTTTCCTTTCATCATTTATTTTTGATAAATGCTCTGTGAGTGCGCCGGCTTCTGTCTCGGACTGCGTAGAAAGAAGTTCAAAGGCGCGCATCGGATCATCCATTCGAGAAGCGGCATTCAATCGCGGGACTATCATAAAACCGATATCATCTTCGGTTAAATATTTCTGATCAATGTTCATTTTTGCCAGAAGTTTTTGCAATCCCGGACGAGGAGATTTTCTTAAAACCTTCATCCCAAAATAGGCAATGACGCGATTTTCACCTAAAAGTGGAACCATGTCAGAAAACGTGGCAAGCCCCGCCATGTCTAGCATCCATTTTTCAGAACCATTTTTTATATTAAAATACTCACTGTATTTCTTGACAAATCCCTGTACTAATTTAAAAACCACTCCGGCTCCGCATAGCATTTTCTCCGGATAGTTATCTACTTTTGGATTTAAGATTGCATAAGCGCGCGGAAGATCATGGGGGGCAAACCCGCCTTCGCTTTCGCTTCGGCGAGGCAAGTGATGATCTGTGATTATCACATCAATACCATCCGCCTCTGCTTGCGCTACTTCAGCTACAGCCGTAATGCCAAGATCAATGGTTATTAAAAGTTTTACTCCCGATTCGGCAAAACTTTTAACGGCATCAAGGTTCAGCCCATATCCTTCCGAATTTCTTTGGGGCATATAGACTTCATAATTTATTTTTTTTCCGTCCAAGGCGGATCCGCCTATGGCAGAAAATAAGTCCTGAATTATAACTGCTCCGGGAATTCCATCGCAATCATAGTCCGCGTAAATAATAATCTTTTCTTCATTTTCAATTGCCTCAAAAAGCCGAACGCAAGCTCGCTCCATATCTTTCATTAAAAAGGGGTCATGCAAATCACGCTCATAATTCGGGTTTAAAAAAATCTCAGCTTGCGCCGGATCAGTAATTCCTCTTTTGGCGAGCAAACTCCGCAATAATTCTCCATATTTTTCCATAGAGCGAATTTTAACACAATTTGCTATAATATACTTATGGAAAATTGTATTTTTTGCAAAATTATAAAAGGAGAAATTCCTTGCGAAAAAGTTTATGAAGATAAAAATTTTTTAGCTTTCTTGGACATAGAACCCGTCTCGGAAGGGCATATTTTGGTCATTCCTAAAACTCATGTGGTTTGGATGCAAGAGGCTGATGAAGAAATGATATTGGGTATTTTTAAACTAGTTAAAAAATTAATGCGCTCGGCGAAAACTGGAATTGGATGCGATTATGTGAATGTTTCCGTAGCCGGCGCAGATGTTCCGCATTTTCACATACATTTAATACCGCGCTATTTTAACGATGGTCTGCCTAAATGGCCGGGCAAAAAGTATCAAGAAGGGCAATCAGGTGAAATAGCAAAGAAAATTATTTCAACGCTGTAATGCCCGGTAAGGTGCCATTCGCGAGGAAATCCAATATGGCGCCACCGCCAGTGGATACGAAAGAAAATTTATGTTCCATATTCATTTCAGAAATCATGGTAACGGTATCCCCGCCACCGATAATGCTTTCCGCTTTTGATAAAGCAACCAATTTTAATACTTCTTTGGTAGATCTTGCGCCACCAACTTCATATTTGCCAAGAGGTCCATTCCAAAGAATCAATTTAGCTGTTTTAATCAATGAGGCAAGTTTTCCCACTGCTTGACTGCCATTATCTAAAATAATTTCATCTTTTTTAACTTCATTTGCCTTTTTGTTGATTAATTTATCCCCTGATTTTACAACAACATAATCTGGTAAAATTAATTTCTTATTTTTTATAATTTTTGAAATTCCATAATTTGTATCACTAACTAAAGATTGTCCAACCTCATATCCTTTAGATTTTAAGAAATCATTAGCCAGAGCTCCACCAATAAAAACATGGTCGGCTAGTTTTAAGTATTTTTTAATTAAAGGTATTTTTGTTGAAAATTTAGCCCCTCCCAAGATAAATAAAAAAGGGTGTTTGGGTTTATTGAAGGCATGAGATAAATTTTTTACTTCTTTTTCTAATTGCAATCCGGCATAAGAAGGCAAAAGCTTGGGTAAAAGAATAATTGATGCATCTTCTCTGTGTGAGACCGGGAAGGCTTCATTTACATAAATATCGCCTAATTTTGCTAAATTTACAGCAAAAATTTTACTGCATTCTTTCTCCCCCGCATTATTCCTTAAATTTTCAAGTAAAATTATCTCGCCGTTCTTCATATTTCTGACTGCTTTTTGCGTTTTTTCGCCGATAATATCTGGAACAAATTTAATTTTTATAAATTTATTTAAAACTTCGGCAACCGGTGCTAATGTATCACCCCCCTTACCCAAATGGGTGATTAAAATTATCTTTGCTGCTTTTTTTTGCAAAAAATTTATTGTGGGTAATGCTTTTTTTATTCTAAAATCGTCCTCTACTTTCCCGTTTTTGATCGGCAAATTAAAATCAACTCTTATCAAGATTTTTCTGCCTCTTATGTTTTTTATTTGCTTAATGCCTCGCATATTTTTATAATTTCGGAAAACTTCTTTGGATCTAAACTTGCTCGACCGGGAAGCAAACCATCTACTCCTCCATTTTGGAGAAAATCTTCGGCATCGCGCTCGTTGGCTGAACCACCGTAAATAACACGGGTGTTGGAAACTATTTCAGGTGAACTGATGTCAGAAAGTATTTTTCGAATAAATACTGCCATTTCTCGAGAATCGGCGGAAGTGGCATCGCGCCGATTAAGAGTCGAAGAAATTGCCCAAATTGGTTCATAAGCAATAATAATTTTTGAGATAGAAGTTTTAGCAACTCCTTTCAAGCATTCATTCACTTGTGTTTTTAAATTTTTAAAATATTCATGATTTGGGTCTCGCTCTTTTTCCCCAATACAGACGATGGGCACAAGACCGGAAGCCAGCGTGGATTTTATTTTTTTATTAACTAGTTCATTCGTCTCTCCCATTGCTCGTCTTTCTGAATGTCCTAAGATTACATATCTTGCGCCGATATTGTAAAGCATTTCGGGAGAAATTTCTCCAGTATAAGGCCCGATATCATCCCAAAAAGCATCTTGCGCGCCGAGCTTTACTTTACTAGTTATAATTTTTGTTAATTTATCTAAGTAAATAAATGGCGCGCAAATTACAACTTCTGTATTCTTAACTCTCCCAACTGATTGAGATATACTGGTGAACCACTTTTCTGCTTCTTTTTCCGTTTGCGGATTCATTTTCCAGTTGCCGATAATTATTTTTTTAGTCATCGTTTTATTATATCATTATTTATTCTACCTCTTTCCAACTTTTAATGCTCCATCCGCCAGTGGGCCCAGAAGTGAAATAATTATTTGCTAACCCTGATGTGTAATTAATTTCTGCGCCGTTATCTATAATAATTTTATATCCTACTACCTCATTTAATTCAACATTATTATTAAGATGCACTGTCCCATTTTGAGCATTTACAAGTATGGCGCCGACATTATTTAAAATTTCTATGGCATTTTGACCAGAACATCCTGTGGGACAAACACTCGTGGTTACAAGTAAAATATAACTGCCCTCCGTTCCGGAACCAAAAAATTGAGCATTGTTGGATAAGATTACTCGTCCGTCAGTCGCGATAATACCGCCCATAGAACCATACGAACTACTTAAGGAAATATGAGCATTGTTGTTCGTGGTAATATTTCCGACCACATAAATAGTATCAGTGATAGTTAAGTCGCTATTGATAGCCAAATCACCAGTAATTTTTTTGGGACCCAAGCTCGTTGGAACCGAGATGGTTAAATTGCCAACAATAACACCTCCTGCTTCAGCGTCAAGTTTCCATTGATCAAGCATATCTTGTGAAATAGGAAAACCAACCGAGGGAGGGTCGGTTTGTGATGTATTGCAAGATTTGTTATTATTTGTTCCGGTTTGACAGAAAAGATTACCGGCAATAGTAGAATTAGTAACCCCACGCGCTATTGCGTCTCCTATACCATTCTGTCCAATGTCTATGTTATCAATAAAACCAGAGGGACCAGCAGAAATAGCAGACCCCGTAACGGTAGCGCCATTGTTTCCAGTAATGGTGCCGTTTGAATAAACATTACCGTTGACTATTGCATTACCAATCACAAAACCCCCTAATCCAGACTGAATACCGTAATTAAAAGAAACCCCATCGCCAGTAGTTAATATAATTTCATTTTTTCTTTGCCTGGAAGAGACATCTCCCAAAGAAGAAATGGTTTTTTCATTATAGCCTGAATCTGTTATGACGGCTGTGGCTGAGTTGCTCCCCAAGGTAATAGTGTTCGTTGAACCTATGGTTTTTCCAGTTTTTAGACGAAAATATGAATCTTCTAACGCTGACTCGGAAAGAAAAAAACTCTGACGAGATTTTATTAAATCATTGGCTATTTTGAATTCACGCACCGAAGGTGAAACAAGTCCGGAAGTTATGGCAAGCGAGATGAAGAGAAAAAATATTACCGATATCAGCATTGCTTGACCTTTATTTTTGCTTGCCCCGTCGTGGCGAGGGTTAATTTCCTTTAATTCTTTCATTTTTATTTTATAACTTTCTGCTTTATGAACTTTATAGCTAATCAATAGTCGCCTCGCAATACGACTGTATTATAAAAATTTTCAATTCGGCCTGTTGCATCTCTCACGCTTTTTACTGACAAACTTGCTTTGACTGCTTTTCCCGCTGGTGTTGTAATTTCCGTAAAAGATAGAGCGGTTATTTGAATATTTGAAGAATTTAGATCTCCTGTAAATACATTATTTTCAATAAGTTGTAAATTAGAGCCAAAAAGTAAAAACTCTACGGTTTTGTTGTTATCTGATTCATCTTTAGCATTAAGTTTCAAATCGTTTGCGCTGATAGAAATTATCTCATATGCTTGTCGGATTTCCCGCGATATCCGTTCCATGACAGCAGAACTTTGAACTAAATCGGCTTGCGCCGTGGTTACTCTAAAAGCTTTGGTCATGGAAATAAGAGAGGTAATAATTGCCAAAGCAAGCACGGAAAAAAGGGCAATGTAAAAAAGCATTTCAACTAATGTGTAACCTCCTTTGATTTTTCGTATTTTATTTTCCATAGATTACGAAAAAATATCAGCTAAATAAAATTGAATAGTTTTGGAAAAAGTTTGCCCGCCTTCTAGCCAAGACACATCTATGGTCGCAAGTCTTGTCTGGCTATCTAATGCGCCGGAAGAAATAAGATCTTCATTTGCATCTCTATAAGCGGAAGAAAATATAATTTTTCTGGTAAAAATATCAATCCCCGAAGGAGAAGTGGACAGAGTCCAAGTTCCGCCGGAGAAAGATAAATAATAATCTGTGGAAAGATTCAAGCTGGAAACATTAACCCAAGCATTATCGCGCGCAATTCTAACCGCTTCTGCCCCTTCCTCAAGAAGAAAAGCCGCCTGAGATTGATGCAGAGATTGTCTAGATAAATAAATAGATTTTTGAGCAACAGCCAAAGCCGCTAAAACCGAAACGACAATAATAGAAATAACAATCAGTATCTCAACCATCATAAAACCTCTTAATTTTTCTAAACTACCGACAGTTTTCATATAATAATTTTATCATACTTTTTCTCTTTAATTTAAGGACTGTCCTTGGGGAAACTCTTTTAAGGACCGTCCTTTTATATTTTAATTTACACTAATTGCGCCGGTAGCGGATATAGTAATGATTTTTGACAAAGAAGATATGGATATAGTAATTGTTCCTGTTCTATCTGGTGTTCCAGACAATTTATTAAAGTAAAGATCAGCCACGCCATCCGTCAGATTTATGGCGGAGATAAATGCCGGAGGAGAAATAAGTATATTTTCGTTGTTGGCATCAGAGGACGAAAAGGTTTGACCTTTAAAAATTATTATTTTATCGAACTCAAAATGCACTCCGTACTCTGAAGAATCTACCGAGGCAAGCGTTTGTGACTTGGCTTTATTAAGAGATGAAGATACGTTAGAAATAGCGGACTTTAAAATCTGATTATCCCTCATTGTTTTAAAAGAAGGCAAAACAATTGCAATCAAAAACCCCAGAATTGATAAAACAATTATCACTTCCAAGATTGTAAGTCCCTTTTTAAAATTAAGCATTATTTTATATTATCTAAAACTGAATAAAGCGGTGAAATCATTGATATGGCGAAAAATCCCACCCCAGCTCCAATTACTATCATTAGCACTGGTTCAATAATCGTCGAAAGATTTTTTGTTTTATTTTCAATTTCTTCTTCATAAAACAAAGCAATTTGAAGCAACATATCTGACAGTTTTCCGGTTTCTTCTCCAACTTGAATCATTTCGGACATCATTATGGGATAAAGATTGTTATTAGCTCCAAAAACTTGAAAAAATGGAGTCCCCTTTTCCACCGATGTTTTCGCTTGATTTAAAACTTGTTTGTAATAAATATTTTGCACCACATCTTCGGTGATTTCAATCGCCCTAGTAATAGAAACCCCAGCAAGTAAAAGGGAAGATATGGTTCGAGCGGTGCGGGCAGTATTTAATTCTTTTGCTATATTGCCAATGATGGGAAGTCTTAAAATAATAAAATCTATATATTTTGCTATAAATCTAGCGCGAAAGAGGAAATATATGCAAAAAGCCACTGTCACAATACTGACAAAAGTTAATGTCAAATTGTTTGAGAAAAAATTACCAAGCCAAACAATAATGCGAGTGGATATGGGTAAAACAACGCCAAGCTCTTTAAAGGTGCCGGCCAGAGTTGGCACCACAAAAGCAAACATTAAAACGCCAATAACAACCATGGCGGAAAGAATTACTCCGGGATAAATGAGCGCTCCGCGTATTTTCTTTGTTAAAGAATGCGCTTTTTCCAAATTCATACCGATATCAAAGAGAGCGCCGGAGAGATTGCCTGATTCTTCGCCAGCGCGCGTCATTGACACAAAAAGCTTGGAAAAAACATCAGGGAATTTTGCCAGCCCGAAGGAAAGCGTCTCTCCGGAATTTATATCACTGGACAGAGACATTAAAATTTTAGTAAGCGCTGAATTCCTTGTCTGCTTTTCTAAAACTGACAGCGCCCGATAAAGAGAAAGTCCGGCTTTGAGCATTCCGCTTAAATTTTTTGTTAAAATAATCTGTTCTCCAATGCTTACTTTTGAGAATATATTTGTAACTTTTGATATTTCACTAAAAAAATTATCTCGTTTTTCTGAAACTGATAAAGGAATATACCCGCGAGATTTTAATTCACGAGCAAGAGAAAAACGATCTGTAGCATTTAATGTGCCTTCCAAAATTTCTCCATTATTTGATTTCGCCCTATATGAAAATAACATCTTTATTTTACTCTGAAACAACACGAAATACTTCTTCTAAAGTAGTCACGCCCAAGACTGCTTGAAAAACCCCATCTTCAAGCATTGTCATCATCCCCTCTTTTTTCGCTTGTATTTCTAAATCATTTTGAGAACTTCCTTTGATAATCATTTCTTTTATGGTAGATGTCACTGTCAATACTTCATGCATGCCAATACGATTAGAATATCCATCTTCAAATTCGCTAGTTTTTACCGCTTTGTAAAAAGGAATTTTATCCCATGTATCTTTTGCGCCGATGATTTTTTCATCCCTTAACAATACAAGCATTCTATCTAAATCTACGACCTTAGATAGATTTTTTATTTCAACCGCCGATAAAAAATATTTTTCTTTATTGGGAAGAAGCTTGCGAATCAATCTTTGCGCAATAATTGTTTTAACTGTAGCCGTTATTAAAAAGGGCTCAACGCCCATATCTATCATTCTGGGTATCGCGCCGGCCGCGGAATTAGTATGAATAGTGGAAAGAACCAAATGGCCTGTCAGCGAAGCGTTCACGGCCAGTCCGGCTGTTTCACCGTCACGAATCTCCCCCACCATTATTATATCCGGATCTTGACGCAGAAGTGAACGAAGTCCATTGGCAAAAGATAATCCTATCTCCGGTTTCACTTGTGTTTGATTCACTCTGGGCATTTGATATTCAATCGGGTCTTCCACTGTGGAAATATTTACTTCGGGCTTGTTCAAAATCTCAATCATGGTGTAAAGAGTCGTCGTTTTTCCGCTTCCAGTAGGTCCGGTGGCTAAAACCATGCCCGTCTTTTGTTTTAATGAATCATGAATTCTTTCAAGACCCTCACCATGAAAACCGAGCGTCTCCAGTGAAAACCCGCGCGCATTTTCTTTTAAAATTCTCATAACAGTTTTTTCTCCAAAAAAAGTTGGCAAAGTTGATACGCGAAAAGAAATTTTTTCTCCATCTTGTTCTTTTTTAAACCTGCCGTCTTGGGGCAATCTTTTTTCATCCAGTTTTAAATTTGCCAACACCTTAACACGGGCAGTTATTCCCGCTCCGGCATTTTTGTCTAATACCATCGCGTCATGCAAGATGCCATCTATTCTGTAACGTATTGTAAGTTCTTTTTCTCCTGGTTCAATGTGAATATCCGAAGCATTTTGCAAAATAGCGTGGAAAATCAAAGAATCAACAATTTTCACTATTGGTAAATCTTCCGCCATTGCTTTTAGTTCCAATTCAGACTTTTCAGCCGTTTCCCGCCCGAACGACTGTTCAGTCGGGCGGGTTTCATTTTCTGTAGTAGAAGAATTCTTAAACGAATTTGATTCTTTCTGAATAATATTTTGAAATTCAACATTTAAACTTTTTCTATATTGCGTGAGTACAGATTTGATTGAAGCAGTATCGGTCAGTCGAGGCAGAATTTTAAATCCGGAACGTTTCTTAATAAAATCAATTACGGACAAATCATCAACATCCAACATCGCCACTTCTAAACCATCTTCCCCGCCTGCGCGGGCAGGACTTTTTTTATAGGCAACGATATTATAATTACGCGCAATCGGTTCAGGAATTAGAGAGATTATGGAAAAATCAATTTTTTGATCAGTTAAATTGACAAAAGGTATTCCTAAAACAAAGGCCTCCATTCGTTTTAAATCGGTTTCCGATATTTTCCCGTCCGAAAGCAAGATATTTCCAATCTTCTGTTTCTTTTCCCGCGCTTTTTTCACCGACAGCTCAAAATCAGAACGTGAAACAAGTCCTGAATCCAAAATAAACTTTTTCAGCTGTTCTTCATTGATTTGCATACATAAACATTATACCAAAAAATCCCCCCAATAAACATTGGCGGGAATTTTTTGTTAATTTTTGTTTAATTTTCTATAAAGGTGGGTCTTTTTTTTACGGTAACCGTCGCTGATGCTGATGCTCCGTTACAAGTTACCGTATAAATGGTAGTTGAAGTTGGGCCGACAGAAACATCGCCAGTTGCGGCGCCACCGGTTGGGGTGAAATTTGTCCCTGCGCAAGACCAGCCGCTTGGTGATTCCCAGTGAAGTATTGAAGAATTGCCTGAGTAGATTGTTGGAGGAGTCGCGGTTAGGGTAACGGGCGAGACAATCGTAATGTTAACTATAGCAGTTTGCGGATTATTAGTGGCATTTGGATCGGAAATAACAATGTCGCAATGATACGTAGCACCGGCAACACCTCCACTAGGATAGACAATAATAGTTAGAGGTTGTTCATCGGCGCCAGGCCCAACTGTTCCTTGCGATATTGGTTGAACATAACAATACCTGTTAGGAAAATCTCTCATCTGTACCATTCCCCCGCCACCAGTATTCATAAGCTCCCAGTTTAAGGTCGCGAGACCGTTATTGTGAATTTTCAAAGTTTGAGGATCGGAATTGCCGGTAACGGGATATGCTAGACTGAAATTGAAAGAGGGTGGAATTAACTGAATTACGGGGGCTTGTTCTATAACATTCAGTTGAGCGATGTCGCTGTAACGACTCGCGCCATAGCCCGTCGCCATCGCTTGAAAGTTGGCAAGACCTAAGTCAGCAGAATTACTAACATTAGCAACTATCAGGGCAGTTCCTGGATAACCAGGGGAAATATCCCTGATGAGTGTAGAAAAATTTATTAAATCACAATTAATACCTCGAGTAGAACAAGGATTTTGAGCTAATTGCGCCGTTAAATTTAGAACACCAAACAGAGAGGTAATTGAAACATCAAAAATTCCTGCGCTACCTCTCTGAACGGTTTGGCGAAGGGGGTAGTCAGGAAGATCAGGGTCGCTAGGATTAATAGAAACAGTAAAATCAGTCACTGTGAAATTAACATTAATGGAATGTTGGGGAATGGGCGAAGCTGTGGCATTAGCGCCGGTGATGGTTAAAGGATAATTGTCTAAAGGCATATTGCTGGGGGTGTCTATTTTTAAGGTTAACGGTGAATTATAATCGGAAGAGGTAATAGGGTTATGGGGAAGAAATGAACAAGTAGCTCCCATAGGACAATTATTAACGGAAAGATTGACATCGCCGGTAAAATTGACTGTCGGTTTAACCTCAAAGTTGTAGCTGCCATAGGTTCCCTTTACGGTCTGAAAAGACCCGTTAGGCTCAAGATAAAAATTCGGCCCGTCGGTAATAATTAAAGTAACAGGTATTGTTTTATTATTCGCCGAATTGCCGTCCGAAAAAGTTACTATGCCGTCATGCCTGCCAATGGATTCACTAGAACTACCGGTTACAATAAGAGCCGTATTATTACATATGTTAGTAGGAAAAGGGCTAATACTAAGCCAATCGCCGGGAGTTTTATCATCACTGGCAACAACAGTTAGGTTGTAGCATGTGTTTATTGTAGTGGGATAAACACTAAACTGTCCGCTCGGATTTGGAACTTGGCCTTGCTCGGCATAAAGAGTTATTGAATCAGGCTGAACACTCCAGCCCCCCGCGGTAGAAGGAGGCGGGGGAGTATTTGAAACAGTTATATTCGTCCACGGACTGCAGTTGTTGTTTTCATCCGATTCAGGAATGGAACCCGCGCTGTTTCTGTTGGTCTTGTCGGCGCAAGCGCGAACAGAATATGTGCCAACGGAGAAAAATGTAACTGAAGGAGAAGTAGCGGTATCGCTTTCGCTGGCCGCAAGCGTTGTCATTGAGGAAGACACAAGGTCAGTGAGCGTTCCTCCGCCATTGGTCGCAGTTGCTGTTTGAAAGAAGTTAGAGAAGCTACTTCCGGTGGAGACGCCGCCAATGTTTGTAATGGTTGAAGAAAAGGTGAGAGGTGTATTAACTACAGCCACATTGGGTATAGGATTGCTGGCAGTTAGATTTGGACTTGCGCAATTCAGTCCGGTTGCCGAAGCAGTATTGGAAAAGGAGGATTCGCTAGAGAGGTTGCGGGCGCTGACCTTGTAAATATAACTTGCGCCCGTGGTAACAGGCGTATCAATATGAGTTATGGTATTAGGGATAAGTATTGTCAAAATTTCTATCCCGTCGCGAAAAATTCTGAAACCATCTTCATTTGATGAATTATCAGTCCAGCTTAAAGCAATTTGAGGGGTAGTGCCAGAACACTGGGCAGTCGCGGTTAAGTTGGAGGGCGCGGCGAGAGCATCTTTGTTGACCGAACAATTTGCGGTAACGCCACCATTAATGCCAGTACAGTCCCATTTATAAAAAGTGGAATCATCTGGAGTATCAGAAAAATTGCCAGAGAGACAAGAGTCTTTTGTGGTTCCACATTGACCGTTAACTGGAGTTGTGGCTGAATCAAGATTTAAAGTTATAGTGTCACTTAATCCACCGCTCCCAGATACGGTTATTGTAACCGTACCAGTAGTAAAATCAGACGGTGTTGTTATTTGCACATTGCCATCAGCGCAATTACTACCTGAACATGTGCCTTGAGCAGACACTGCAAGATACGACATAAAAAAACCGATTACTAAAAAACCAAAAAGAGTTAAATGTGTAAATATTTTCTGTTTCATTTATTTAATATCATTCTCTATATTATATGTAAAATTATATCATAATGGAAACAAAAAAGCCGTCAAGTTATCCCCAAATTTTAATTGTGGACAAAAAGAAAAAACCCTGAGCACAATGACCCAGGGGGAGAGTGAATCGCCACTCTCCAAAGCGTTTGGCGTGATTGCCATTTCAAAACGGATCCATGGGGGCAGAAGACATACCCCCATTCTGGAACAGAAACGCCACCGGGACAATTTTCCCGCCGGGAGAGATAACTCTAAGTTCTACTCGCCCGGTGAATATCTGTCCACCGGAGAACATTTCGTCTCCGAAACCTGGACCCCAGCCTGGGGAAAAATCCCCGGTTTTCGGAGCGGATAGCACCATTGCCACTGCCCCACCATTTTTGGGGATGACCCAGGTTTGGATCCCCATTTTGACCCCCTTGCTATCGTAGAGGTCTCCCTCCACGATAACGTCTAGCTCTCCGGGGTTGCCGATCGCTAGGGCGTAGCCCTGGCGACCATCCGCTGTCCCGGAGAAGGTTCCCCGCCATCTAGGGGCAGGAGAAACTCCAACCTCGGAGGCACACATGCCTCCGAGGTTACACACTTGCACCCACGGGGGTGCAAGCCCGCGAAGAGCTTCGGGTGTGTTGGCCTGGTATCCTGCGAACAGGGTACCGTTTTTATTAACCCCCTCCTCCTCTGGGATGGGGCTAAAAAAATTTTCCTCAGATTGCCCGGGATAAATCCATATCCCCCGGGCAAAATTCTGCCCCACATCCCCCAAGAGTCCACCCTTGAAGGAAGTGATCATGGGTTCAAAGTTCCCGGTATCTTTGTAAAGATACCAGGAGAACTGGACTAATCCAGTTCCAGAATTCAAACCTCGGAGAGTGGTCGTCCACCCTCCTCCAACCGAAAGTCGCGGAAAAAAGAACAACAGCAGACACTGGCTATCTGCCGTATTCGTTGCGAACTCCGCGCACTTGCCGTCTGCAAGTGCGCTCCGTGCAACGAACAAGAATCCCAACAAAAAAATCAAAGAGCGAGAGCGAGCTCTCATAACGCACCTCCAGACCACAAGTTTTAATTCAAGTCAAGTGTATAAAAAACAGTACACTTTGTCAAGCCATATTGTGCATAAAAGGTGAATAAACAAAAAGTCCTCAAAAGAGTTTATTTATAAAGTTTTAAGTGCTAATTATGGGGCTGTGAGAGTTACAGATGGACAAACAAGATCGCCGGGAGCAATGGTTGTACCAGCAGGTAGCGGTAATGTTGGCGTACATGTAATATTTGTCACCTCACTCCCCGACTGACCGGAATTCCAATAATTAAAAGGTATAGTGTATGACTGGCCTGGAGTGACTGTCTTATTTTGGGTGTCAGTGCCTGTATCCGTCCACTTTGCGCTCAAAGCTGGCGTGGCAGGAGGATTAACAGTAAATGGCGCGCAAGCGTCTGGAGTTATATTTACTTCCGTGCCAAAGCCATCGCCACCGTTCAAACAAACTTGGTAATTACCGGCAACAAGACTGCTAAAAGTTCCGGACCCGCCACTTGAAGTCGCTGACCTTCTCTGTCCGGTATCAACACTATCTTTGATTAAATAAACGACTGTAGTCTGTCCGCTATTTGACCCGCTGGTTATTGGCAAAGCATTACTACTCCAAGCAATATCTGCTGAACCCGGGTCAGTATTATCTGTTACAATTGCATTGATATCACCATCAATGTTGACACATGCACCGTTGCCATCATGCTTTTGGACGGAGTCACAAAAAACCCGGGCGTATCCAAAGGGAGCTGAAGCGCTAATTCCAGTTGGAGTATCCTCAGCCATCGCAAACAGTTCAACTCCTTTCACCCAGAAATTAAGAGTTATGTTCGTTCCTACGCCTGATATTGTGCTTCCACAGTTACTATTCTCCACATTTCTCGTAAAGAACGTGCAAGCCGATATTGTACGACTGCCAGCGCAGTTGGATGTGCCACAGGTGCCCGAAGGTTCGCACCCTGACTTATCAGTTCGGTTTAACCAAAAGAATAACCCAGTATGAGTTTCCCCCATCTGCCCAATATCATCCCAAGTTACATTAGGACCATACCATGCTTGATCAATATAAGAGCTATTGTTGTCGGATACGGACCAATTCGCATTACATTGCGCGGAACAGGTGCCAGAACCAGAACAGCTTACCGTTTGTGACTCAGTCGTAAAAGTATGGGAAGCATCTACCTGATTTACAAACAAAAGAAAAAGAATACTTACCACAATTACCATACTTAAAATAAAGAATATATTTTTAAAATTTTGAATTATTTTATCGCTCATAATATTATTTCCTTACCAGAAAACGCACCGTTACCCTTATTGGTTCTGAAGTGCTTATCAAAGAAACTGAATAATTTTTGTAAAGACTAGAAATTTTATAAACAACAACTCCAGTTGAAAATGTTTCGGTTTTATAACTAAGTTTTGAAAATTTTAGAGAATTTTGGATTTCGGTTTTTGTTTTCTCTAATCCAATAGATGAGACATAAGTTCCAGTCAAAGAATCTGTTTTCTCGTCTATTGATATGGTATATGCTCCTTCAAAATCAAAGGATACTGGAAAAATCAGTTTTGAAAGCGTTTCAAAACTTTCACGCGAAATACCGTCTTTTTGAAGATTAATAAGCGTGTCCCCTTTTAACATAAGTTCTAAATAATTTTTTGCCGCGCCGTGATCCGGCTCTAAAATCTGAATCTGCTCAAAGGATTTTTTTGCCTCTTCGTATTTCCCGGATTCAAACTCGCAAATTCCTTTCCATTGCCAAGCAAGAACATTTTTTGAATTATCTTGTATTTGCTTTTCTGCTACTGTAATGCAAGAATCATAATCTTTTTGCTGGGCTAGTTCTTGAAATTTAGCTATGGCACTATAAACTGAAACGGGTGATTTTTTGAATATCCAACCCATTTTTTGAGCGTAAAAAACACTCAACATTAAAATAATCAATACAATAACAACAGCAGTGATGTTTTTCTTTTTATGAGATGAGTCAATAGGCGAAGTGTATTGTGTATTTATTTCTGGTTCCATAAGCGTATATATATATTATAACAAAACGGTTCTCCTTTCCACAAGGATTAAAGGAATAATATAGTGGATAACTATAATGTATTGCACATCCCGTTAGAGGCCGCGAGGGCTCACAGCGACCCTCTGCCTCTAACGGGATTGCATTAAAATAAGTCTTATGATATATTGGTAACGTATGAGTCCTGTGCTAGCGGGGCTCTTTTTGTTTAGTTTATAAAATATAATAGTAGAAATTCATGTTAGACCTAAAAACATTTAAATCGGCGTTGGAGCAACTGGAAGAAGAGAGAAAAATTCCAAAAGAAAAAATATTAGACGCCATAGAGCAGGCCATGGCCGCCGCTTATAAAAAAGATTATGGCAAAAAGGGGCAAATCATAAGAGCTAAATTTGATCTGGAAACCGGTAAAACTGATTTTTTCCAAGTAAAAATTGTGGTTGATGAAAGTATTGCCATAGTAGACACCCCCCCCTATTCCTCCCCAAAGGAGAGG
>Ga0209542_10000408_pt1 | contig 104874 bp, 105 predicted proteins | sample RifCSPhighO2_01_FD_184028 | JGI IMG/M metagenome (GOLD analysis project Ga0209542, IMG submission 184028) | Soil microbial communities from Rifle, Colorado - Rifle CSP2_plank highO2_0.1 (SPAdes) (version 2) | ecosystem: Environmental > Terrestrial > Deep subsurface > Rock core/Sediment ...
ATGCAATTTCAGTTTGGGTATGACCGGCCTCCAACAAAACCTCAATTCGATCCCGAGCTGACTGATTTAGATGTTTATATGTCATCTTCCCATTGTACTGGTGTTGCACTTCAAAGGGGAATTTTCATGGTGATTGGCTAGTCTCTACCTTGGGATAGAAATTGTAGGCTACGGTACTTAATTTCTACCTGACGGACTGAGGCAAGCTCCTACGGGAGCGGAGGTGTGAGATGACGTTCTTTGAAATCGTGTTAAGCATCGGGATGGTTCTTTATATCGTTAGCTACACTTCAACGGTGAGAAAGTTCTATCGCCAGGAGGTTGCTATCAGAACAGTTGGGCACCGCGTTCAGCGTTTGCGCCTGTCCTTTCTAGTACGGAGCATCACTATTGTAGCGTTGTTCTCGGTTGCTCCATATCTTAGGTATCGGCTCAAGAAAATGGACGAGCAAGCTGAGGAGCGTCGGAGACGAGAGGAAGCTCACCAGAGGAAGCTGGCTGAAGCCAAAGCCGAATCCGAAAGAGAGAGGGTTAATGTTGAGCGGGCGAAGCTCCGCGAGGCGTGGATCAAAGAACATGGTCTCACGCTCTACTACCATACCATGAGTGGCATCACCGTGGTCATGACCCCAGTTCAGTACGAAGCGTGCCAGATATCAACGCAATGGCATCGGCGGAACGCTCTCTGGGATAAGAACGTGTTGATGCCGGACCTAGAGGCGTTTCTGTTTGTGGATGCGAATGGCCGCGACATGTTTGTCCGCAACCACAGAGGCACTCATGATCCGATTGGCTTCAACTACGTGAGTGGCTGGCTGACTGATCTTGACGATATGGTTGAACGCTACAAGATTACGCTGGAGCAGAAGCCCGAGATATTCGTGCCATTTGTGAACTCATCAGTGCTCCCGTTTAAGGAGCACAAATTCAATCGTGCTCCGGGACGCTATCTGAATGATCTAGTGGTCATGCAGACACCACAGGAGATGCGCCCCGTCTGATACGACCTCGCACATGATGCTTGAATCGCAGTCCGTCCCTCTCCAATTCTTACCAGAGCTGGAGAGGGACGCTTTTGTTTTTTATACAATATGTTACGTTTTTAATATGCCAGGTAGTGAAAATTCGACAGGTTTTGCAATGCGCTTACCTTAAATCACTATCTAGCTATATTATTTAGGTAAACTTTGATTTACGTCTTGCGTGGCAAAACAACCAGCGCAAGTCGAATTTCTACTACCTGGGATGGTGAGCAAATACTACAAAAAATATATTCGGATTCCGCCGGGGGAGTCAATTGATATTAGGCCGATAATGCCGATTATTGAGCATCCGCGATTTGAACGGCTTCGGCATGTTTCCCAGTTGGGGACAACCATTTTTATTTTTCCCGGCGCCTCTCATAACCGATTTGAACATGCGTTAGGTGTTTACAGTAAGGCGCTACGTTTTTGTAAGAAGATGGTGGACGAAGGGTATCTCACTAAATTTGAGGCAAAAAATGTTCCTCTTTTTGGTTTACTTCACGATATCGGCCATGGACCGTTTTCTCATTTAATTGAAGAGCTGACACCATATGACCATGACAAAAATGGCGCCAAGATTATTGATGAAATGAAAAAAGAGATTAAGAAAGCGGGCGGAGACCCCACGTTCATTAAAAAACTTTTCGCACACAAAAATCCGCTCTGCCAAATAATCATGGATAAAAATTTAGGGATGGATAAGTTGGACTATTTGGAGCGGGATGTTTTTCATACTGGTTTCGGTCAGAGGCCGGATTTGGAAAGTGTCTTTAATTATCTGATTTATTTGAAGGGTGGGTTGGTGATTGATAAGAAGTCCCTTGAATCAGCCAAACAAATTCAACGGTTGTATCTATATATGTACAAAGAAGTTCATCTTCACAAGTCATCTCTTATTGCCCAGCGTTTCCTGCAAAAAATGATTATGATTTGGCTTTCCAGGCACAAAATTGACCCATTAGAACTTTGGGCTCTTAATGATCAGGAAATTATGGCTAAGTTATACACTGATTCGGACGAGCGTCTAAAGTTTTTATATACCGCCTATATTCAGCGTAATTTACCGATGACGGGATTGGTTTTTCGGATTGACACTAAACAATCCCGAGAACGTCTGGCGGGTAAGAAAATTAAGGTTATCGGTGAAAGCCAGAAATTTTTTGATCAAGTCGCTAAATATTCATCCCCGCAGGCGTTAGAAATTATTGAAAAAAAGATTGCGGACTTGATTAGTGTTCCCGCCCACACCGTGATAGTTGTACCGACTGTTTCCACTCGCCGTTTTATTCCCAAAGATATTTTATATCATGACGACGGCAAGATTATTTCTTTAAAGAAGAGTCAGACAGAGTATTTTAAGGGAATGAGTGATGAACTAAATAGTTATCTGTCTTTGCGTGTTTCAATCATCGGTGATCGCGATAAAATCTACAACAACGCCAAAAAAATACACACCCTTATCAATCGTGAGATTTATTAAATGGTGCGCTCAGTAGGATTCGAACCTACGACCGTCTCCTTAAAAGGGAGCTGCTCTACCAACTGAGCTATGAGCGCATATCCATGTATTATACTATTAATCTTGATTTTCTCAAGTTTTATTGGTAATCTGCACCAGAAAGGATGACTATGAAAAAACTTCTTGTATTTGCATCGGGCGGGAAAGAACCGGATGACGGCGGTTCCGGTTTTCAGGAATTGGTGGAGAATTCTCAATTAGGTGTTCTTGAGGCCGAAATTGTGGCTGTGGTTTCAAATCACAAACATGGTGGTGTCCGAACACGCGCTGATAAACTGGGTGTTCCTTTTATCTATTTTCCGCTTCCGCGCGAAGCCGAGGACTACCAGCGAATCGTGGCCGAAACCAAAGCCGATTTTGTTTCCCTTTCGGGCTGGCTGAAAATGGTCAAAGGTTTGGATCCGACTCGGACCATCAATATTCACCCTGGTGATGCCAAGCGTTTTGGCGGAGCGGGGATGTATGGTCATTTCGTCCATGAAGCGGTAATGGAAGCGTATCGGGCCGGAACAGTAAAATGTTCGGCAGTAACGATACATTTTGTAACCGAAAAATATGATGATGGTCCCGATATCTTTCGGTATCCCGTCGCGATACGACCTGACGATACGTCCGAGACACTAGCCAAACGGGTCAACAAGATTGAGCACGCTTGGCAGTCCTACATCACCAACTTGGTGGTTAAGGGTGAAATTTCTTGGGATGGAGTGAATCCTAGTTCTCTCAAAGTTCCTGCCGAAGTTCCAATTTTGGAAGTTCGTTAGTTGAACATCTTTAGTGTTGCACTTACTTATTGAACCTACTACAAATTTTCTTGCAATTTTAGATATATTGTGGTATAATGTTAACGTGTAGAGTTTGAATTGGTCATTCACAGAAAGGTGGGATAGTGATGAGGAAGATTGGTATCGTGGCGTTCGCCTTTGGGAAGCCATCGTTAATTCGTTCAAATCGGATAATCGCCGGTATTACGGCGAAAAAAGCCATGGAGGATAATGCGCCAATTTTCACCCAGGAAGATATCCAGTTTCCTGAAGAGTTGAACCTAAGTGTTACTTACATTAAGGATAAGTATGGTAAACCGCCATCCACGTTGCAGATTGCTAAGAAAGCGGTCAAGTGGGCCGAAGCAAATTTCTTTGAGAATTTGATTGTAGTCGCCGCAGGTCCGCACATGTGGCGGTGTCTGAGAGACATTAGGAGAGTTGCAAGGGAAGAGGCGGGCGCATGGTACTTCGGGGCGGAAATCTATCCTCATCCCGGGATGTGTTTCTACAAAAAAGAAGATTGGTTTTGCATGGATTCAACCCAGCCCTGGACTGCCACGGAAAAGGAGTGGCAGAAACGGGACTGGGCTATCCAGTTCATGCCTTGGTGGCTGTACAAAAGAATGGCGGCTGGGTAGTACACGCCCGAGGCGAGGGAAGAGACCTAATCGTTTCTTCGCTCGCCCGGCGTTTTTTATTCTCTTGTTTTGGTTGGTTTTTTATACTATTATATTTGCATGAAACGCACTTCTATTGTTGATATTAAGGATTTGGTCGGAGAGACGGTTGACGTCTATGGTTGGGTTCATACACGCCGTGATCACGGTAAATTAATCTTTATTGATATTCGTGACCGGAGCGGAATGGCCCAAGTTGTCTTTACACCCGGTAATAAGGATATTCATGAGCTGGCCAGCCAGTTGCGTTCGGAGTGGGTGATTCATTTGAAAGGAAAAATTAATGCTCGACCGGACAAGATGGTCAATGCCGATATACCGACCGGTAAAGTTGAAATTGAGCCGATTGAACTGGAAATTTTAAATAAATCCGAAACCCCGCCCTTCCCGATTGATACGAATGGCTTGGAGATAGGCGAAGAGCATCGGATGAAATATCGCTATCTTGATTTACGCCGGGAACGAATGGCCAAGAATATGGTTACTCGTCATAAATTAATTAAGTTTATTCGTGATTATCTTGATGATAATGGATTCTTGGAAATTGAAACCCCGATTTTAACTAAATCAACACCCGAAGGGGCTCGTGATTATGTTGTTCCTTCTCGTCTTTATAGCGGTTCATTTTATGCTCTACCTCAATCACCCCAACAATACAAGCAGTTATTAATGGTCGCCGGTTTAGAAAAGTATTTTCAGATTGCCCGTTGTTTTAGGGATGAAGATACCCGAGGCGACAGACAACCGGAGTTTACTCAACTGGATTTGGAAATGAGTTTTGTTGAACGCGAGGACGTAATTCGTCTCAACGAAGAACTTCTGATTTCCATTGTAAAAAATCTTTATCCGGAAAAGAAAATTCAAGAAATTCCTTTTCCCCGTTTTTCTTACAAAGAAGCAATAGAAAAATACGGTACTGATAAGCCGGATTTACGCACTGATAAAGATGACCCTAATCTTTTGGCTTTTTGTTGGGTTATCGATTTCCCATTTTTTGAGAAAACTAATGATGGTTGGACTTTCACTCACAACCCATTTTCTGCTCCTAAGCCCGAATTCATGGACGATTTACTGAAAATGGAAAATATCGGAGATATTCTTACTACCCAATATGACGTGGCATTGAATGGTTCGGAAATTGGCGGGGGCAGTATCCGTAATCATACTCCCGAGGGGCTCAAGGCCGTGTTTAAAATTATGGGATTTTCGGAAGAAAGAATTAACCAAAATTTCGGTCACATGCTGGAAGCGTTTTCTTTTGGCGCGCCACCTCACGGCGGAATTGCTTGGGGTCTTGATCGCCTAGTTACTTTATTAAATAATGAACCAAATATTAGGGAAGTAATTGCGTTTCCAAAAACAGGGGATGCCCGAGATTTAATGATGGATTCACCATCACCCCTTGATCAAAAGCAGTTAAAAGAACTTCATATTAAAATAGAAAAATAAATGGAACGGAAGTTAGAAGGACTGACAATTGTCGTTGCAATTCTGGTGTTGGTGAACGCCTATTTTTTTATTACAATTTATCGGATACCGGCTGTGGTTCCTAATATAGTGTCTCAAAATAATCAGGCCTTTATCATTCCGCCGAATCCCGTCAGTTATTTACCGGTGTTAGATACTTCAATGGAGGAAGTTGTTTTGAATGCCAAGTCGGCAATTCTTTATGATTTGAAATCAGATCGGAATCTATTTGAAAAAAATATCAAAGAAAGGTTGCCAATCGCTTCACTGACGAAAGTTATGAACGCCGTCGTTGTTTGGGAAAAATTCAGTCCTAATGAAATTGTCACAATAAAATCTTCGGCTGTCAGGGTGGACGGTCAACGTAAAGATCTTTATGTCGGGGAGACCCTTTCCGTTCACGATTTAATGCAGATGATGTTTATTGAATCATCCAATGATGCCGCCTATGCTTTGCGTGATTATGCGACCAGCAAAAGCGTTGATTTAATAGCGGAGATGAATACTAAAGCGTTATCTTTAGGAATGTTTGATACTCATTTTATTGATCCGGCCGGTTTAGATGACACAGGTTATTCCACAGCAAGAGATTTAGTTAAGGGGGTGGTCTACGCTTTGCGCTATGACGCTATTTGGAGTTTATCCCGCGAGACATCCGCAACAGTCGTGTCAACTGATGGTAAAATCACTCACGAAATTAAAAATACAGACCAGCTTTTGGGGGTTCTTTCGGATATTGTCGGTGGAAAAACAGGATATACAGATAGCGCTCTTGGGTGTATGATTCTTATCGTAGATGTTCCAAATCAGAAAGATCGTATAATTGCTATTGTCCTTGGTTCCAATGATCGTTTTGGAGATATAAAAAACTTGATTTCGTGGGCCAAGCGGGCGTATCGCTGGCAATGAAATAGAAATTAGGACTTAGAAATTAGTAATTAGAAATTTTATGCTGACCCCTCCTCTAGAAAGCTTCAATATTTTTAATATCGTTCGGCTGTTTGTCATCACGACAATGGCTTTCTTTTTAAATCTTATCATCACCTATTTTTGGACCAAAGTTTTATTTACCCGATTTAAACCTGGCAAGCAGATTGAGCGTCCAGACACGCCAATCTTTAATGCTTTACACAGAAAAAAAGAAGGGACGCCAACTATGGGTGGTTTGCCGATTTGGTTGACGGTATCAATTATCACTCTGGGGTGTTGGTTGTTGGCTTCTTTGGTTGATGGTGTTTGGAACAGGATTAATTTTCTGTCCCGAAGTCAGACATTACTTCCGTTGGGATTTTTAATTTTGGCAGGTATAGTTGGTATGGCTGATGATATGATTGGTGTTTTAAAACGAGGCGGTCTCAAACTTGGTAAACGTTTATTGTTCTTTATTGGTGTGGCGGCGATTGGAGCGTGGTGGTTCTATTTTAAACTTGATATCAGAACTATTACCGTACCGTTCATGGGCGAATATTTTATTGGTTGGTGGTATGTTCCATATTTTATTTTCATCATGGTCGCGACAGCGTTTTCAATGAATGAGACCGATGGTTTGGATGGTTTATCGGGGGGTGTATTTTTAACAATATTCGGCGCATTGACCGCAATTGCTTTTGACCAAGGCCGTTTAGACCTCGCTATTTTCATGAGCGCGATTATGGGAGCGTTGATTGGGTTTCTTTGGTTCAATATTTATCCAGCGAAATTTTTTATGGGTGATACTGGTGTCATGGCTCTTGGTTTCACGGCTGGGGCGGTGGCCTTACTCACCAACACCGAGTTACTTCTACCAATTATCGCTATTGTCCCTTTAATGGAATCGGGCTCGGTCATTCTTCAGACAATTTCTAAAAAAATCCGCAAGAAAAAAATATTTCCTTCCACACCGATCCACCATACTTTTGAGGCGATGGGTTGGCCCGAAACCCAAATCACCATGCGTTTCTGGATGGTCAACGCCATCGGCGCCATCATCGGCCTCATCCTCTTCCTGATTGATAGCAAGTTGCCCCCATTCAAATAACCGCTCGTCGAGGATAAACCCTTGACTCGATTATCTAACGAATTGAGTCAACATCACTTGGGGTATACTCTTATCCCCAGACCCGGGGAACCAGTCCCGTCGGTTCCCCCAGCTTCGCTGGGACCCCTTCCGCTACTGGGTCTAAGAATATACCCCAAGTGACGTGATATACTATATTTATGAAGAAACGGCTGTTTTGGATTTTGGGAATTTTGATTATTATCGGCTTGGCCGTGTTGTCTTCGGCTGGGATTGTGGAAGCGCAAAAAAGATTTGGGTCGGCGTATTATTATTTTTTTCATCAGTTGCTTTACGGTATTGCTCCAGGGGTTTTACTCGCCTATATTTTATCTAAAATTGATTTTAAAATTTGGCGGAAACTTTCATTATTAATTCTTTTGGGTGCCCTGGCTCTAATGACACTAGTGTTTGTATCTCATTTTGGTTTTGGCGCTAAAGGGGCGATTCGTTGGTTAAGCATAGGCGGAATTGTTTTCCAACCGTCCGAAATACTAAAGTTATCTCTCGTTATTTATTTAGCAGCTTGGTTTAGCGGTCATGGTCGTAATGAACGAACCAATCATTGGCTTTATGGTGCAGCGCCATTTTTTATTGTGTTGGGGTTTGTTGGTCTTCTTTTGGCACTTCAACCGGATATTGGTACTTTGATTGTCGTTGGTTGTATCGCTTTAGGAATGTATTTTGTGGCCGGGGCCAATTTAAAACTTATCGGATCCATTGTTGGTATTGGATTAATAATCCTCGCGCTTCTTATATGGCTTGAGCCATATCGTTTTAATCGCATACGTTCTTTTGTTAATCAAAATAACGATACACGAGGAATTTCATATCAGGTGAATCAAGCCAAAATCGCCATAGGTTCGGGTGGTATCTTTGGTGTTGGTTTTGGAAAAAGCACGCAAAAATTAGGATTTTTGCCCGAACCCGTCGGGGATTCAATTTTTGCTGTCGTTGCCGAAGAATTGGGATTGGTTGGCGCTTTAGCCATCGTGGGTCTTTTTGTCCTTCTTTGTCTTACCCTTACTCAAATTGCCATATCTACGGCTGATCCATTCGGTCGTTTTTTTGTGAGTGGAATAAATATTTGGATTATGGCCCAGGCCTTTATTAATATTTCAGCCATCTCCGGTCTTGCTCCATTGACGGGTATTCCGCTTCCGTTCATCAGCTATGGCGGAACAGCGATGATCGCGTTGCTTGCGGGATTGGGAATCGTGTTCAATATAGCCCGCGAATAGTTTTGTATTTTTACGCAAATAAAACCTCGCTTATTTAAGCGAGGTTTTATTTGGTGGGATTATTTTTTCTTAGCTAAAGAAAGGATGGAGTGGGATTTGAGACGGGAGGCCTTGTTGGCTTTGATGACGCCAGCTTTGGTCGCCTTATCCAATGACTGATAGACCTTATCTAGCATGGCTCCGGCTTCCTTTACATTACCGGCTTCAACGAGTTTATTAAACTGCTTAACCGCAGTTCTGTATCCATTGAGTCGCTTCAAATTCCCGATTCGTCGGGTTTTGCTTTGTCTTAGGGCCTTCTTTGCTGATTTTGTGATTGGCATTTTATAATGCACATATTAGCATATCTTTTTATTTCTTGCAAGTTAAACTAAAATTTGATATAAATTATAGTAAAGGAGGATGTCTATGTACACCATGAAAGATGCGGCTCATGTTTTTTGTTACACGATTGTCATGATGCAGAGTGCACCAGAAGATGTGCTACGAGTTTATCGCGATAAGATTCTGGCGTTTAGCAAGCAAATCGAGGTCGACTTCGGTCTCAAGTCGGGCCAAATGCCACCAAATGACGCAGTTTTAACTCCTGAAGCTGTGGCCATTCTACGAGAGATTGATGGTGTTGTAGGACTTCATTTGGCCCAGATATAATTTAACTATATATTTTATCTACCTGATCCAAATGATTGGAGTTCGTAAGGACATGCCCGCTGGTACACCAAACAAAGTGTCACCAGCGGGCACTTTGTTTTTTATATTTATAGACCCTCCATGGTAAGTAACCTTCAGTCCCACAAAACCACGATTCAGGTAACGTTTATTTCGATGAACTGACAAAGTTCCGAGGGAGACCGGACCTCTCTCGAAAAGCTCTCGCAGGCCAATCAAAACAACTTATTATCCTTTCGTACGAAAGGATAATAAGTTGTTTTGATTATTCAGGGCCGAGCAGATTTCGAAGAGGTCCGGCGGACGAGGAATGGTTACAAACTTTCTCTGAGTTTCCGGATTTGTTCTTTAATTCCGATGGCTTGTTCGTAGTTAAATTTATTGATGGCGCTGTCCAACATGCGTTGGAGTTGTCGGAGGGCTTTTTGTTTGGTGCCGTTACCGTAGAAAATAATTTCATTTTCTCCTTCGCCGTAATGTTGTTCCGGTTTTCGGCCTGTCCCCATTTCAAATTTACTGGTGGAGCGGGCGATACTGGTTGGAGTAATGCCATGTTTTTTATTGTGGGCGGTTTGTTTGATGCGTCGACGCTGGGTCTCACCGATAGATAATTTCATGGATTTTGTAATTTTATCGGCGTACATAATGACGTGGCCGTCTTTATGGCGGGCGGCTCGGCCCATGGTTTGGATAAGGGTAGTAGCGTTTCTAAGGAAGCCCTCTTTATCGGCATCAAGAATGGCGATGAGTGAGACCTCGGGTAAATCCAATCCTTCTCGGAGAAGGTTTACACCGACAATAACATCATGAACACCTGATTGCAGATCTTTGATAATTTTTACTCTGTCCAGAGTTTTTATTTCCGAATGAAGATAGTTTACTTTGATACCGTTTCGGGCGAGGTGCTCGGATAAATCTTCCGCCATGCGTTTGGTGAGGGTAGTAATAATTACCCGCTCGTTTTTGGCGATACGTTCTTTAATTCGGCCGATTAAGTGTTCAACTTGATTCTTGGTTGGTACAATTTCAACAGTCGGATCTAAAAGCCCGGTCGGGCGAATAAGCTGTTCAGCAATATTTTCCGGTCCGGCTTCTTCCATTTCAAATTTAGCCGGCGTCGCCGAAACATAGACCACTTTTTGAACTCGTTTCTCAAATTCATCAAATTTAAGAGGTCGATTATCAATGGCTGATGGCAGACGAAAACCATAATCAATCAGGGTGGATTTACGGGAGTGATCGCCTTTATACATACTCCGCAGTTGGGGAATGGTAATATGGGACTCGTCAATAATAGTTAAAAACTCGCCTTTGGAAGAGAAGAAGTCCAACAGCGAGAAGGCCGGTTCACCTGGCTTACGAAAATCTAAGTGACGGGAATAATTTTCAATACCATGACAGTAGCCGGTCTGGCGCATCATTTCCAAATCGCTCATAGTTTTTTCTTGGAGACGGGAGGCCTCTTGATTTTTGCCGACTTTCTTTAGATGTTTAACGTGTTGCTGAAGTTCGCTTTTGATATTCTCAATGGCGAGGCCGACTTTGTTATCGGTCGTTATCCAATATTTGGCGGGAAAGATAATTGTATGAACTATTTTTTCGTAGTTTAAATCCTTTGTTTCTAAATCTTCAGGGTCGTTGAGTAAGGTGCGATACATTCGGACAATGACATCACTCTTGAACACAAGTTTTGTCACTTCTTGGCCAGTTGGGGAAATGATTTCAATTTCGGTGGGTGTTTTACGGAAAGTTCCCCGCTTTAATTCAATATCTTGAACATATTGCAAACGCATCAACCCACGGATTAAGTCCGATGGTTTTATTTTTTTACCTTCAAATAATTCCAGACCCAAGTTTTTGTATTCTTCCGGATTACCCAGGTTGTAGATACACGAAACCGAGGCGACAACAATAATATCGTCGTGATTCATCAAGGCCTGGGTGGTGGCATGGCGAAGGCGATCAAGCTCTTCATTGATTTTGGAATCCTTTTCAATGTAAGTATCACTGTGGGGGATATACGCTTCAGGCTGGTAATAATCATAATAGCTGACGAAATAGTGAACGGCGTTGTTAGGAAAAAATTCTTTCATCTCTTTGTAGAGCTGGGCGGCGAGGGTTTTGTTATGAGAAATAATCAGTGTCGGTTTTTTGTATTCCTCAATGACCTTGGCCATGGTGAAGGTTTTACCCGAACCTGTCACACCCAAAAGCACCTGGCGTTTCTTGCCGGTCTTTAAACCTTTAGCGAGTTTCTTTATGGCTTCAGGTTGGTCACCAGTCGGTTGAAATTTTGATGTCAGTTTGAACATATGGCTTTTGTTTTCCGATTAAAATGCTATTCTAAGTTCTAATGGCTACCTTGCCCGACTGAACGATTCAGTCGTTCGGGCGGGAGTCCTAATTACTATCCTGATGATTTCTTTTCTGGAAGGTACAATTGAACATTTAGGCGACAAATATGTCGTTTTAAACACGGGGGGTATAGGGTATAGGGTGATACTATCCCCCAGAGTATTGAATATGGTAGCAAATCGCAAGCCGTCCGTCAAGACGGCTGGAGACCCTGATCATGTCGAAGGGAAGCAAAAAATTCGTTTGTATATCCATACCCAAATGAACATGCGGGAGGGAACTTTTGATATGTATGGCTTTGATAAAAAAGCGGACTTAGACCTTTTTCATCTTTTGACAACCGTTTCCGGCATCGGCCCCAAAGGGGCCCAAAATATCCTTTCAAATGTTGAACCAAGCCATTTAAAAGTGGCGGTTATTAATCAAGATGCCGATTATCTAAAAAAGGTTTCAACTATCAGTCCGAAAATTGCTCAGCGCTTGGTCTTGGAATTAAAAGGCAAAGTTGACCATCTGGAAGGTGAAACCGAGGGTATTGATCTTTCACAAGATGGTCAAGCGACCGAAGCCCTCCTTGTTCTCGGTTACTCAACGACTCAAGCCAAAGAGGTCCTCAAAGATACTAAAGCCGAAACATTACAAGAACGAGTCCGGGAAGCATTAAAGATATTAGGTAAAAAATAGAACCCTTGTTCGGTTAGTTATTTTGTGATATTACAAAAGCGAGAGGTGCACATGCATAGATGTTTGATTGAGTTTTCATCCGATTGGGACGAAGAGACGACCAAGAAAATTCTAGGACTTGTCGTAGACAGGGCTGAAGGATTGAGAGCCAAGGTTACAAGGAAAGAGTTCGTTCTTGATCAGGCCCTGGTTCTCAGGCAGAGGCGAGATGCAGCCAAGCGTCCTAGAATACCACAACCGGCTGACTCCTCTCGAGGTGCTGGTTGTGATTGGGATCCGCTTGGGTAACCAGAACTAGATGGGCCGCGTACGCGCGGCCCTCGTTTTTTTATAGGGGAAGTGGTATTTTGGTTATATGAAAAAACGTTTATTGATGGGGGCTTTTGTGGGGTTGGGGATAATCATTGGGGCGCAGTGGCCGGAGTTTTTTACAAGATGGATTAATCTGGTCTGGCTCGCAGTGATTATTTTGAGTGGTCTTGCGTTACGAGCCAAGGATTAATTTTTAGATATGAGTAAAAGTTTTCTACAAACCAAAGAATGGTTAAATTTCCAACGCTCTATTGGGCGGCCGACTTTCAGATACGACAATGAGAAAGTTATCGCCAATATCATTCAGCACGATTTGCCGTTCGGAATGAATTATTTATATATTCCGCATGGACCGGAGATTCATTTGGACAAAATAACAGGCGGGTTAAAAAATGAACTTGAACATTTTATTGCATATATAAAAAATATCGCCAAAGAACAAAAGTCAATTTTTATAAAAATTGAACCATTACAGGATAGTACTATTGAATTGCTGTACGGCGCAGGATTAAAGAAATCAGCAAAAGAAATTCAGCCCCATCGGTCAGTGATTATTGATTTAGAAAAGTCAGAAGACGAATTACTGACGGAGATGCATCACAAGACCCGTTATAATATTAAAGTCGCGGAACGGAATGGTTTAAAATTAGTTGTCCGTAAAGATTTGGATACTTTTTGGAAATTATTAAAACAGACCGCTAAGAAGGACAATTTTTTTACTCACCCCAAGGAATATTATAATAAATTATGTAACATACCCGGATTAATGGCGGAAACAGTTTTTGTGGAACATGACGGTCGGTCTATTGCCGGAGCGATTTGGCTTGCCTATGGCGATACGGCATATTATCTGCATGGGGCAATGGACCGGGACCCTAAATATAAACCGATGATGGCCCCATATTTGTTACATTGGGAGATGATTAAATTAGCGAAGCAATATAATATGAAACACTATGACTTCTGGGGTATTGATGCAAAAAAATGGCCAGGCGTAACCCGTTTCAAACTCGGCTGGGCCGGTCGCCAAATTGAATACCCCGGTGCCTTTGACCTCCCCATCCGCCGTTTTTGGTTTGTCGTCTACAAGATATTCCGCAAAATATTTTAATCAAGTTGTGGATAAGAATTAGCTTTTATTTTATGATTCTTTGATATATCATAAAATAAAATTAGTTAACATTCTTATATATGAAAGTTAAATCTAGAAATGTTGAGAAAAAAGATAAAGCAGAGTATTTGGATATTCTTTACACAGCAGTCGGGTCTTTGAATTCAAGACAAGAGATAAAAGATTTTTTACGAGATGTTTTGACGGAAAGTGAACGAATAATGATAGGTCGACGAATAATGATTGCTCGTCGGTTATTGGATGGTCAGTTGTATGATCAAATTATGAAAGAAATGAAAGTTGGACCTGATACAATCATGCGAGTTCATCGTTGGCTAGAGGATGAAAATAAAGGATATGAAAAAGTTATTACTAGTTTAAAAAAACAATTCAGCAACCATAAAAATTTTAAAGATTATTACGATTCAAGCCCTTTAGGAAATTTGCGGCGTCGATATCCAGTACATCATCTCCTATTCCATATTTTTCAAGATTTAAAGAAAAAATGACCAACTTATGATTCTTTGATATATCATAAAATAGTTAATATTAAACAAGAATTTAAAAAATATTTTGAAGAATACAGAAGATGCTTTTAAGTGGATGGTGGAAATTATTGGAAAACATAAAATTCCCTTTCAGATAACGGGCGGCTTGGCGGCTAGAATTTATGGATCCAGTAGGCCATTAGCTGATATAGATATTGAAATTCCAAAAAATAAATTTAAGTATATTTTGGAAGAAGTTAAGGATTATATAAAATTTGGTCCCAAAATATTTAAGGACGATAATTGGGATTTATATCTTATGACTCTAGATTACGCAGGGCAAGAAATAGATATTTGCGATTCAAATTCAAAAATTAAAGATTATATGACAGAAAAATGGATAGAAAATAGAGTTGATTTTTCAAGGGTAGTAATACAAGATATATTTGGTTTAAGGACCCCGGTTGTTCCAATTGAAGATCTTATAAGGTATAAAAAGATATTGAAGCGAGAAGTAGATGTTGAGGATATTAAAAATCTATCTAAATGATAAAAGAAACGGCGCTGGATAAAATTTTATATCAGGTTAAAAAATTCATACCGAAATCGGTGTTTGATTTTTTCCAACCGATGTATCATCGGTTGTTGGCGTGGGGCGGGGCGTTGCGATATGGTTTTCCGTCGCATGATATGAAATTAATCGGTGTGACGGGGACAAAAGGTAAATCAACCACGGTCTATATGGTTACTAAGATTTTGGAAGAATCGGGCGCCAACGTGGCCGCGATTGGTTCATTAGGGTTTAAAATTAAAGACAAAGAATGGCCGAATACTTTAAAACAGACCATGCCGGGCCGGTTCCGGTTGCAGAAATTTTTATCCGAGGCCAAAAATGCGGGTTGCGATTTCGTGGTTTTGGAAGTGACATCGGAAGGAATAAAACAATATAGACATCTGGGAATTAAATTTGATACGGCTGTATTCGTGAACATTCACCGCGAGCATTTGGAAAATCACGGTTCGTTTGAGAATTATATCAAAGCCAAGCAAAAATTGTTTGAGGCGACCAAACGGGTTCATGTTTTGAATGCCGATGAAGCGCGAATTTCTGATTTTGATAAATTCCCCGCTGAAAAGAAAATTACTTTCGGTATCAATCAAGGTAATATTAGGCCCAGTGATGTTCTGGCCACAGAAAGCGAGTCCGAATTTAAAGTGAATGGAGAAAAGGTGCATTTGCATGTCGGTGGAGTGTTTAATATTCTCAATGCTCTGGGGGCATGGTCCGTGGCCACTGCCCATGATATTGAGCCGGTGATAATCGCAAAAGCGCTTTCAAAAATACAATCAATTCCGGGTCGTTTAGAATTTATCCAAAAACAACCGTTCAGTGTAGTGGTGGACTATGCCCATACGCCGGATTCATTGGAGATAATTTATAAGACCCTTAAGCCGATGAATGGCCGGTTGATTTGTGTCTTGGGGGCGGCCGGTGGAGGCCGAGATAAATGGAAACGACCAGAGTTTGGTGCCATCGCTGACCGCTTGGTTGATGAAATTATTTTAACCGACGAAGATCCCTACGAAGAAGACCCACGCCAGATTATATCGGAGATAAAATCTGGAATTTCCAATTCTCAATTTTCAATTTCCAAAGTGCAAACCATTCTTGATAGGAGGGAGGCCATCGGAAAAGCTATTACCATGGCTCAGCCCGGCGATGCAGTGGTTATTACCGGTAAGGGTTCGGAAATATCAATGGCGGTTGCCGGTAATCGTAAGATTCCCTGGTCGGATAAAGAAATTGCCAAGAGTTTTTTGCCCCGCTAAACTTGTTATAATCAAACAATTTTTGTTATTATTAGAATATGTCTGAAGAGTTGGAGGTACAATTAACTAAGAAGGACGATTCCTCTAAGAGCGGGGTAAATCGTCCATCATTTAGAACCACTCATGAGCCAGGAATATCCTGGTTGGTTGTTGTTATTCTTTTAATTCTTTCCGGTTTGGCGGTCGTTCATTTTTCCGATCCCCAGCCCGTAGTCAGTCCTACGCCGACAAAAATCTCTGATAATACAATCACGCCAACAACTCAACCTCGTATCTATACTATTTCATATAATTCAGGAGTGTTTAGTCCCACCAATCTTCGTATTCATGCCGGTGATACGGTCCGATTTAAGAACGATAGCATCTTTCCTATCAGAATTTTATCTGAAGATTTGGTTGGTTTTGACAGTATCGGTGATATTCCCCAAGATAGTTATTTCTCGTTTACCTTTGCGGCCCGAGGGACATTTAGTTATTACAATAAAAGTAATAGTGACCAAACCGGCACCATTATCGTGCGGTAAGGTCGGGATATTTTATTTTTTAGATTTACATGACTAATCCACTTACAATGCAAGTTGAATCTCGCATGGGGGTTGTATTCATTGCCCTGTTGGCTTTATTTATGGCCGGCATTTTATTTATAGCTATTCAAAACTACACTTCTGACCAAATTGTATTAGACGTATCCGCGACCGAGATTAAAACAATGTCTTCAACCGAGCGTCAACTTATCGCTCAGTGGATTAAAGATAATAATATTCCGTTTCCAGACGGGAAGGGCTACCGAGATTTTGTTCAGGAATACCCCAATCGCCCGTGGATTAATTACTAATTTTATTGAATGACCAGGATTACTTTTTATGGCGGGGCACAATCGGTGACAGGATCAAATTATCTGCTTGAGGTAGGGGATGTTCGGGTACTTGTTGATTGCGGAATGTTTCAGGGTTCCAGCGACGCCGAAGAAAAAAATTACGAACAATTTCCTTATGAACCGTCCGAACTATCGGCGGTATTTATATCTCACAGCCATGCTGACCATACTGGCCGATTACCGAAATTGCACAAGGAAGGTTTCCGGGGGATACTTTATGCCACGCCACCGACTTTAGATATGACCTTTATCGCTTTGCCGGATAATCTGTCTCTTATGACCGTTGAGGCCAAGAAAGCTAATCATCCGGCTTTGTTCTCCGACGAAGATTTACAGGGGATAAAAGGTTTGGCCCAAGGCGTTGATTATGGTAAAGAAATACAGCTTGGTCCGGATTTTTCAGCTGTGTTTCATGACGCCGGTCATATTTTGGGCTCGTCAATTATTGAATTTCGGGCGGAAGGGAAAAAGATTTATTTTTCGGGCGATTTAGGGAACCCACCGACGCCACTTTTGCAACATTTTGAATATCCGCTTGAGGCCGATTATATCGTCGTTGAATCAGCTTATGGCGACCGGATTCATGAAGATCGTTCCACCCGTAAAGAAAAACTTCGTTCAATTGTCAAAGAAACAATTTCTAAAGGCGGGACTTTGATGATTCCTTCGTTTGCGATGGAACGAACCCAAGAACTACTTTTTGAATTGAATGCGATGCATAATGCCGGCGAGATTCCCGGTATTCCAATGTTTCTGGATTCACCATTAGCCATCAAATTGACCGAGGTGTATCAGAAGTATCCTGAATATTTTAATAAAGAGAGCCAGTATATTATTAATTCCGGTGATGACCTCTTTAATTTTCCGGGATTGACGTATTGTCGGACCAGCGAAGAATCAAAGAATATAAATGCCGTTGTCGGTCCGAAAGTTATCATTGCCGGTTCGGGGATGTCTGCCGGCGGTCGGATTCTTCATCACGAACGTCGTTATCTTTCCGATCCGAATTCCACTTTGCTCTTTATCGGGTTTCAGGCCGAAGGGACATTGGGGAGGAAAATTTTTGACGGGGAAAAAGAAGTCAGTATTTTTGAAGAAAAGGTCTCTGTTCATTGTCGGGTGGAAGCCATTGGTGGTTACTCCGCTCACGCCGATCAACCGACATTGTTGAGCTGGATTGCAAAAGGTGCCGAAGGCGGTCATCTTAATAAAATCTTCACCGTTCAGGGTGAGACCACTTCCGCTACTACTCTCGCCGAACTCATCACCGCCCAGTTCCATGTTCCGGCCGTTGTCCCCACCCCCAACGAAACCGTGGAATTGTAAATTAACCGCCGTTTAATATATACTTACGTTATGACAGACGAGCTAAATAAAAGTGGTGGCAATATGAATGTGCCGGCGTCTAAGTTGCCGTCGGATCGCGAGCCGGATGATTTTCGGTCATCGTTGCATTGGCGAGTTTTTCGGATTATCGCTGAATTTATAGACGGTTGGCAGTTTTTGGCCGATTTTAAAAAGACGGTTACCTTTTTTGGGTCGGCTCGGTTTCAGGCCGGTGATAAATGGTATGAAGAAGCCCGCACTCTCGGGAAACTTTTGTCTGAAGATGGATTTGGGATTGTGACGGGTGGAGGGCCGGGGATTATGGAAGCCGGCAATCAGGGCGCAGCCGAATCAGGTGGGATTTCTATCGGTTTAAATATTAAATTACCGACGGAACAACGTATCAATCCTTATGTCAGAGAGTCGTCCGCTTTCCATTATTTCTTCGTCAGAAAGTTAATGCTCTCGTATGCCGCGCGGGCGTACGTGTTTTTCCCCGGCGGTTTAGGCACACTTGATGAATGTTTTGAAATTCTAACTTTAATTCAGACCAAAAAAATATCCGATAAAATTCCTGTAGTTATGGTGGGAAAAGAATTTTGGAGCTCAATTCATCAATGGTTATTCGAAGAGATACTCACTAAGCTACATGCCGTTGATGAGGCGGACTTGAAACTCTACACTATCGTTGACACTGCTCAAGAGGCCTTTGAAATCGTCAAAAACGCTCCTCCCCGCGACGACTTCTTTTATTAAAACAGTATTAAGGGACATGGGGTAAGTATTATGGCAATCCGCTTGATTTTTAGTGGAAATTAGAGTATTGTATGTACAAATATGAGTTCTGTTGGTCCATATCCCATAACACGTTTCCCTTAACCCATTCCCATGTCCGAATTCAAAATAAACAACATAATTATTCCCGAGGAATTGCCCGTGATTGCTCTTAAAAACACGGTTCTTTTTCCAAAGATTGTCATTCCAATTATCATTCAACGTCCGAAATCAATCGGGGCGTTGGAATTTGCCCAAACCCACAATCGGCTCGTTCTTTTTGTAACTCAAAAAAACAGTGAAGACGACATTACTAGAAATGATTTGTTTGAAATAGGCACTATTGGGAGAATTGTTTCGGTTTTTAAACTTCCGGACGGTTCATCAAAAATTGACGTGGAAGGTCTCGTCCGAGCGCGGGTTACCAATTTTGTTGCCGAAGAACCGTTTCTTCGTGTAAATGCCGAACCGATGGCTCTAATTATTCGCGATAGTTTAGATGAAAAAGCGATTCTGCGTCGGGCGATTGAACAATTCCGTGTTATTTCCGAAGCCCGTTCTTTCCCCACCATTCTCCCCGAGATTATTTACATGATGTCTCAACTTAAAGATACCGAACATATCGCCAGCTTGATGACGGTGAATTTAAATTTGGAAGTTGAAAATCAGCAACGTATTTTGGAATTGGAAAGCATGCTTGATATTTTGCGTCAGCTTAATATGTATCTTTCGCGTGAGGTTCAAATTCTTGAAACCGAAAAGAGTGTCGTTAAAGAAACCAAAAAACAAATCGGCAAGATGCAAAAAGAGCTCTTTCTCCGCGAACAATTAAAAAGTATTGAAAAAGAACTTGGTGTTGATGATGAGAAAGACGAACTTGTCGGTATCCGCGCCAAGATTATGTCCGCCGGGATGCCCAAAGATGTCCAAGAAAAAGCTCTCAAAGAATTATCCCGTTTGGGTAAAATGCCGGCTTTCAATCCCGAGGGTTCGTATATCCGCAGTTATCTTGACCTTTTGAGTGAACTGCCATGGTCCAAGAAAACCAAAGAAAAGATTAATTTAAAAGAAGCCGAGAAGATACTTAACGAAGACCATTATGGTTTACCGAAAGTTAAAGAACGTATTCTTGAATATCTGGCGGTGCAAAAACAAGTCGGTAAATTAAAAGGTCCAATTCTTTGTCTCGCTGGTCCGCCAGGGACAGGCAAGACCTCAATCGGCCAATCCATCGCTCGCGCCTTGGGACGCAAGTTTGCCCGTGTTTCGTTGGGTGGTTTGCGTGATGAAGCCGAAATTCGTGGTCATCGTCGGACTTATGTCGGCGCGATGCCGGGCCGTTTGATTCAGGGAATTCAAAACGTCAAAGTCAAAAATCCTGTCTTTATGCTTGATGAAATTGATAAAGTCGGCTCGGATTTTCGAGGCGACCCGTCTTCGGCTTTACTGGAAGCCCTTGACCCGCAACAGAATCACGCTTTCTCGGATCACTACCTGGAGGTACCGTTTGATTTATCCGACGTGTTGTTTGTTGTCACGGCGAACCGCTTAGACACGATTCCGCCGGCTTTGCGTGACCGCTTGGAAATTATTGAGTTTCCGGGTTATACCGAACTGGAAAAATTTCATATCGCCAAGAATTTTTTGCTTCCCCGACTTTTTAAAGACCACGGTCTAAAAAAGCGAAGTTTGAATTTTCAGGACTCGGCGGTGATGGATATCATTCGTGATCACACCCGCGAAGCCGGTGTCCGAGAATTGGAACGTCAATTGGCAACCGTCATTCGTAAAATTACCCGTAAACTGGTTGAATCATCTTCCACTAAAACAATCAGCGTCACCAAAGCGACCGTGGACACTTATCTTGGCCCGATTAAATACACCTATGACGTGGCGGAACAGAAAGACGAAATCGGCCGGGCGACGGGTCTGGCTTGGACGCCCGTTGGTGGCGATCTGCTTTCAATTGAAGCCATCCGGATGCCGGGGACGGGAAAATTAATCTTGACTGGCCAGTTGGGGATTGTGATGAAAGAATCGGCTCAAGCCGCGCTTTCATGGGCGCGGGCTTACGCTGCCCGTAATGGTGTCAAAGAAGATCTTCGTAAAGAAGATATCCATTTACACGCGCCGTCCGGCGGTATCAAAAAAGAAGGTCCATCAGCGGGTATCGCCATCACTACTACCTTGGTCTCGTTATTCCTTAAAAAACCAGTTCGCAAAGAAGTTGCTATGACAGGCGAAGTGACACTCCGTGGCAAAGTTCTTAGTATTGGCGGTCTCAAAGAAAAAGTTCTCGCTGCCCATCGGGCCGGTATTAAAACCGTCGTCGTGCCGTTTGATAACAAAAAAGACCTGATTGATATTCCCAAAGAAATTCAACGTGATATAAAATTCTTCTTCGTGAAAACAATGGACGAGGTGCTGAAGATTGCCCTGAGATAGACGCTCGTTGAGTTGAAAGCCATCAACCGAAACGCCTCCGACAAAACAAGGACTCTTCGAGCTCCTTGTTTTGTCTCAGCTAAACTCACATTGCAGTTCGTTGGTTGATCGGTCTCCTGACCGTTAATTATATCAACCAACTCCTGCAACGTCTCAATTGTCTCTGATGGCTTTCAACTCAACTCGCTCTCTTTTCCTTTTATTTTTTAATTTGCCAAATTGTGGTTCTTGTTATATTATATGGGACAGGCAGAGTATGGTGCTCTAAGGAGGTCTTTGATAATGTTGATTTTAGGATTAATAGTTATTTCGTCTGGTTTTGCGATTTATCTCGGGATTACTCTGGGTAAGCTGGGAAAAGCAAAGAAAACTATTGAGAACTATGAGGGTCGGGATTTGCGTCGAACACAGGCACTTCGCGCATATTCCTTACTCGTGATGGAACTGCAAAAGCAGGGGTTGTCCATGAATGAAAGGGATGATGATTTGGCGTCGACCTTTCCCTTTTTTCTGCGAACCAAAGAAATGAGAGCGTCCGGAATATTTATAGTTGTTCATGTCGTCTTCTTTCCAATCACGGTCGATACCGAACTTCCATTTTTGTTCATCGCGGTGCGTTTCCCCCACGAATACGAAGATGTGTGGGGAATACCCGCTCTCAAACGAAAAATAGCGGAAACTGCAAAGAATAAGTTCCCGTTCCCAGATGGATCTCTTGATTTCCATCAAGTTCTCAAGTTGAAACCGGTAGGTGTGGCGGGTCAAATTGGGGATGCGGTGCGATTCTACGAGTCAGCAATTACAAGTGTGCAACAAGAATTCCCTCGCTTGGAAGCTCAAATTCAAGAAGCGGAAAGAACAGGGGATGAGTTGAGTATCAGGAAGAGCGATATCCAGAACAGAATCAATAGTATTGTCGCTTCGTTGGACGACCAGAAAGAGACCGTCACAAGCTGACAGTCGTCAAGCCCGCCGGTGTAGCACCGGCGGGCTCTTAAATTTTACAAATAGGACCTCTTGTTGTATTATATGGGGCAGTCAGAGCATGGTGCTCTAAGGGAGGTCTTTGATAATGAGTTCAGAAACCATGGTTGTAATTGGCGTTTTGGCAATCATTGCTTGTTTTTTGCTATCAATGATATGGACTGAAAACAGGCACAATCGCAAGTATGCCGAAGAAAAGAAAAAGCATGACGAGGATGTCACGGATATCTTCGTGAAAATCGGTGATCAATTCGCTCACCATGGGTTCGTCTTTGAGCACAAATTCAAAGGTGGCGAACACAGTGGCCGAACTCTTAGGACTGATCCGGGAGTGGTCATAAGTTTTAGTTCGTCTATTCGCGGTTGCTATAGAGTTGATTTCCAGCGAAACGATTCCGACGATGATATTTCCCCGAGCATTAGAGAGGCCCGAGATACTACTCATTCGGAAATCGTGGAACGCCTTACTGATCCCTCCACGAATTTCAAACATTGGTTTATAAAGGACATCTTTGAACTCAAGAGAACGGGTATTGAGCAAGTTGTAACCGATCTCGTCGGCCTGCAACAAAAGTACGACGAGATTTGGTCTGACCTGGAGGCCTGCAGAATTCAGGAAAGATTGGCTGGTTTCCTCAATCTCTATGAAAGGGAATACGATCGTTATATGCAGGCGATCTATCTGACTATCGACCGGCATTTTCCGACAGAAAAGAAGGAGACGAAAACTGCGTCTTGACGAAAAGTTCGTCCGTCAGCCCCGCGGGTGGTCCACCACCCGCGGGGCTTTTTCTTTTTATCTTAGTTGTTTGGCCTGCCAGGTAGTGTAATTCTATCCTTCGGGTTTGTTTCTAGAATTTCTACTACCTGGTATACTAACGGGATGGATAGAAAATTACTTTATTCGGCATCGGTCTTAGTGGGGAGCATGGTCGGTGTTGGAATTTTCGGATTGCCGTATGCTTTCGCCCAAGCCGGTTTTTGGGTGGGAATGGGTCTTTTGGTGGTCATCGCTCTAGCGACTCTGTTGGTTGATTTAATGTATGGCGAAGTTATTTTGCGAACCCATGCCTCGCACCAGATTATGGGCTACGCCCGACTTTATTTAGGTCCCTACGCCCAGCGTCTTCTTTTTTTCTCGGCCGTACTGATGGGTTATGTCGGACTCTTGGCCTATATTATTATCTCGGGTGATTTTTTAAATAATCTTCTCTCGTCTTTTTTTTATACTCCCAGCGCTACTTATAGTGTCCTCTTCGGTGTCGTCCTTTCGCTGGCGGTTTTGCGGGGTCTTAAATCCGTATCTCACGTGGAACTATTTTTCAGCGGTCTGTTTGTGGTGGTGATGGGTTTAATTTTATTTACAGGTTGGTCTTCAATTCAACCCGCTAATTTTGTCGGATTTAACCGAGCCAATATTGCTTTACCTTACGGTGTTCTACTTTTTGCTTTTGGTGGATTGTTGGCGGTGCCGATTCAACGTCAACTTCTGGTGGGCCGAGAACGAAAACTTTGGTCGGCCATCGCGCTGGCGGTATTATTCACGGCTGGTCTCTACGCCATTTTTATCACGACCGTCGTCGGCGTCTCCGGCTTGGCGACTACGCCGGATGCAATTTCCGGTCTGTATCAATTTTTGGGCAGTAAAATTACCATCTTGGGTTCGCTCTTTGGAACTTTTGCCATTACGACCGCATTTTTAATGCACGCTTCGGCGATGGTCAATACTTTTCATCAGGATTTTAAAATTCATCGTTTAAACGCTTGGCTCTTGGCAGTGGCTCCGCCGATGGTCCTATTCATCATTGGCATCCGTTCTTTTATCGGTATCATTAGTTTGGCGGGCGGTGTTGCCTTGGCCCTGGAACAAATCCTCATTGTCTTCCTCTTCGCCCGTGCCAAGTCCCGTGGCGACCGCCTCCCCGAATACTCCCTCAACATCCCCACCTGGCTTTTATACACCCTGATGGCGATGTTCTCGGCCGGGATTGTGTATTTCCTGTTTATTCAATGATTAGTTTACCCTGATCTTGTCGAAGGGATTTATGGTGAGTATGTCGAACCAATCCGAAGGGTCGAATGGAAATAAAATTTATGAAAGAAGCGTCACTATCACCAGATAAAAGAACTCTTAGCGATACTCTTCGTGATGCTGCGAAAGTGGAAACGACATTATCAAATCTACCTCTGAGATATGCGGAAATTGTCCGTTCACAGACGACTCATCTTGATTCAGAGTTGCGTAGGCAGGCAATAGAACTCATTCGCAAATGGATTGATTACGCAGAACAACACAATGTATCTGATGCAGATCCATTTTCAGTTAGATATCACATCACACGATTTGCAGAAGAAGCTTTTTGGAAAAAGCATGAGCAGATATTATTACAGGAAGCTGATATAACAGGAGTTTCTTGTGGTGGTAAGTTGTATCGAGAATTAATATCACCGTTCGTCTCTTCTGAAATTTTAAATGATAAAAATGTTGCTGTTATAGGTGGTACTGCACGTCTTGCACTTAAAATGTATGCGGGCATTGAAATTCAAGACGAACTCCCTATTAACGATGTAGATATTGTCATTTCAACCGACGCAGATATTCCCAAAAAAACACATCAATACAATGTGGATCTTTCCGGTGCAAAAATTATCGATGGAGATGTTGGTGCAACCTTGCCGAGTATTATTACTAATTTTGACTGCACTATGAATCAAGTTGCCGTTTACAACGGTAAACTTCTTTTTCCTGATCGTGCATTACAAGATATAAAAGAAGGAAATATACGACTCATTGCTAAGAACGATCCACTGTTTGGTTCTGAAGGGGTCGTTATGCCAGACGGAAATGTTTATCTAAATCGAAATGGTTTTTATCGTGGTTTATCATTTTTATTACGCGGTAAGGGAAAACAGCTCATTGTCTCAGAGGAAAACATAGAAGCAGAGAAAACCAACATTGGACGCTATTGGCTTGTGATGCTGTTCGTGAAAATTCTACCTATGAAAGATGAGACAGCGCGTAGAAACGCAATCGCACATTGGCACGATATCGCTTGTCGTATAGGTTCAACTCAAACAGAAAATCCTGAATTGTTTCTAAAAGAACTCATGGTTCAGTATCCTGAAACGAGGTCGTATAGTGGAGCTGAAGGGGCTTATGATGTGAACGCGCAAGTGCGATAGATTATCGGGAAATTAACAAGCAGAGCAGTGGACGAAATTTACGGTCCCACAGCCGTAACCCTACCGTCAACATACACAGAAGCGAATTTGAAACTTTCCGAAAGTGTTAAAGAGTACGATTTTGGTTCATTCATGCAAGCCGTCCAAACTATTTCTGAATCAAAATAAAAATAATTTTCTGCTCGCTTGGTCCTGTTTCTACACAACCTCGCTTAGTTTGGTCCCCACTCCTAGTTGGCTCAAATGGTGGGAATTGAGCCGACCTTGGTTTATCCTAAGCTTGCCGAAGGACTTGTCCTGAGCTTGTCGAAGGATTTATCCTGACCCCGCCGAAGGACTTGTCCTGAGCGGTGTTGAAGTAGTCGAAAGACTTGTCCCGACCCCGTCGAAGGATTTATGGTGAGCGAGCAAAGCGAGTCAAAGAACTTGTCCTGAGCTTGTCGAAGGATTGCCTAAAACCAGAAAAAGTGGGATGATCTAAACTAATTTATGTTAATACAAAAATTCGACGACTTTTTAAAATCAGTCGATCTTAAATCCTATCGCGACAAGTATAGGTCTATTAAAATTGTCGAGATGGATTTACCAAAAGAAATCCAAGCCATCAATATGTTATATAAGGTTTATTGGGATAAGAAAAAGTTTTTGAGTTTTGAAAAGTTTTATGAAGAATATTTACAGGAACATAGAACAGATATTGATAGATTTCAAGAAAAAACCGGAATGTGTAAAACGTGTTTCAGTAAAGGATTACCTGCAAGAATTTATAGGACATGGGCAAGTATCATCACTCAAATACATGCTGGATATGTGGCAGAGTCAGTTTTTGGCGAAGGAGCTGTCTCAATGTCTGGTGAACTTGATCATAAGGGAGCCGATTTTCAAGTAAAATATCGTGGCAGAATTTTAAATTATCAAGTTAAAAAGAAATCTCTCGGTAGAGAAGTACGACAGGAAAAACCAAAATCAAAAAACCAATTACCAGGCGAATTTGTAGATATTAAGTATGAGGTTCCCAGTAGTGATTATTTTGAAAACCCGAAGAAAAAGAACGGAGAATATAAACTGCCATATAAACGATTTAAGGACAACAAGGAATTAAACAGGTTATCAAATGGATTTGTTGTTTTTACTCCCTACATTTTTGAACAGAAGAAAAAAGAAATAGATCAAACTTTAAAATAATTTGGCGGGATATTTTTTATCGCTAATCATTTTTTCCGCTAATCTTATGTAGTCAGGGTTGATCTCAAACCCAACATACGATTGTCCTAATTCTTTTGCCGCAGAACACTCTGAACCAGTGCCAACAAAGGGGACCAATACAACACCATCTTTTTTAGGCATGGCGGATTTTATTAATTTTTTAGATAATTCAAATGGTTTTTGCGTTGGGTGTTTCATTATTTCGTGTCCTTCGTGTTTTTTTAGTTGTCGTGGCTCGCAAACAGAATCACAAGTTTTACACAAAAACCATCTCTCAATCATTCCAGCCCCACCGGCAAGAGCAGGGATTTTAATAACATCTCTCGGTAAAGCTCCGCCATCGTGGGCTTTATAAACGGTTTCTAAACCGTTACTACTAAATCTTCCCAGTGTTCCTTTCCTTACTTTTCCAGCGGCTCCGTTTAGAAAGCCTTCTGTGTATGGCTCTCTAACTTCATCTCTGTTGAAAACTGGCTTATCTTTCCACGCACAAATAATTGCCTCGTGACTTCTTTGCCAAAAATTAAGAGAGGCAACGTTTTTATTTGTATAGTGCCAAATAAGCCATCGCTTATTTATTGGAATTTCAACAGAAAGATGGGCCAAAATCTCACTGAATCCGTAAATAAACATGGTTCCTGATGGTTTCATTGTCCTCATACATTCATTCATCCAATCTTTACACCATGAAATATATTCACCCAGCTCTCTTTTATCGTTATTGTTCCCAAAATCTTTACCTATATTATATGGCGGGTCAATAATAATGACATCGCAACTTTCGTCAGGAAGTTTTTTCAGTTCAGTTAGAGCATCACCTAAAATGATTCTATTAAGTGGTAAAGTATTATCTCGTTTAACATTGGGTAGTGTGATTTCTTTAAAAATCTCTTCTCTATTTTTAATAACATCAAGTACCACTCCTTGGATTGATATATCTTTTCCATTTCTGATAATTATCGGCCCCATGGTTTTATTTGCCGGTTGTAAACGAATATGGCCGCGTTCTTTATAAAACTTCTTAAGCGTTGCGCCGTAGTTATCTATGAGGGCAACCACTTTTTGTCCGTTTTCAGCAGTCGCTTGGTGTCGGACTAATACAATATCGCCATCGTTGATATTTTCTTCAATCATACTGTTGCCGACTACACGGAGAGCGTAGACCTCTGATGAAGATGGAATTTTACTTTTTGGCACAGCAATCATTTCCGTGTTTTGAATTGCCTCAATCGGTTGTCCGGCGGCGATTGTACCAAGGAGGGGGATTTTGATTAAATCGGAAACAGAATCATTAATTTGAATTCCCCTTGCTCGTCCATTGGCTTTCCCCAAGTATCCTTTTTGCTGAAGTGTAGTGAGATGTTCGTGGGTAGTTGATGGCGATATTTTAAATCTATGGGCAATCTCACGCTCTGTCGGCGCGATACTTTTTTCCGATATAATTTTATTAACATAATTCCTAATCTGTTTTTGGCGTGGAGTAAGCATGTATATAGTATAACACCAACACCCGAGCAAAACCCGAGCACTTATCCACAGTTAATACACTCTCTGATCAAGACACGATTAAAAAATAGTTTTATAATATGAGTGACAGTTAAAAAACTGTGGTCGAAAAATAAATCTTTAAATTCATATCAAACACTAGTCTAAGAAATATTAAAGTAATATGGCTTGAGACAAAAACTCGTATGCCAAGTTATTTATAATGGAGCGTAACATTGTCGATAGTCCCGAAATTTGTTTCTAGGTGCTGGTATGATTAACAAGAATGTTAAGGATGTTTGGTACTACATCGTATGGTTCGCGATTCTCTGAAGTGGTCAAATTGGCAGTTTGGAACAAAATTCAAATTGTTCCTGGTCACAGCCGACAAAAAGATAGATATGGTGCATGGATCGATTGGGACCAGTATGGTGTGACTAAAGATGGTGGAACAGGTTGGGAAATAGATCACATAAAGCCAGTTACACATGGAGGCACTGATGATCTGTCAAATCTACAGCCACTGCAGTGGCAAAATAATCGCGCAAAAAGCGATACATGGCCACCGAATGTAGTTCAGCCAATAGTCGCAAGATAAAAACGCAAAAAGCCCTATATGTTATATGGGGCTTTTTGATTTAATAATTTATTGAAGGAAATACCAGTTTTTGTTAAGGTGGGTTTATATAAATTACTTTAAACTAACTATATATGACTGACGAACAAGATAATTCAATAAATTCTGTACAGGATCCAAACGAATCAACACCGGTGGTGCCGAGTGAACCAGCACCGATTCCAGTTCTGGAGGAACCGGCGGTTGTGACGGAGACACCGGTGCCGGTATTGCCGTCAGGGCCAGTTATACCGCCGACACCTACTCCTGCACCAGCGCCAATAACTTCTCCTGCGCCGGCGTCACTCAAATCTTTTTTGGGGAAGGCGTTGGAGAAGATTCAGTTTCGGAAAAGAGCGAAATTGGCGAAGACCGTTGAGTTGGCGGTTAAAAAGCGGTCAATCACCAATGATGATGTTCAGAAACTGCTTCGGGTCTCCGATGCAACCGCGACACGTTATCTTTCGGAACTGGTTCGTCAAGGCAAGCTTCGCAGGGCTGGCACGACTTCCGGCACCCGATATGAGCCCTTCGACTTGACTCAGGGTGAGCCGACCCCCCAAAAGTCGTTAGGTAAAATGGTATAATAATTATTAAATAAACTAACCTAAAAACTATGAAAGGATTCATGGATTTTATTCGGGAGCAGGGTGTGGTTGGGTTGGCGGTCGGCTTCATCTTGGGCGGGGCGGTATCTAAGGTGGTAACGGCATTGGTGACTGACATTATCAATCCGTTGCTTAGTATGTTGCTTGGCGCAGCCGGCGGGCTTAAAGAAGCGTCGTTTGGGATTGGGTCGGCTCAAATTCTCTATGGCGACCTGATTAGCGTCGTGATAGATTTTGTCGTCGTGGCCCTAGTTGTCTATTTCGGTATCAAGGCCATTGGCCTCCACAAACTAGATAAACCCAAAGAATAAACAAAGAAGGGGTGAAATTGGATATGTTTAATAAACTGGAAAATTGGGTGTTCTATATTTTTATTTTTTCAATTCCGATTTCCTCTCGGCACATTTTTTGGTTTGAACCGTTCAATTTTATTGAATGGACTTCCATCTACATCTACGCCACCGATATTATTTTTATAATGCTCGTAGTATTTTGGGCTTTCAACAGCAGGCGAATTATGGTCTTGAACCCAGACCCGGGAAACCAGTCCCGTCGGTTTCCCCAGCTTCGCTGGGACCCCTTCCGCTACTGGGTTAAAGACCATAATTTGTCTGCTGATACTTTTCTTATAATTTTTGTTATTGTCGCTGGTTTTTCTATTTGGGGGGCGCTTGATGTTCAGACAGCGGTATTTCAATGGTTCAAATTAGTTGAAGGTGTCGTGCTTTATTTTTATGTTAAAAATTACGCGCTGAAACGTTTTGAATTACGACATGTTTTTGAGGTGGTTATTATCAGCGCCACATTCCAATCAATCATCGCTATCGCGCAATTTATGACGCAGGGGAGTTTGGGTTTGAAGTATTTAAGCGAGAGTCCGCTGGCGCCGGCTTTTAGCGGAATTGCGGCTTTTCTTGTTGATGGCACAAAGATTATCCGTGTTTATGGCACGACACCCCATTCAAACGTATTGGCGTTGTTTCTGTTTATCGCTATCTTTATTTTTTATGATTCTTTGATATATCATAAAAAGTGGTGGTGGCATGTTTTTTATGTGGTAATTCTTTGGGCTTTCTTCCTGACTTTTTCGCGAGTGATTGTCGGACTTTGGGGCGTAAGTTTTATACTGATGTTTTTTTTAGTGACCCATAATCTTTCCCCCAGACCCAGGAAACCATCCGCCAGTTGGCGGACCGACGGCTCTTCGCTGGGACCCCTTCCGCTACTGGGGAAAAGAATATGGGCCACTAACTCTCATAAAATTTTTTTGACGACAATTTGTATTGCAGTTACTTTTATTGTCGTATATTGGCCGTATGTGATAAATCGGTCGGTTATTTCTTCTGATGACGAGGCGGTTCAACTCCGGATTTTATACAATCAAGAATCGTTAGCGAGCGGACAAAATTTATTCGGTTTGGGAATGGGTAATTTTGTGCCGTGGCTGATGACCCAGGACTTACATCTTAGTCGGGAAATATATCAACCCGTCCATAATATTTATTTACTGATTTATTCGGAGACGGGGATTGTTGGCATTGCCTTGTTTTTACTCTTTCTGGCATTTTTACTCTATGATTTTTATCACCGCTTGTTCGCCGGCTGGCGAATCAAAAAGTTGTATCATATCCCGTTTGCCCTCGTTATTGTTTCAATATTAATTTTTGGCCTGTTTGACCATTACTTATGGACCATTCAGTCGGGACGATTAATATTTTTTATAGCACTAGGATTTTTGGCCGGAGCCGAATAGAACTTTTCAATCTCCATTTTTTTGGCTACTATTCATAAATGGCTGATAATAGAGATGAATTATTACGGGCGATTAAAGACGAGGTTCTCGCATTAGAGGCCTCGCCGTTGTATAATGAAAGGGTTAGCCATGGCGTCTTTCCTGTAATTGGCGAGGGGAGTCATACAGCAAATATAATGTTTGTCGGGGAAGCACCCGGCAAGAACGAAGCCAAAACCGGCCGGCCATTTGCCGGCGCAGCTGGTAAAATCTTGGACCAATTGTTAGTGTCAGTTGGGATTAATCGGCCTGACGTCTATATTACCAATATCGTCAAAGACCGACCGCCATTTAATCGTGACCCGTTACCCGAAGAGATTATAATTTACGGGCCGTTTTTAGACCGTCAGATTGATATTATTCAACCCAAGGTGATTGCGACGTTGGGAAGATTCTCCATGGAATATATTATTCGCAAATTCGGTCTGGAAAAAGAATTAAAGCCAATCAGTAAAATGCACGGCACCAGCGTAACCGCCCAAACATCATACGGTCCGATTGAGATTGTGGCGTTCTATCATCCGGCGGTAGCGATTTATAACCAACATTCCAAAGAAACATTGTTTGAAGATTTCAAAATCCTGCAAAAACACAAACTTATTTAGAAATTAGAATTTAGAAATTAGAAATTTATTTTACATGCCTCTCTTCGCTACAATTGTAGATTCAATTCAAAACAATTTTCCCGCTCTGGTCCAGTATAAGTATTTGTTTTTATTGATTGCCACCACGATTGAAGGTTTTAATACTATTATCTTGGCCGGATTTCTGGCGTCCCTTGGATCAGTGGCAATTATTCCCGCAGTCATCGTCTGTGTCATTGGTGATTTTCTAAATGGTTGGATGTGGTATCTAATTGGATATTTTGGTGGAGCTAAACCGATTGATAAGTGGGGACGAAAAGATCCCAAGAGCCGAAAAATTATTGAGACCGTTGAACGTTATTTCCATCGCTATAGCGGGCGGGCTATTGTTTTTACAAAATTAACTTGGTCCCTCACGATTGCAACCATGATTATGGCCGGCTCATTTAAATACAATTTTAGAAAATTTTCGTACTACAATTTTATCGGCGGTCTTGGTTGGGTTACGATCACGTTTACTGTGGGATATGTTTTCGGGAAGGGCTATCGCGCGGTTACTCTCGTTAATAATATCGGTTACATTGCGCTTTTCTTGGCCAGCGCCATTATCCTCGTCTATGTATTCAAAGTGATATTTAAATCAAAATTCATCCAGTCCCTCACCACCACCGAACACCTCCACGACCTCGGCGACAAATTCCGAGACGGCATTGATAAGTTTTTGTCGTAAACACCATCTTTTTTAAAAAGAGTGAGGCCATTGTATTCTTGAGCGCTGAACGACGCCGTCTTCTCGTCCGAAAATTTCCGAAATTCTTTCGGTAACAAATAGGAACCGAAAGCCACCCTTTGAGGGTGGCTGAAGGCAAGGTGGCCTATTTGTTCGGAAGCAATGAGGAAATTGAGGTTACGAGACAGGCGGAGAGAACAGCGAGAAGAATACAATGGTCGAGCGACCCCTGTGGATTGCTGGCTTGCCCCCATTATGCTATACTAGCCAGCATAACCATGAATATAAAGAAAGCCCTAGTTTGCTTGGTCTTTACCTTGTTTTTTGTGGCGACGTCGGGTGTCCAGGCAGCTAGTCAATCTAACCAAGGGACCGATAGTCGTTATTTCGTAAAATCCACCTCTCAATTCTGGAAAAAATCGTTTCAAGTACGGAATGTTTTTGATTCCGGATTTACGGCTAATCTCACAGATTGGCAATTAAAAGTCGCCAAGGTCTTTGGCGTTGAAGTGACTCCAGTCAAAAGGTTAAATATTCTAGCCACGACAGTAGCAGTTAAAAAGACAACTACGAAACCTGTTATCAAGACCCCAACGAGTCAGATTGGCTGGGGTGTTAAGGCCATTTACGGTGATACTCTTAATGATGCAGTACCATCCGGTGGCGATGGAATTAAGGTTGCAATCTTAGATACGGGTGTTTTAGTCAATCATCCTGATTTAAAAGATCAAATTATCGCTTGCAACGATTTGTCGGGCTTTGATTCCTTTGTTGAAGAAAGTTGCGAAGATAAAAACGGTCACGGAACTTTGGTGGCGGGTGTTGTCGCCGGCAATGGCGGACCGATGGGTAAAGGTATTTATGGCGTCGCCCCTCAATCCGGATTAATGATTTATAAGGTCTGTAATAATGACGGTACTTGTTTCACGGATGACGTTGCCGAAGCAATCAGACAAAGCGTTGACACTGGAGCTAATATCATCCTCTTGAGTTTGGGTTCTGATTCCGAAAGCTCACTTATTAATGATGCAATTTCTTATGCCACAGAAAAAGGAGTAATGATTATCGGTGCCGCCGGCAACGATGGCCCTTACAAGAACAGTATTGATTATCCGGCCTCCAACGTAGATGTTGTAAGTGTCGGAGTGGTTGATGAAATTCTTGTTGTTCCTGATTGGAGCGCTCGAGGGAATAATGAGGCCTCCACTTCATATGAAAGAAATTTCGGCGATTTGGAACTTGTCGGACCGGGAGTAAATATTGAATCAACCGCAAACAATGGTTACTATACGACTTCATCCGGTGCTTCTATGGCTGCTGCTCACATTACCGGCTTAGCCGCTAAAGAATGGGAGACATATGCTAAAAAGCCAGCCCAAGCCACGCGCGAACTTTTACATAAATTTTCTTTGGATATCCTTCCTTCCGGCGATGATTCCGATTCCGGTTGGGGGATGCCACAGTTGTAAAAGTTTCTAGTTTCTAGTTCACAGTTTACAGATCAGCGATTTGCTGGCTGTTTTAATTTTGCTATACTGTAAACAAGAAACTGTAAACCGTAAACTTGCATGCGTATTAATCGCGTTATTAGAACTTTAGTTCTAGCTGATTTTTTTGTGAATGCCGGATTTAGTGTCTTTGCGCCCGTGGTGGCGATTTTTATTACCCGCCAAATTTCCGGCGGAACCATTGAAGCAATAGGTTTTGGTGCGGCCATTGTTCAATTGTGTAAAATAATTGTTGAGTTACCTTTGGCTAAAATTTTAGATAAAAACCATGGCGAGTATGATGATTTTTATTCTCTTATTATCGGTAGTACCCTTATTGCTATGGTCCCTTTTGCTTATCTTTTTGCTAATTCAATAATTCACATCTATATTATACAGGCAATATATGGGGTCGGTATCGCGTTTGTCGTGCCCCCTTGGTACGCGATTTTTTCCAGACACTTAGATAAAATGCACGAAAGTTTTGAATGGACGCTTGATTCGGTGTCTATTGGTTTAGCGGCGGCGGGCGCAGCCGCTTTGGGCGGTATTATTGCCCAAAGATTCGGTTTTAATTTCGTATTTATTATTGGCGGGATTTTTGCCATCTTCGGTGGATTGATGCAAATTCTTATTTTTAAGGACTTAAAGAAAAAAGTTCCTCAAGGTCAAGTTAAAGCCGAACCAGATAAGGTTACCTAGATTTTGCCATCTATTACTCAATTTCAAAAAGAAGTATATGAATTTGTTCGTAAAATTCCTAAAGGGAAAGTTTTAACATACAAACAGGTCGCCGTTGGGGTTGGCAGACCCAAAGCGTATCGGGCTGTCGGGAATGTTTTAAATAAAAATCCTTTTTCTTTTAATTTGGGAGGGAATGTCCCATGTCATCGTGTTATCAGGTCTGATGGCACTATTGGAGGATTTGCGTCCGGGCCCAATAAAAAGTTACAATTACTTAAAGGAGAAAAAGTATTTAAGTAATTTAATGTCTAAACGAATCTTACTTGTCGGTGGTGGTTCCGGTGGCCACGTTTTTCCGCTCATAGCGGTGGCGGAGGCCTTGCGTACGGCTGATGCAGGAGTTGAACTCCTCGTGCTTGGTAATGGCCCATTTCTCGCTGATGCTGTAACAGCAGCTGGTTTACCATATAAAACAGTCAAAGCCGGCAAACTTCGTCGTTATTTTAGTTTCTGGACTTTTCTGGCGCCATTTCAGGCAATTATCGGATTTTTTCAATCTCTTTGGATTCTATTTGTATATATGCCAGACGCTATCTTTACCAAGGGTGGTTACACATCAATAATGCCTTCTTTTGTTGCTAGGTTATATTTTATTCCCGTTTATACCCACGAATCGGATTCTGTTCCCGGTCTGGCTAATAAGGTTATCAGTAAGGTCGCAAAAACAGTATTTACATCATTTGAATCCACGGCCAAATATTTCTCGCCCCGCCCGGATGGGCGGGGTAAACCGGGTAAAGCAATTCTTGTCGGTAATCCTGTCCGGCCGGAATTATTGACGGGGGATAAAGCAGTTGCTCTTCAGCAGTTTAATTTTCTGGCGGATAAGAAAACAATTCTAGTTACCGGAGGCAGTCAGGGTGCCAAGCGAATCAATGAGGCCATCCTTGAGGCCCTAGTTCCGTTGGTTCAGAATTTTCAAATTATTCATCAGTGCGGTGATTCCCAATACGAAAATGTGAAGACCGTCGTTGACCAATATACAAAAGAAGGAGAGAATTCCTATGGTCCCATGATTAGCGCCAACTATCGTCTCTATCCGTTTTTAAATCCTCAAGATATGGGCATGGCTTATTCGGTGACAGATATTATTATTTCTCGGGGTGGCGCTTCTAATTTATTTGAGATTGCTTCTCTTGGGAAACCGGCGATTATTATTCCACTTTCCACTTCTGCTAGCCGGGGCGACCAAATTGATAACGCTAATGAATTTCATAAATATGGTGCCGTGGTCATTGAAGAAGCCAATATCACCCCCCACATTATCGTCAACCAAATTCAAGAACTCCTTGAGCCCACTCGTTATGCGGAAGTAAGCGCCAAAATAAAAACCTTCGCCAAACCCAACGCCGCCCAAAATATAGCCCAAATTTTGCTGCAATAGCTCCGCTCCCTCCACCCCAACCCCCGACTTGATTATCCGTCTGTATCAACGTCACTTGGAGTACACTCTTATCCCCAGACCCGGGGAACCAGTCCCGTCGGTTCCCCCAGCTTCGCTGGGACCCCTTCCGCTACTGGGTCTAAGAGTATACCCCAAGTGACTTAGAATTAAATTGCTACGTGACTTCTCGCTTTGGGTTTTTCTAGAAAAAGCACTGAGCCACTGGGTTTATTGAGCATCTGCACGATTGGTTCTATTTCACGAGTTTCAACGCTATTTCTCTGGGAACCGTTCCGAGGATGTCGGGAACGGGTGAGCGAAGCGAAGCCGCATGGCCCGACAGGAGTTGCTTCGGGCGGTCAGAGAAATTAGGAGAAGCGAGTAGAAATAGTCCAAGAGGAAGCCGCGATAATAAACCCAGTGGCGAAGTGATTCTAGATATGGTTAAATTATCATATGACTTGGCGAACAATCGGATTTGATAATCAGAAAAAGACGTTTGAAGACCTGATTAAACAAGGTGCTTTGTCGCACGCTTATATTTTTCAGGGGCCCAAACATATCGGGAAGAAAATGTTTGCCCAGGACTTATTTGTACAGGTAAATGGGCGAGAAAAATTTGATTCTACCGACCCGGATTTATTTAATATCGCTCCGCGCGTGACCGAGGGGGATACAAAAATATACATAGAAGACATCCGTGATTTAAAAACATTTCTTTCGTTTCGGCCCTATTATGGCCCCTATCAATTTGTGATTATTGATGACGCCCATCGTCTGACCCCTGAAGCGTCAAATGCGTTTTTAAAACTTTTAGAAGAACCGACGGGCAAGGTCGTTTTCGTATTAGTTACTAGCCAACCCCAAGAATTACTCCAGACCATCAGTTCTCGTGGTCAACATATTTCTTTTTTGCCTCACAACGATAAAATTGTTGCTCAATCACTTGTAATCACTAAATTATCCAAAACCGATCAAGAATTAGTCACCGCTTTGGCTCGGGGTCGGATTGGCTGGGCTATTACCGCCAGTGAGAGTGGAAATATAAAAGATATCAAACAGGCCGTCGTCGATTTCAGTACGATTTTAAAAAGTCCGCTCGCCGAACGAATGCTTTTTGCTAAAACACTTTTTGAAAAACAGCCCTACCAAGAACAGGTTAATTATTGGCTTGCTTGGGCCTACACCAACCGCGCCACCCTTACCAACGCCCACCACGTTCTTAGTCAGCTCTTAATGCTCCATCAGTACATAAACCAACCTCAATACAACCATCGCGCCCTCCTTGAAAATACTTTAATAAACCTCTAAGATAAGATTATGTACCAGGTAGTGAAAATCCGACTGGGTTTTAGTAGCACCGATTATATCAACTATCTGGGAATTTAAATATAAACAAGTAATTTGATGTTGCATGGTTAGGTCTAAAACCTAAGGTGCATGTCGGATTTCTACTACCTGGTGTATAAGGAATTAATCGCATCTAGGAAAAAGGATTTTGATTCGGCTTTAGAAATGGCCAAAATGGAAGCGGCCTCAATTCGGACAGGCCGAGCTAACCCATCATTGGTAGAAGATATTCAAGTTGAATATTTGGGCGCGCGTTCACGAGTCAAAGAACTGGCCAGTATTAGTGCGCCGGAACCGCGGGTGATTGTGATTCAACCCTGGGATGCGACTGTCGTGCCATTAATTGAAAAAGCGATTCGTGAAAGCTCGTTGGGTTTGAATCCGGCTAATGACGGTCATACTATTCGTCTCACTATTCCACCCTTAAATGAAGAACGACGCAAAGAATTCACCAAAATTCTCCATCAAAAAATAGAAGAAGTCCGCATCCGCATCCGCCAAACCCGTGAAGATATTCTTAAAAAAGTTCAAACCGCCGTCAAAGAAAAAACTGCCCGCGAAGATGAGGCCTTCAAAGCCAAAGACGAACTTCAAAAAATCGTAGACGACCTCCAAAAAAAGATTGACGAGATGGTTAAGAAAAAAGAGCAAGAATTAATGACAAGCTAGTGTTAACCGCGATTATTTTTATTATTGTGATTGGGGTGCTCGTGCTGGTGCACGAGTTTGGTCATTTTATAATGGCCAAAAGAGCGGGGATGAAAGTGGAGGAATTTGGATTTGGATTTCCACCCCGTTTGTTTAGTTGGAAAAAAGGTGAGACCGTTTATTCTTTTAATTGGATTCCTTTCGGCGGGTTTGTGAAAATTTTAGGAGAAGACGGTGACACACGCGCTCCACACAGTTTTGCTTCGGCGTCTTTTTTAAATCGGTTACTGGTGTTGGTAGCCGGTGTCGTTATGAATTTCTTTTTGGCGGCGGTCTTGCTGATGATTGTAAATTTCTTCGGATTGCGGATTGGTCTTATAGACGGCGATACCGGTTCGGCCCAAAATATAAAAGTTCAAATCGTCAGCGTTACGGCCGGCAGTCCCGCTGAAATTGCCGGTTTGCGACCTCTTGATGCGATTGAGGGTTATAAAGAAAACGGCGTCGTTGTGCCGATTCATACAACTCAAGATGTTCAAGATGCCGTCGCCTCTCATTTGGGTCGTCCTTTAACATTGGAGATTGAAAGCGGAACCGGCGTCGTGGAAAAGACATTGACTCCTCGTGTTAATCCACCCGAGGGTCAAGGAGCGATTGGAATCTCGCTGGCTTTAACGGGGACAATTGTTTATCCATGGCATGAGGCAATTTGGCGGGGTATTTCTGATGCTGCTTTTTTGACTATCGCCACAGTCCAGGGCTATTATTCGCTTTTGAAAACCTTGTTTATTCATGGTAGATTGATTGCAGATGTTTCAGGACCGATTGGTATCGCCGGCCTAACGGGGCAAGCTGCTCGGGTGGGATTTAATTATCTTTTACAGTTCGTGGCGATGATTTCAATTAACTTAGCCGTCCTAAACATTATTCCCTTTCCCGCGCTTGATGGTGGCCGAGTCGTGCTTCTCTTGATTGAAAAAGCCAAGGGTTCGCCGGTTCACAAGAGCGCTGAAAATTTGATTAACATCGCCGGTTTTTATCTTCTTATTGTCCTTATGCTCTATATTACCTATAAAGATATTGCTAGATTTTTTATCAAATAACTTGCTGGCCGCTCTCGCCACAATCTTTGGCGAGGACGCTCTTGACCAATTCCTTCGTTAAAATCTCCGCCCAGTCCTCACCATATGTCTATATGGCTCGGCCTGGTGCTCGATTTTGCCTCGAACTTAGTCAAGCCAGCTACGTTATAGTATTATAAGATATATGTCTAAAGTTTTTGGAAAAAAAGGTCTGACCAAAAAATCCGAAAATATTTCGGATTGGTATCATGATGTCGTATTGCGGGCTGGTTTGGCGGAGTACGCTGACGTTAAGGGTTGCATGATTATCAAACCCCACGGTTATGCGTTATGGGAGAAAACTCAAAGCGTGTTAGATGGTTGGTTTAAAGAAGATGGTGTCCAGAATTGTTATTTCCCGGTCTTTATTCCCATGAGTGCGTTTCAAAAAGAAAAAGAACACGTGGAAGGATTTTCCCCGGAACTGGCGGTTGTTACTCACGCCGGCGGAGAAGAACTGGCCGAACCACTGGCCGTTCGCCCAACTTCAGAAATTGTTATTACGCAAAAATTCTCCGATTGGGTTCAGAGTCATCGTGATTTACCTATGAAGCTTAACCAATGGTGCAATATTGTCCGTTGGGAAAAACGTACCTATCCGTTTTTAAGAACCTCGGAATTTTTGTGGCAAGAAGGTCACACCGTTCATGCTGACAAAAAAGATGCCATGGTTATGGTTATGACCGCGCTTGAATGGTATTCCAAATTTTATCGTGGATATTTCGCCATTGCCCCGTATGTTGGTCTAAAAAGTCAATCAGAAAAGTTCGCCGGCGCAGAAGATACTTATTCAGTGGAAATTGTTGTCCCGGACGGCAAAGCATTACAGTCGGCTACTTCTCATTATCTCGCCGACCATTTCACTAAGGTCTTTAATGTTGAATATTTAGACGAAGAAGGGAATAAAAAATTGGCCCATCAAACATCATGGGGTCTTTCAACTCGGGCCATTGGTGGACTGATATTTGTCCACGGTGATGATTCAGGATTGGTCTTGCCTCCGGCTGTCGCGCCCCAACAAGTTGTAATTATTGGTATAGCCGGTAAAGATCAAGAAATGGAAGAAAAAGTGGCTACTTATGTCGGCCATATTCATAAAATACTTAAAGATGCCGGTGTCCGTGTGGTCTCCGATATTGATTTCAGAAAAACACTTGGTTTTAGAATTAATGATTGGGAATTGAAAGGTGTGCCTTTGCGGATTGAAGTCGGTGGTAAAGAATTAGAAGCCCAAAATACCACCCTAGTCCGACGTGATACTTTCGCGAAGCATCAGACCAACACCGACTTATTGTCATTGGAAGTGCCGGCTTTGTTGGAAATTATTCAAAAGGACTTATACAAAAAATCGGAGCAGTCCCGTAATGACCTGACTACAGAAGTTTCAACTTGGGATGAATTTAAATCAGTCATGACCGATAAGAAAATGTTTATTCGCGCTCCTTGGTGTGAAGATGCATCCTGCGAAGCGACTATCAAGGAAGAAACCAAAGCCGGTACCCGTTGTCTTGAATTGGACCGCATCCAAGAAGTTCTCTCCGACACGCCCTGTGTCCACTGTGGCAAACCCGCTCTCCATAAGTGGCTCTTTGCCCAGTCCTACTAGTTTTTTATCCTCTTGTTTCCTCACTTTTTTCTGATATCCTAACCAGGTAGTAGAAGTTGCTGTTGCGACTGAAAGTCGCTGAAGATACTCAACAACTTTCACTACCTGGCTAAGGTATCCACGTTGGAGATTGTCATAAAAATGCACACTATTTTTATATGTTAAATAAGCTTTTTAGCTTCTGGTCACAAGATATCGGGATTGATTTAGGAACCGCAAATACGCTGGTTTATGTGCATGACAAGGGGATTACAATCAATGAACCGTCAATTGTCGCCTTAAATCAAAAAACAGGAAAAATTCTGGCAATCGGTACTCAAGCCCGAACCATGGTTGGCCGGACACCCGGTTATATTACTGTTACCCGTCCGTTGGTGAACGGTGTCGTTTCGGATTTTGAAGTTACCGAGCAGATGCTCAAATATTTTATTGACAAAGTTCATCAGGGCCGATTTTCATTATTACCTCGGCCAAGAGTTGTGATTGGTGTACCATCAGGTGTGACCGAAGTGGAAAAGCGTGCGGTTGAAGATGCTGCTTATAGCGCCGGCGCCCGAGAGGTCTATTTAATTGAAGAACCGATGGCCGCCGCGATTGGTTCGCGTCTGCCCGTTCAAGATGCAGTAGCTAACGTAATTGTTGATATGGGTGGTGGCACTACGGAAGTGGCGGTGATTTCAATGGGCGGGATGATTGCTTCACGCTCTCTTCGGGTTGCCGGAGACAAGCTCACTGACGATATTCTTCGTTATATGCGTCAAGAACGAAATCTGCTGGTCGGCGAAGCAACGGCCGAAAATTTAAAAATTCATCTCGGTTCCGCCTATCCGCTGGAGGAAGAACTTGAAGGCCGAATTCGAGGCCGGGATTTGGTTTCGGGATTACCAAAAGAAGTTGTGGTTACTTCAGAAGAAATTAGGACAGCTATGCAAAGGTCGGTTAAGAGTATTGTGTCCGCCATTAAAAATACAATTGAAGAAATTCCACCAGAACTGACGGCCGACTTAGTTAATCGCAACATTTACTTAGCTGGTGGGGGCGCGCTTCTGAAAGGTTTTGATGAATTGATTTCTCATGAAACAAAATTAGATGTTAAAATTGTAGATGATCCACTGACGGCGGTCGCTCGTGGTTGTGGTTTTGTGCTTGAACATCTTGATGAACTTCGTCCGATGCTTTTATCCACGCAAAGCGATAATTTGTTTTAACGATGCCGGGTAGTGAAAATTCGACTGGGTTTTTTTGGCGCCTAGATTAAATATTTGTCATAATTATGTTTTTAATGATATTCGATAGTACGCATTTAGGTATAAAAACCTAAAGCGCAGGTCGAATTTCTACTATCCCGGATGCGCAGTGAAAATATTTCTAAACTATTATTTATTTCAGCCATAATTCTTACGGTCCTAATCGCCCTAAACATTGTTTTGCTTCACGCTGTGCGTCGTCAATATGCGCCGGGGATATCTGCGGGGGTTTCGTTATTTGATATTGTCGGCCAGACAAGGGAATGGTTCGGATATGTTAAACAATGGAAAAATTTATCTACTGAAAACGCCAAGCTCCGTGATTTAATCGCCAATCAGGTCTCAACCTTGGCGACTATTGAAGCGCTCCAAAACGAAAATGATATTTTAAAAAAAGCAATTGGTCTGAAGACCCGTTTAAAACGTGATTTGTTGTCGGCCGGAATATTTAACATCTCTCTTGGACCCGATGGCCATTACGCGTTGATTAACAAGGGATTGACGGATGGAGTCACTGTGGACCAAATGGCTGTTTCTTTGAATGGAGAGCTTATCGGTAAAATAAGTTCAGTTTTTTCAACGTCATCTCGAGTGATGCTTATAACTGATCCCGCCTTTTCAGTTACCGCCCGTGTATTAAACGGTCAAACCAGCGGTATTATCCATGGCGCATTGGCTGATGGCATGAATTTTAACCTTATCACCCAGGTCGATGTCATTTCGGAAGAAGATATAATTATTACAACAGGAGACGATACAACTCCGGCCGGTTTAGTGATTGGGGTTGTTCGGAATATTGATAATAATGACACCCAACTTTTTAAAAAAATAAGTGTTAATCCTTCGGTTCAACCTGGTCAAGGTTCGGTCGTTGTTATACGGTAATGAGACGTCTCCTAGTTGTTGTTATTTGGTTTATTATCTTTGTCAGTGACGGTATCATTCTACCGGCGTTAACCAGTTTACCTGCTGGTTTTGGAATACTGGTGTTTTTATTGGCTTTAATGATAACTTTCGGTGTTCATCGTTGGGTGATTGGTTCCGGAATAATTATCGCTGGCGTTACCGAACTAATTCTTGGAGCATATTTCGGTGTGATTATAGGGACATGGCTAGTGATGGCATGGATCGGACATGTTTTTTTTAAATTTTTAAATATAGAATCAATGAACGAAAATAATTTCTTCGGAACTATTATCCCGTTTACTTTATTCGGAATTGTTATTTTTGCTGTTGGTGAAGGGGCGCTGTGGGTAATAAGTCGTTTGGCATATGAATCAGGACTTAGTCCGTCAACTTTGTTCCGGATTGTATTTTCTCCGGTAGTAATTATTATTGTCGCGATTGAGCTCGTTGTCGCACTTTTTATATTTCGTTTTATTTATTACCCCAAAAATGCCGGGTAGTGAAAATTTAACTATGCCTAAAGAATACCATGTCAACATTGAGGATCATGTCATTGCTCCGGAGGAGACCCTTTTGGATGGTGATAGTACGTTTTCGGATATTGAACGGCCAATTCGCCCCACTATCTTTAGGGTGATATTTTGGGGCGTGACGGGAGTACTGGGGTTTATGTTTTTGGCGAGCGCTAATTTGAGTATTATTAACCATTCATATTATTCAAATCTTGCTTTTCAAAATCGCTCTGCAAATTTTTCCATTCCACCGGCTCGGGGAATTATTTTTGATAAACTTGGTCAACCGTTAGTTAAAAATATTCCTCAATTTGATGTGGTTGCTGTTTCTAAGGAAGTTAAAACAGCTCTCAAGAATGAAACACTTAACCTTGAGCAACTTGGCTCGGCCTTGAATATGGACGCCGATACTCTTAGGACGATGCTTAATGAACAAGTTCAACAGGCAAATGTCTTTTTCATTTCCAATAATTTAAAAAAAGAACAAATTCTGGCCATTCAAGGCCTTAATACTCCGGGTATCTATATCATTCCCGATGTTCAGCGGGTTTATGTAAATGGGCCGGAATTTTCAACTGTGCTTGGGTATGTTGGTAAAGTAAATAAAGACGATCTCAAAGAAGACCAATATTATATGGCCACTGACACTATCGGTCGAATGGGTATTGAGGCCCAATATGAATCAATACTTCGCGGTGAACATGGTCGGATATTTTTTGGCGATACAACCAATACAATAAATATTGATGCCAAAAATGGAGGGAATATTGTTTTGAATATTGATTCGGAACTCCAGGAACATCTTTATAAAGAACTTCGAAGTGTTTTGGTTGGTGCGGGTTTATCTCGGGGAGCAGCGATTATTCAAAACCCTCAAACGGGCGCAGTTTTGGCAATGGTCAGTTTCCCGGGATTTGATAATAATATTTTTTCAGGCACTCTATCTCAAGCCGAATATAATTTAATATTTAAAAATCCAGGCCGACCCTTATTTAATAGGGTTGTAAGCGGTATCTATAATCCGGGTTCAACCATTAAGCCCTTAATCGGTTTAATGGGTTTACAGGAGCATGTAATTACACCTAATACCACAATTCAGGATTGTATTAGTATTTCTATTCTTAATCCATTTAATCCCGATGATGCCTATACTTTTCATAACTGGCGAGTAGATCTTGGCCCATTTAATTTGCGTCGTTCTATCGCTAATTCCTGCAATATTTTCTTTGCTTCTGTGGGCGGTGGATTCGGTGACATTGTTGGTCTCGGGGTTAACAAAATGGTGCAATATTTTAAAAATAGTTTTGTTGATAAGGTTTTGGGTATTGATTTGCCCGGTGAAGGCCGTGGTTTTGTGCCTACACCGGATTGGAAAGAAGAGACAAGAGGCGAGCCATGGTATCAAGGAGACACCTACAACATCTCTATTGGTCAGGGCGATTTATCCGTTACTCCTCTTTGGCTTAACACCTATCTCTCCGCGATTGCAAATGGTGGAACAATTTATAAGCCCCAAGTCGCGAGCCGGATCGTTGATAATAATAAAGATACTCTTGAAACTTTTGATCCTAAAATTATCGGTAAACTTCCTTTCAGTGATCAGAATATGACAATCATGAAAGAAGATATGAGAGAAACAATTTTATCAGGAACCGCAACCTTATTAAATGACTTACCCGTTACGGTCGGAGCCAAAACCGGTACTACACAGGTAGTTAGTGGCCAACAAATCAATTCTCTTTTTACAGTTTTTGCGCCGTTTGATCATCCCCAAATCGCTATGACAATATTGGTGGAAAATCCCATCATTGATGGTTTAGCCATCCGCACCGCCAATAATGTTTTGAAATGGTACTTCACACGATGAACTACTAATTACTAATCAATACAAATATACGAATACAGAATTCTTTATTTGTACATTAGTAAATATTTGTAATTAGTAGGAAAGATATATTTATCCACATCATCTTGCAGAATGATAATAATCGTAGTATAGTTCGGTATCATAAAAGCAATATAACCCCATTTATTGAATGTCTAACCAATATTTTAGCAAGGAAGGTCTGGAAAAACTTAAAAATGAGCTTTTGGAAAGAACTAGTGTTCTTCGCCCGGAAATTTCCAAGCGTATCAAAGAGGCAAAAGAACAGGGCGACTTATCCGAAAATGCCGAGTTTGATGCCGCCAAAGAAGCCCAATCAATCAATGAAGGGCGAATAGAAGAAATCCGTCAAACCATTGAAAATGCCATTATTGTATCTGACGGCGCCAAGTCCGGTGGAGTTGTTGTTGTCGGTTCAAATGTTAAGGTTGAATCCGGTAAAGGTTCTCAGCAATTTGTTATTGTCGGCGTGACCGAATCAAACCCAACCGCCGGGTTTATCTCCAATGAGTCACCTCTTGGTAAGGCCTTCCTCGGCCACAAAAAAGGCGACACTGTCGAAGTCCGCACCCCTCGCGGTATAGAGCAGTACAAGATTTTGGAAGTTAAGTAACCAAGAGTCCTTACCATTCTCGACACGCCTCCGGCTCCTCGGTACCCTTCGGGCTACCTTCGTCACCTCAGCTAAACTCGCATTGCAGTTCGTTGGTTGATCGGTCTGCTGACCAAATATTATATCAACCAACTCCTGCAACGTCTCGATTGTCTCAAATTGGCAAGGACTCCTGGTTACTTTAAGTGATTTTTTTGTATAAAATAATTTACCCCCGGACGTCCTAGTCGTCCGGGGGGTGGTTCGGTTAAAGCGAAAGATCATCCGATTCATATTTCATGCTGTCTAACACGCGAGCGAATCTACGGTGATCTTCACCTTGAACCTTAATCTTGGCAACCTCATCTTTTGGGTCACTGTAACCAATGAGAGTAAGGTACTCGGCGAGAGCTTGGCGTTCTACGAGATCATTGAGCTTCTGCTCGTTTTTCCCCGTGTTTCTGAAGGTTCGATGGTCGTTGTGAAAATGGGATGGATCCATACCCATATCCGTTAATGACTGAACCTGAACTGCTCTCCCGTTTTCAGAGATTCTAATCCACCAAGAATCCACAACAATCGCTTTGTCTTTGAAAGCCCTTCCGTAGAAAACTTGGTACGACAATCTCATCCAGCCGTACACATCTACAATTACTCTGATGTACGTCTGACCAGCAACGATATCGTCCATCATCACTGGTGTCAACCGATTCAACTTTTTCAAACCCATCGCAACCTCCTTGCCCATTGTGGGCGGAAACAAAGCCGTCTGTTGCGTATTATATACTAGGATAGTTATAATGTCAACTTAAAAATATAAGGTTCCACCTTGGATTTTTAAGGGGTTTGCTTGATTTTATTTATACGAAATGGCAGAATATGGCCAGCCAAATTTGGCTGGAGGAGTGTGTACCTTGAAACTATTATCAATGAAACAGCCGTGGATTCCGCGCGAGCACCAACGGGAAGTTGTCAGGCGTCTACTTGACTTCGGATTGTTGGAGTTTGATAACGGTCGGAACCTACCCTTGGCGAGTGGTGGCAAAACGGACATCTATATCAACTTGCGTGATGCGCGAAATAATTCCAAAGCTATCAGTTTTCTTACAGAACTGTTCATGGAGCCGTTGCAACGGCTCAATGTTCAGCGGTTCGTAGAAATACCGGACTCGGTTTCTTGTTTTGCCGGAACACTATCGGTGGCTTCAAATATCCCGTATCTCACGATTCGGGGCGAGGCCAAAGAAGGCCGTGTCGGCAATGCAAAAGTGATTGGTGATGCCGTCAAAGGCGAACAGGTCTGTCTGATTGACGACGTTATTACCGATGGCACGACGAAGTTCATTCCTTGTAATGAGTGCTTCAATCTTGGTCTTGACGTCCTGGCTCTGGTGGTTCTGGTTGATCGTCAGCAGGGCTGGAAAGAAACCATGCGAATTTTGGGTGTTGATGTTTGGTCTGGGATGACACTTCATGACGTCCGCCGTGAGCTCATCAATATGGGCGAGATGAAGCAATGCGACGAGGCGGTCAAAGAACAAAACCCAATCATTGTTGCCCTTGATGGCAAGTCGTGGGATGAAATTCTGCCAATCGTAGAACAGTTGCGGACAATGGGGTGCATTCTTAAGGTGAATGATTTATTGTTTGCTGAAGGAATGGATCACTTGTTGCCGGAACTGTCCGTCTATGGACGAATCATGGTTGATCTCAAGTGTCACGATATTCCCAATACCGTTGAAAACACTTGTCGGCGTCTGGCCAAACATAATGTGTGGGCCGTAACAGTTCACGCCTCGGGCGGTATGAGAATGGTCAGGGCTGCTAAGGAAGCATTATTCAATACTAATACCAAGGTCTTGGCAATTACGGCTCTGACGTCTTTGAGTGACGATGACTGCAAGATGATCTACAGAAAAACTTTGCTCAATACTGTCAAACGACTGGCAACTGAAGCTGACAATGGTAGGACAGACGGTTTTGTATGCCCACCGCAAGAGGTTTCACGCCTGAAAGCAATGTTCCCGTTCGATAAGATTTTTGTCACGCCGGGAGTCAGGTCAGATGAGATTGCTAGGCCGAAACGGGCCATTGAAAACGGTGCTAATTACATCGTGTTAGGTCGCCAAGTCCTTAACGAAAAAGACCCAGTCGCTGAAGTAAAGCGTGTTCTTGTTGAAGAACTGGGAATCTCGTTGCCCACCCCCTCTTAGCCAAATTTCCGCCGTCTCACTAAACGCCATCACTAACAAGGAGGTGTTCCGAGACGGCGTTTAGTTTTATTTGATATTTTAAAGCTCTGGATACATAATACGTAATACTATATACTTAATACTATGAACCAAGTAGTGAAGTTCCGGCTGCTTGGGTCTGTATTATTATTCCGGAACTTCTACTACTCGGATGGCTCTTGATGATATTCGGCAAGTAAAAATGGATAAGTTGAAGGAAATACGGAAGATGGGGATAGATCCGTATCCGGCGACAACAAAACGCTCAATGAGCGTGGTTGAAGCATTGGAAAGATTTGATGAACTTGCAGAGTCAAAAAAAGAGGTAACCCTAGCTGGCAGGATTATGGCCCAACGTGGACATGGCGGACTTATTTTCTTTGACTTGAATGAAGATGGTTCAAAAATCCAAGGTTGTGCCAAAGAAGACACCCTTGGCGCGGATGGGTTTAAATTTTTTAATGAACTGATTGATATTGGTGACATCATTGAGGTTAGGGGAACTCTTTTCAAAACCAAAAAAGACGAACGCACTATAGAAGCCACCGAAATAGGGATATTGACCAAGACCCTTTTGCCGTTGCCGGAAAAGTGGCACGGATTGATTGATGTGGAAGAACGTTTCCGTAAACGCTATCTTGATTTATTGATGAGTACTGAAGTTCGCGAGAAATTTATCAAGCGCGCCGAGATTATCCAAGCCATTCGTCACTATTTAATGAAACATGAATTTTTGGAAGTAACCACACCGACTCTGCAACCGTTATATGGTGGTGCTTCTGCCCGCCCGTTCAAGACCCATTTAAATGCTCTTGATCAAGATATGTTTCTTCGTATTGCGCCGGAACTATATTTAAAGCGTCTTTTGGTTGGCGGGTTAGATCGGGTTTTTGAATTTACCACTAATTTTAGAAATGAAGGCATTGATCGAGAACACAATCCTGAATTTTCAGCCGTAGAATTTTATGTCGCTTATAAGGACTATAATTGGGGTATGGATTTTATTGAGGACTTAATGGTTACAATTGCGCCTGAAAGATTCAAAAAACCATTTCGCCGAATTACCTACAAAGAACTCATGCAGGACGTTGGCAGTTTGGAGGACACTGTTTTTAAAGAAAAAATTCGGGGGACACTGATTGAACCAACATTTGTTATGGACTATCCAAAAGATATGTTACCTCTTACTAAATTAAAGCCCGGTACGGATGTCGTAGAGGCCTTTCAATTTTATGCCGGCGGAACAGAGCTAGTTAAGGCCTTCACCGAATTAAACGACCCGATTGATCAACAGGAAAGATTTAAGGCCCAAGAAAATATGCGCGCCAAAGGTGATGAAGAAGCTCAACGCATGGACAATGATTTCATTGAAGCCCTTGAATACGGCATGCCACCTTCAGCCGGCTTCGGTATCGGCATTGACCGCCTCGTCGCCCTTTTAACCGATTCCCATTCCCTGCGCGAAGTTATTCTTTTCCCAACCATGCGACCCAAAGATAGCCACTAGTAATTAGCCATTAGGACATAGGGTCAGAAACTAAGTTCTAAGTCCTAATTCCTAAGTTCTAAATCCTAAAAAATGCTTGATATAAAATATATTCGCGAACACGCGGAACTGATAAAAGAAAATTTGAAAAACAGAGGTGTGGTTTTGGATTTGGATAATCTTTTAACGCTTGATCGTGATCGTCGGGCGCATATGGCTCAAATTGAAGAATTACGGGCCCAAAGAAATCAGGGTTCCAAAGGCAAACCGAGCGAGGAAGATATCGCCAAAATGCGCCAAGTCGGTGATCAGATAGCGACGCTTGAAAAAGAGTTGGCAACTATTGAGATTGATTATAATAAATTATTAAAAGCAGTACCCAATTTAACCCATCCCGAAACTCCCATCGGTGGAGAGGAGGATTTCAAAGTCCTGGCAACCGAAGGCAAAATACCAAAGTTTAATTTTGAACCAAAAGACCACGAAGCCATTTTGCTGGATTTAGGTCTGATAGATTTTGAACGTGGTACCAAAGTAGCCGGTAATAAGTTTTTCTTTTCTAAAGGTGACTTGGTCCGATTAAATCAGGCCCTGATTCAGTACGGCATTGATATTGTTACCAAACATGGTTATGAATTAATGGAGACCCCCGATTTAGCCAAAGACGAAATTTTGGAAGGAATCGGATTTAATCCCCGCGGCCCGGAAACACAAATATATTCAATTGATAATAATGACCTATCTTTAATAGGAACAGCCGAGATTACAATCGGGGGATATCACGCCAACGAAATTCTAGATCTTTCTAAGGGTCCAAAGAAATATGTGGCTTTGTCTCATTGTTTTCGTACCGAAGCCGGAGCTTATGGTCGGACTTCAAAAGGTATGTATCGGGTCCATCAATTCGTGAAATTAGAGATGTTTGTTTTTTGTAAACCCGAAGAAAGTGAAGTAATGCATCAGGAAATTTTAACCATTGAACGTGAAATTGCTAGTGGACTTGGATTCCCATATCGTGTGATAGACGTGGCGAGCCAAGATCTAGGTGGGCCGGCTTACCGTAAATTTGATATTGAGGCCTGGATGGTCATGAAAGGCGACTCCGCCTCATCAACCGGCGGATACGGAGAAATTACCAGTGCTTCTAATTGCACTGACTTTCAGGCCCGCCGATTAAATATTCGTTACCGAAAAGAAAACGGCGATACTGAATTTGTTCACACACTTAACGGCACGGCCATTAATTATTCAAGTCGCTGGCCAATTGCCATCATAGAAAACTTCCAACAAAAAAACGGTTCCATTAAAATCCCCAAAGTCCTCCAAAAATATTGCGGATTCAAAGAAATCAAATCCCGCACATAACAGCCATTTGCAGTACTAATTGCGGGACTAACTTAGTTTAATAATCACAGCTATAGTGAAGTTGCATGCGAGTACTAAACACGTAGTACTGCCTTAAAGCAATTTATGGCTGTTATGTGCGGGATGCGTCCTGTTGATATTAAAAAATTTAAACACAACGATAAATTGGCGTCTAAACGACGCCATCGTTTTGAGATAAAAATAGGATTAATTATTTTTGTTGTTGTCGTTATTCTTGTCGGCATTGGTTACGCTCTTTTTTATGCGCCGTGGTTGAGAGTAACCACTATTTCATATGAAGGATTGACTGACGGGCACCAGAGAGATGTTCAGGGGGTCATTGATGAGAATCTGAATCGTAAAGTGTTCGGTATTCCAATAGGACGAGATATATTTTTTGTTCAATCTGATTCTTTAGTCGCTGAATTAATTTCCCGATTCTCATTTATAGAGAATGTTTCCGTTAAGAAAAAATATTTGCATACCTTAAAAATATCCGTGACCGAACGTCGGGCAGAAGGGGTCTGGTGTTTTGTTTCTACGGGTTCATCTCAAGAAATTCCCGATTGTCGATACTTTGACCACGATGGTGTGACGTTTGGCCAAGCGATTCAATCATCGGGCGTGCTTTTACTCAACGTTAATGATATGCGAATTCAATCGGCATCAACGTCTCCATTAACGGTCTATTCAAAATTTCTTAAAGCCATCCAAACTGTCGTCCCAATTTTGATTGAGCAAGGTGTTAAAGTTAAAAATATTACCATCCCCGTTGATACATACACAGAGTTTGATGTTCTGGTTAATGACCCCATCTTACCGATTGGAGCAAGTTATTTAGTTAAGTTTAGTATTGATTCAAATCTTCAAAACCAGCTTGATACGTTTCGTATATTTAGAACCCAGAAAATGGCCAATGGAACACTTAAACCCCAATACATAGATTTACGCTTTGATGACCGAGTATACTTCAAATAGCCCCTTATGTTATACCAATTTTGTGGGGTATTGACCCCGCCGTTGAGAAGCGATGAATATTCTTCAAATGGACTATAGGTAAAATAATGGTGGGAACAATTTACATAGGTTTAAAGCCATTAATTAGCCCTAAATGTCGCTTCTCAACGGCGGGGTTGACTTCCTAGGCGCAGGGTGCTATAATGGTTGTATAGGTCTGTTCTTTATAAAGAGCCCAGTAATGGGCTCGCAAAAACCAGTAAATACGCTATTTTCAGGCATCATCACTTTATTTAGTTGAATAGGCCGATAGAAACATAGAGAAGTTCGTATATATAGCGAGCGTTAGCCCTCCTCCGTATAACTACGGACGGGCGAGTAGGTATTGGTTTTTGCGAGCCCGTTGCTCATGAATTGACCTGGGCCTAAGGGAGCCGGAGAAATAAAAAACTCCGAGACGTCCAACTGTCTCCAGCAACCCAGGTCATTAAAAAGACCGTGTGTGGATAAAGGTACACCCCAGGAGGGGTTCGACGATGTTCTCATAGAGACCTTTATTTACCCGGTCTGTAAGTGTCGCGACTCAATCGCGATGAACGTCTGGCCCTCACCAATTGCTTGGTGGGCCGCATGGGTCGGGAGAGCTCCCCGTACCCGTACCGGCACCAATGACAATTCTGTGGCGGCCAGAGAAAACGAAGTCGGGGCGGTCGGCTAAAGGTGAGGGCGGTGTGACACCTCCGCGCCCAAGATCCGTGCCGATCGCCCGGCTGGCGGCCGGACGGTGCGACGAGGAAATCACTCGTTCGCACCGTCCGGACCCGTTACTCTCCAAAATCTACAAAGCCCCGTCCACATTGCGACTTCCGACGGGGTCTTTTTTTATTTAAAAAAATACCCAAAAAAGAGAGTAATTTAATTTTAAGTCACTTGGGGTATACTCTTAGACCCAGTAGCGGAAGGGGACCCTTTGGTCAAGGCGAAGTTTCTTGGAGGCGTGCTTTAGCCGCCTCTAGAATCGCCTCGGGAACCGACGGGACTGGTTCCCTGGGTCTGGGGATAAGAGTATACCCCAAGTGACGTTGACACAATTTGATGGATAATCGAGTTTGGGGTGGAGGGAGCGAACTCCGAGCGGAAGCCGCAAGAAAACCACTAAGGTTGAGTGATATGCCAGACGAAAATTGAGTTACCAACCATCGCCGTCGGTTTTATATTTTCAAGCCAGGTATATGGACTGGCGGGATTAACGGTTGATTCTTGGTAGAAACTGGCGGAGACGCCAAGCCAACCGCCGGCGGGGTTGTCTTTAAGAAAGGACTCGGCGCTGGTGTATTTTCCGCCCACTATCCAAACAAAGGCGTCACCGAGATAAAAGGTTGGATCAGCCCAGCCGAAATAATCAAGATATATCTTTTGAATTTTATTTTGTTTTATAAAATCGTCCAAACGCCAGAGATCTTGACCCCAATCAAGATTAGAATCAACGACATAATTATATCCGCCTCTCGGCCAATTTTTTTGTTCTTCTGAAACCCAAGAAGGACGGAAAAGAGCAAATTGATTAAAGTAGGTTAGGTAGTTAGGATAGAAGGAGATAAATTCAACCAAATACCAAATTAATAATCCAACAATTACGAATTGCGAATTACGAATTACGAATTTACCCGATCCGGTTTTAATCCGTAATCCGTAATCCGTAATCATTTTTTCAATTGCCCCGGCCGTTAGAATAAAGATAAATCCGTAGATTGGAATAAGATGGCGAACGCCGATATTAAGATTGGCGTTGATACTTGTGGCGACATAGATAAAAATCCAAAGAAGCATAGCAAAAACCGGAAAGCGGTCACGCAGTTTATTTTTAAATGGTTCGCGATTATTACGCCACGCCCTCCAACCGAGCCAGATTGCGCTTAAAAGAAGAATTAAAAACGGAATTGGTTCTTTAAGGACATAGACAACTGGGAAATATGCTTTAAATGATTTATTAGAGAATTGACCAAGGAAATAAGTATTGTTACCGCCTTCGGCGCGTTGAAAAACCATTGCCATTCCCAGACCCCATTGAGCGTATGACCGAAGTACTGGTTTGTCCGACGCCCAGATGACGGCTTTAGAAAGGGTGGGGACGGGATAATTTCTAAGAATTATTTCAGTGTCATTTTTTTGCTGAGTGGGTGGATAATTAAAAATTTGTAATTGATAAATCGGTCCAACAATTACAACGAATCCCACCACCATTACGAGGGCGGTCCTTGTAAGCAAACGAAAAGTGGGTTTAATATACTCATTGTTTTGAATCCAGACCCAAACAAGAGCCAAGAGTAAGAAGTAGGGAATAAGGAGAAATGTTGAAAACTTAGTGAGCAGGGCGACGCCGAATGTGACTGAAGCCAACCAAAAATTTAAAGTGTTATGTTCTCGCAGGTAACGAAGAAAAAAATAGGTCGCGAATAAAATTCCAAAGAGAGCGGGGACATCGGTTGTCACAAATCGACTGTGAGCGATTATAGTCGGAGAAAATGCAAACAGAAATACCGCCAGAAGAGCGGTACGGTGATTATATGTTCGTTTTCCCCAAGCATAGATAAGCCAACCGGATAAAATAAAGAATAATATAAGGGGGAGTTTAGCAGTATGAACAATAGTAGCCGGATCAACGCCGGAGTGGTATATCAGTTGTCGTCCAAAATTCCATTGGTCGTTTACTATTCCTTGGTGAGAAATATTATAAGATGAAAGAAAGTTGGGATTAATCTTGAGTGTCAGAAGGGCTAGACCGGCAAAATCTTTTGCCAGCGGAGGATGTTCGGGATTGAATTGATATGTATGACCGGAAACGTATGAATAACCGGCGCCGATGTGAGGAATTTCGTCAACAATAGGGGAATCATGCCAAGCACTGGCAATGGCGATAATACTGGTGACAACAATCAATACGCCAGCGATGAGCGAATATCTTTTCATTATTTAACATACCAAACCGAAGCGTTTGGGCTGAATTTATAATTTTTTGCTTGGTCAACTGTTAGGTAGGTTAAATTTTTAGCGCGCTGAGTGGGAGGTAAAACCGTGTCAGTTAAAAACATAACCGTTTCGGCACGAATTGGTAAACCATAAGCATCAACTGATGAAGGGCTTACAATAACATATTTCTTTTTAGTTATTGGTGAGGCATTTATTTCATTGGCAATCTCAACATAATTTACAGAGAAAGAATCGGCCGTTTTTTGGCTTGGTCCCCAAATATTAAAATACCGGTTGTATTCGTAGAAACTGAATGCGCCCAAGAGGGAAAATGCTACTAAAATTGGTAAAACAAATTGACGGTGGCCTTGGGCCATCCAGGGATGAGTAATTTTTTCCCATCCTTCAGCGGCGTTAAATAACCACATAAAACCCCTCGCAGCAAATATCATAACGACGGGAATTACGCCGACAGCGCGCAAGGCGTGAGGTGCTTCGGTTGAAAGAAATCCCGGAATAAGAAACACGAAGAACCAGACAAACAATAACGTATGGACGGGTGAAAAATGACCGTGTTTTCGTCTTAACCAATGATATAACTCTTTTAAAAATCCAATAGCAAACAAAATAGCAATTGGCCAGCCCAACATGGGTTGACTATCTAGATTATGGCGGACATTACCATCACCTTGAAAGGTAAACATGCCTAGTGTTTTAATGACGCTACCCCCAAGCTCACGAAATGATTGTTCTTGAGCAAACACCGATTGCGTGTTGCGTTGCATAAAGTTTTCCGGATTTTTCAAGAAGTAGATACCAATTGGCAGAGCAACAAAAAAGACAGTAATCATAAAAAGAGAGAAACCACCCAAAAAACGATTGCGGGTATGTTCGTAATTTTCGTGATGAAAGTCCTTTTTTATAAACATCCAGTAGTTAATGAAGATAAGGATGGCGATTAAAGGCGCGATACGGTATGAGGTATAGGTATAAAATCCCAATCCACCTAAAATTCCAGCCCAAAAGAAATCTATCCAACTTGAATGTTTCAGACCCTTCCAGAGGAAATAAAATAAATAGACCAAAATAAAAGGCAACATAATTGCCCTGAATCCAATCCGAGAAAAATTTACATGCCAAAATGAAATTGCCAGCAAAAAACTTGATACTGCTCCAACCTGCCAACTAAATAGTTCTCGGGCCAACAGAAAAAGACCCAAGACAGTTAGAATTCCGAAAATGGCGGAAACGCTTCGTAGCGACCACGAATTGACGTCGAACCACTTAATTGAGAGGGCTTGGATATTAATAAATAAGCCCTCTCGGCCAAAATTTTCAGGATAGAAAATTTTATAATCACCCGTAGCATTGGCGACGAGAGCGTTGGAACCATTCATGGCTTCGTCGGGATAGAGACCCGGCGGATATTTATCTAATTGATAGAACCGGAAGAATGATGCGATAATAAGAATACCAACAATAATTAATATTTCTCTGTGCGAGTATCTTTGCATGTATTAATAATATCAGAATTTACGTGATTTTTATCCACACATACCGATAGTTAATTCTGGCTGGTATTATAGAATATAGGAATGGAAGGAACATCGGCCGAACAATTACAGCAAGTGGAACAGGAATACCAGCAGAAGCGGGCGGAGATTGAGCAACAAATGAAAGAACGGGGCGAATTGGGTGCCGAGGCACCATCACCAACTGAACATGAGACAATGTCTCAAGTTATTGAGGGAGCGATTCAACAACACGTCCCGGAATTTAAGGCCTCGTCTCATACGACCACGACTGACGATTCTTTACCTCCGGATGCTCAAGAAAAAATTCAGGGCTGGGTTAATATCGCTTTTACCAAAAGTTTGGCCGAGGGGATTAAAACTGCCAAGGACTCTAATGACATTGCTCTGATTGATGCATTTCACAGCGCTCTGACGGGCAACCTCTATCAAATGCTCGTGGAACAGAAGCGAGTAGAGGTCGTTAAGTAGTTTTTATAAATTCAATCCGTGTCTATATTTCTTCTGATTGTATATGGTGTCGTTCTGGTTTTGATTATTGTTTCAGCGCTAGTTACGCTTAATTCTTTACGTTCTAAGGGTTCAATCGCTCGGGCGCTGAATATGGCGCTTTTTTCAATTACGCTTCCACGACCGACATTGCCGGGTTTTCAAGGTGCTCCTCAACGTCCCGAAAAAGAACTTATTGGCATCATGGAACAGTTATACGGGTCTTTTACCAATATCCACACCAAGGGTTGGAACAAGTTTATATATGGTGAGCCATATCTAGTTTTAGAAATTGCCGTGAGACATATCGGCCAGGATATTCAATTCTATATGGCCGTACCCAGAAGCATTGAAGATATTTTTGAAAAACAAATTCACGGCCTGTATCCCGAAGCCCACATTGAACCGGTGCAGGATTATTCCGTTTTTCATCCCGGAGGTGTGGCCCTAGGCGCTTCTGTCACCCAGAAAAATGATTCAATCTTGCCTATCAAGACCTATCAAAAATTAGAAAGCGATCCGCTGGGAGAAATTTTAGCTTGTCTTTCTAAAATCAATCATCAAGGAGAGGGTGCCGCACTTCAAATTTTATTCAGACCATCTCATCAAGATGGTCAACGTAAATTTGCGGAAAAAGTGGTTCGGCAAATGCAACATGGCCACCAACTCAAAGACGCCATAAAACGGACTAAGAATCCACCCAAAGAACCGACTCCTGAAGAATTAGCCAAACAACCACCCAAAGTCGTTACGCCTTTTGAGGAAGAAGTGATTAAAGGTATTCAAACGAAAGCATCCAAACCATGGTTTGATGCCAATATCCGATTGGTTGTCTCCGCTGAATCAGAACCGCGGGCCAGTCAATTGTTAGATATTTTGGCGGGTGCGCTGGCTCAATTTTCAACGACTGATCAAAATGAATTTTCGCTTAACAAAATGACGGGTCGCTATCTGCGTTCTTTCCTTTTTAATTTTTCATTTCGAATGTTTAACGAAAGTCAGAAGGTCTTACTTTCATCTGAAGAACTCGCCAGTTTATATCATTTTCCGATTTCCACCACTTCGGCGGGCGTAAAATTTGTCAATTCAAAATCCGCTCCCGCTCCCTTGAATCTTCCCAATGAAGGCGTGGTGCTTGGCAAAAGTGTTTTTCGGGGGATTGAAAAAGAGGTTCGGATGTCCGATGCCGACCGCCGACGTCATTTGTATGTTATCGGACAGACGGGTACGGGCAAAACCGTCTTTATGAAATCCATGCTTAGACAAGATGTGGAGAATGGTAAAGGTGTTTGTGTGATTGATCCTCACGGTGATTTTGCTGAATTCGTCCTTTCAATCGTTCCACCCGAACGGGCCGAAGATGTCATTTATTTTGACCCCGGTGATATTGATTTTCCCATGGGTCTAAATATGTTTGAAATTGACCCGACTCATCCCGAACAAAAATCTATGGTTATTGATGAGTTGTTTGGGATTTTTGATAAATTGTACGACTTAAAAACAACCGGCGGACCGATGTTTGAAAAATATTTCAAAAATTCAGCTTTACTTTTGTTGGATGATTACGCGCATGAAGTGCCGACCTTGGCGGATATTTCTCGCGTGTTAGTGGACGACGCTTATCGGGCTGACAAATTAACTCGGGAAACAAATCCGCTCGTTGTTCAATTTTGGCAACTTGAAGCCGAGAAAGCTCAAGGTGAACAAAGTTTAGCCAGTATGGCGCCGTATATCACCTCAAAGATTACGTCATTTGTTTTTAATGAATTTCTCCGACCGATTATCAATCAACAAAAGAGTTCATTCAATTTCCGAGAAGTTATGGATAGTCAGAAAATTTTGGTCGTCAATCTGTCTAAAGGTCGCATCGGCGACCTCAACGCCAATCTTTTGGGTATGATTATTGTGGGCAAACTTCTCATGTCGGCGCTGTCGCGGGTTGATATTGCCGACGAATCCGCCCGTAAGGACATGTATTTGTATATTGATGAATTCCAAAACTTTACCACCGACAGCATTTCCACAATTCTGTCCGAAGCCCGCAAATATCATTTGGACTTGATTATTGCCCACCAGTTCGTCAAACAATTAAAAGATGGGATTCGCGACGCCGTCTTCGGCAATGTCGGTTCAATTGCTTCCTTCCGTATCGGTCCCGACGATGCCGAGTTTATGAAGAATAAATTTGAACCCGTTTTTAATGCCCAAGATATTATGAACATTGATAATTTGAACGCATATGTTAATTTGCTTATCGGCGGTCAAACCGCTTTACCGTTCAATATTAAATTGGAAACCGAACGGGTCTTTGGCGCCGGCAATCCTGAGATGACTGCGTACCTCAAGCAATTATCCCGTTCCAAATTTGCCCGCCATCGCCAAGAAGTTGAAGACGAAATCAAAGCCAAATTCAATCAAAATAAATTAACAAAATAAATCATGAGTCATGAAATGCCTGACAATTCAACAGAAAAGAAAGAAGAAGTCCCAACAAAATTAAAAGAAGTATTTGCGTGGCATGAACGCCAGAATAGTATATTTAAACTTGAAGTGACTGCTGAAGAGATTCAGTTGTTTAATGAATTATTAAACGGAGATTCTTCCCCTGCAGAACTTAATGCTAAAAAGACCATGCTTCTCGATAATGAATTTTATGAAGAATGGGAAAATGCGGTTGGACCACGAAAAGAGGAGTTAGATATACTAAATACAGAATTATGGCGTAAACAGGCAGTGTATCAAGCTGCTTATGAAGCGAAAAAAGAAAAATTAAAACAGAATAACATTTAATCATGAATTTTTTGCGAAAATTTACTAAGCGTGATCTGGGGTTTGCGGTGTTGACAGGATTGCTCACGGGCACGATTGGGTGGAAGATATTTGAGTTTTTAAAAATACCGGAATTACTTTCCAGTGGAATAAATTGTGATATGGGTTATTGTTTCGGGTCTGCGACAGATGGCATTTCTTGGACTTGGTTAATATTTCTGGTTCCTGTTCTTTGGATTCTTGGTGTATTGTTGGGGTACCTTCTTGGGGAGTGGTTGGAATTTTTCAACCAATTCGGAAAATTTTCGGCTATTGGCTTTACAAATGCTGCCGTTGATTTTGGAATTTTAAATATTCTTATCTCGCAAACTGGTTTCGTTGACGGCAAGGGTTATTCGGCCATGAAATCAATCTCGTTTCTGATTGCTCTTTGTTCCAGTTATATTTGGAATAAATATTGGGCTTTTCACTCCAAAAATAACGAAGGCGGAGCCACTGAATTCGGTAAGTTTTTTATAGTCACTGTTGTTTCATTCTCTATTAATGTTGGCATCGCCACATTGGTTGTAAATTATATTCAACCTTTTGCCGGTTTGAACGCCCATATCTGGGCTAACGTCGGTGCTGTCGCCGGTTCGGCAATAGCTTTGGTCTTCAGTTTCGTCGGCTTCAAACTCGCCGTCTTCAGGAAGTAATTAGAACCTAGCGATTAGGACTTAGAAAAACAGAAGGATATGAATTCTTACAAAGATCTAATTGTTTGGCAGAAATCGCTGGTCCTTACTAAGGAAATATATCGGGTAACAGAATCATTTCCTAGGTCTGAAATATACGGGCTCACTAATCAGCTCAGAAGAGCTTCTGTTTCAGTTATGTCCAATATTGCAGAAGGATTTAGTAGAAGAACATTTAAAGAGGGACAGCAGTTTCTTTCTATGGCATTTGGTTCAACAAGTGAAATTGAATCCCAATTAATATTGGCATATGAACTGAACTATATAAAGTCAGGTTATACTGATATAGTTAACTTACTTACTGAAGTTAGGAAAATGTTGAATAGTATGATAAAAAGGGCTAAGTCCTAGGTTCTAATCGCTAATTACTATTTTATGCTGTACAGAAAATACCGACCTCAAGTATTCTCACAATTAGTAGGACAAGAGCATGTGGTCAGAACTCTTGAAGGGGCGCTTTCGTCTGGCCGAGTGGGTCAGGCCTATTTATTTACGGGCCCGCGAGGGACAGGAAAGACAACAATAGCGAGAATCTTTGCGAAGGCGCTCAATTGCGCAGATTTTGGGAAGAAGGGGACTATCCTACCCTGTAATACATGTGAGGCCTGTCTCTCGGTCAATAATGGCACCTCGTTGGATTTAATTGAAATAGATGCCGCTTCTAATCGCGGAATTGATGAAATTCGTGCTCTCAAAGAATCGGCCCAGGTCTCTGCGCCGTCGGGCGGATATAAGGTCTTTTTGATTGACGAGGTTCATATGCTTACTAAGGATTCTTTTAATGCCTTATTAAAAATTCTTGAAGAACCGCCGGCTCACGTGGTGTTTATTCTCGCCACAACCGAACCCCATAAAATTTTAGCGACGGTTCTTTCCCGCGTCCAGCGTTTTGATTTCAAACGCATTACTCCCGCCGAAATGGTCACTAAATTAAAATCCATCGCTCAAGCCGAAAAAATTCAGATTGATGACTTGGCCTTGTTGGCGATTGCCAAATCATCCGATGGCGCGCTTCGTGACGCCGAAGTGGCATTAACCAAAATCCGAAGCATGATTCCTTCGGGTCCAATTGGAGAAAAAGAAGTGGCAGATGTCTTGGGTTTAATACCTATTTCCTATCATCCTAAATTATTAGGATTTCTTGCTTCGGGCGACAAGGCCTCGGCTGTAGCCCTTATTCATACCATTCATGATGCGGGCATGGACTTGGAACATTTTACTAAGGAATTTATATCTTACGCCCGAAGCGCTTTGCTTTCACGGGTAAATCCAACCCTCTCGGCCTCCATTGAAGGTCCCGAAGCTCACCAACAATTCTCTGCCCTTAATACTATAGATAACGAAAAACTCATCAAAATTATAAATACGTTTACTTTAGCCCGAAGCCAAATAAAATTCTCTCCTATTCCTCAACTACCCCTGGAACTCGCGGTGATGTCCTTGTAAAGGATTCATCCTTGATTGGTAGTTTCAAATTTAGTTAAAAAAGAAATGGCCCGGCGCAATGCGCCGGGCGGTTGCTGGTTTGTTAACCAGAGGGGAAGTACAGGTATAAAACGAATTTTACGATTGTTCCCAAGATAAATCCCGAGTAAAACAGCAGGGGAATTATCCATATTTCAATGAAACTCATGAACCGGCCTCGAAGCCAGTATGTGGTGAAGAGCGTTGATACGGCAACGATAATTAAAATCGCCAATTGAAACGAAAGAAACGGTGAAGTTACACCCAGACCAAGAATGAGTGAGTATATAATAACTTGCAATATTCTAGTTCTGACCAAACTGTATATTGACATTATGTGCCCCCTTTGTGGAATATATAATCATTATTAACATCTGTCAAATTTATTTGAGAAGTTTAAGAATAATGCATAATAAAAATTATACACTTGCAACCAAAAACCTAGATGATATACTTAAGTGTATAACCTAGGTTCGGATGATTAAAAAAGAATCAGAAAAAATTAAGGCCGTAGAATTGAGAAAACAAGGTCTTTCTTATTCTGAAATTCTTGCTCAAATTCCGGTTGCAAAATCTAGTTTAGCTCTTTGGTTACAGTCCGTTGGATTATCTAAAAAACAGAAACAACGACTTACTGACAAAAAATTAGCTTCTGCATTGCGAGGGGGCCTTAAAAAAAAGGAACAAAGAATTGAACGAAGTTATAGAATTAAAACAATAGCTGAAGAAGAAATAGGAGTATTATCCAAAAGGGAATTGTGGCTCATAGGCGTTGCTCTTTATTGGGCAGAAGGATCTAAAGAAAAAGAGTTGCGTCCGGGGTCTTCAGCTAAATTTAGCAATTCTGACCAAAATATGATAAGATTTTTCATGTTTTGGTTAGTTAAAGTATGCGGTATTTCTAAAGAAAGGATTATTCCAGAAATCTACATACATGAAAGTCACAGAGATAGAATACCGGCAGTGATAAAGTTTTGGTCAAAAGAAACATCTATTTTGGTGGATAAGTTCAGGCACATCTATTTTAAAAAGAATAAGATTAATACAAGGAGAATGAATGTTGGTAACGATTATTATGGGGTATTGAGGATTAACATATTGGCAAGTTCTGAATTAAATAGAAAGATTTCTGGCTGGACAAATGGTATAATAAATTCTATTCCAAAAAAATAATATTTGCGGGGTCGTCTAACGGTAGGACGCGGGACTTTGAATCCTAAAATGAAGGTTCGATTCCTTCCCCCGCAGCCAAGGTTGGAAGTATCGAGGACCTAGGTGTATTGCGGGTTATTTTGGTTCTAGTCCTAGACCCCATGACCTAGACCCATAGGTTTTAAAAAGTTAAAACTAATGACTATGGAATTAAATCTAGATAATTTATTAAAAACACCTAAGATCGGCAATGTTAGTACGAGCCCAGATGCCAAATGGGTTGTTTGGAATTGGGTTAACCTTGCCCCAGTAAGGGATTTATATTTTTCTCCAAGTGATGGTTCTGCTCCTGCGAAAAAGATAACTGACTTTAAACAACATACCAGATTCCGTTCATGGTTTACAGATAACAAACATGTGGTAGTAAGCCATGATTATGATGGCGATGAGCGCGCCCGGCTATATTTGGTGAATACCGAGACATTGGAAACAAAACCATTAACGCCAGAGCACCCAAATTATTATATCCATGGCGGGCAGGTTACTCCCGACGGAAAATTTTTAGTTTATGCTGCTAACTATGATTTTGGAGAACAGAAAGAAACTGAAATAGCGTTTATTTATAAACACAATCTCGAAACAGATGAACGGATTGCGTTGGCTAAACCTCAAAAACCAGGATATACAGATGTCGAGATGAACTATACCGGTATCTATATTTTCTACACTCGCAATGATATTAATCCTGCAGGTGTCCAAATTTGGCTCGTGGATATTGATGGCAAAAAAGACAAAGAGATCTTAAACTTTGGCCCAACTTCAAAAGTCTGGGCATCTTGGCATAACAACGGCAAAGATATTCTTTTCACCACTGAAGAAAATAAATTTCGTAGGGCCGGCATATACAATATTGAAACTGATCAAATCAAATGGATCGTCGATGACCCCAAAAGAAACATAACTTCTATTGTGAATCCATATGGTACTGATTTATTTAAAATTACTGAAATCGAAGATGCTCAATATAAAACTTTATTTGTTAATCCCATTTCTTTTAAAGAGACAGCCCTTCCTAAAACAAGAACAATACTACCGATTACCCCAGTATTAGAAGATACTTGGTTAAGTAGATATTTTAATTCAAAACAGCCAGACACTTTGGTTTTATGGAATACTAACTCAGGACAAGTTATTAAAAATATAACCGATGTTTTTAAACATGTGCCATATTCTCAAGAAGACTTGGCTAAAGCAGAACCGTACTATTGGCAATCAGTTGATGGATTAAAAATTCAAGGATGGCTATACAAGGTACAAGGAAAAACAAGAGGGACTATTGTTTCAGTTCATGGTGGACCAACCAGCCATAGTGATGATTCTTTTGATCGAGAAATCCAATACTATGTTTCTCGTGGCTTTAATGTCTTTGACCCAAATTACCGGGGCAGCACGGGATTCGGGTTAGAATTTCAAGAGTTAATTAAAAAAGATAGTTGGGGTGGTAAAGAACAACTGGATATACTCGAGGGTATTAAAGCATTAATCAAAGATGGGATTGCCGAGCCATTTAAAGTTGCCATGACCGGTACTTCGTATGGCGGGTATTCTTCGTGGTATGCGATTACTCATTTTCCGTTGGAGTATATTTCAGTCGCAGCTCCTATTTGTGGAATGACCGATTTGGTGGTGGATTATAATACAACTCGACCAGACCTTAGGGTTTACGGTGAGGAAATGATGGGTGGTTCACCGACTCAAGTTCCTGAAATTTATAAAGAACGGTCTCCAATTAACTTTATTGAAAATATAAAAGGCAAACTTTTAATCGTTCAAGGCGCTCGAGACCCAAACGTTACTCCAGAAAATGTAAAAGCGGTCGAGGAGAAACTAAAAGAGTATGATATCCCTTACGAAAAATTAATTTTTGATGATGAGGGGCACGGAATTTCAAAACCGAAGAATCAAAAAGTTTTATATCAAAGAATAGCAGATTTTTTTGAAGCAACTTTTAAATAAGGACTGGGTCTAAGATTTGAACTGAAATATAGAATAAAAAATCAAGGTTTTAAGAGGAAATTTAACATTAGTTCGAATCGCGGCTCGGCAGCAGCTAAAGTTATAACTTAGTTAAAGTATTAATAAATATGGATATACAAAAAATTTTGTTGGCTGTGCATCTTGTGGGGTTTGCTCTTGGTCTTGGCGGGGCAACTGTGAGTGATATCACTTTTTTCAAAGTATTGCGGAAGCGATACTTATCCCGTGAAAATTTGGAGTTTCTGGGCATTTTATCAAAAGTTATTTGGGTTGGTCTGGGATTATTAATTGTATCCGGATTGATTATCTTCGCTTTGATTTATGCAGAGCAGGGTTCTTTGGCCTTGTTGTCTTCTCCACGTTGGCAAACGAAATTGTCGTTGGTAGGGATCGTATTTTTAAATGGACTGTTTTTTAAATTTTATATTTTTCCAAGATTGAAACAGTTGGTTGATTCTTCTTTGACTGCAGAAAAAATAAAAAAAATATCATGGCGACTTGCGTTTTCCGGAACCGTCTCAATTTTGTCTTGGTACAGTATATTCGTGATTACCCAATTACCGAGGACATTCAGACCGCATATTCTATATTTTGCGGGTACCTATCTTATTTTGTTGGTATTGGGAATTCTCGTCAGTAAATTATTGATAAGCAAAATGATAAACAAATAAAAGACCTAGCCAGTACGAATAATTTGTCACTAGGAGATATTATTTAAAAGACATATAATATCTTTGATGACCTACCAGCAAGAGATAAACCAGCCAGCAAAGACGAAAAAATTGCTCGGCATCTTTTTTATTATCGTTGGTTTTCTAATTTTAATTACTCCGTTCACGCCCGGGTCAATCTTGCTTATTATTGGACTGGATATGGTTTTTGGTGACCGTTGGCCGAGGTGGCAAAAGACAAAGAATAATTGTCTTAATCTCTGGAAAAAATATTTTAAAAAGAATAATACCTAAAAGCAATCCATGTCTCCCGAAAAATCTATAGAAATAAATGAATTAGGTCCAACTCTTCCTAAGGAAGGCCTTAGAATTTGGGTTGAAGGGCGATATAAGGACAAAACTGACCGTTATGGTGAAGATCTCAAAAATGTTCATATTAGAGCAATAGAAGAAGAGGATGTTCTGGCCCTGGAAAACCTTTCCAATGTTTTATTCGTTGAAAAATCTTTTCTTCAAAGCACTTCTCCTGAGGAATACGCACATTTAACTAATTTATACGATCGGCTTATAAAGTGGCTTAAACCTAGGTTGGAAAATATATAATGAAAAAAGCTAAAATATTCATTTATCATTTTATCGTTTTTGTTTTGGGTTCACTGAGTATTATCGTGTACGTTTTTTATCACTTAGCGTCTCCGTCAAGTAAGGCAGGTTTGGGTGGCGTAATTGTTATGCCAGTAGTAGCCCTAATTTACGTGACTATTTTTGGAATTTTGTGTATAATTTCTTTGATCATTTGGATTTTAGTCGCTTATTTTCGTGGCCGAAGGACGAAGAAATTAATTTAATTATTGTTTTATAGTAGTGCGGTATACTGAAATTATATGAAAAGCATTGGAGAAAAATGCGCTGTTTTCGGGATTTATGGGAAAGGTCTGGATGTAAGTCGCCTGACCTTTTTTGGTTTATATGCCTTACAACATCGGGGACAGGAGAGTTCCGGAATTGCCTCAACTGACGGCAATAATATTTACTGCTATAAAGATAATGGTCTTGTCGCTCAAGTTTTTAATGAAGAAATAATCAGGAGTTTATTTGGCCATTGCGCCATTGGACATAATCGCTATTCTACTTCATCGGGTACTGATGTAAAACACGCCCAACCCATTGAAACCGCCGATCATTCAATCGCCTTGGCTCATAATGGTAATTTACCGTCGGTAAAAGCGCTTAATAGTTTTTTAAAGAAAAAAGGTGTGGTCTTGTCGGATGTTTCTGATTCAAAACTCATCACTGAAGCGCTCTATTGCCTCACGAAGGAAGGAATGAAAATAGAAAAAGCCCTTGAAGAAATTTTTCCCCTAATGACGGGGTCTTTTTCGCTTTTAATTATGACCAAAGACAAACTAATTGCCGTGCGTGACCAATATGGTATCCGCCCGCTTTCCATCGGTAAATTAAATGGGGGTTATGTTTTTGCTTCCGAGACATGCGCTTTTCATCCAATTGGCGCAGAATTTATAGGTGTTGTAAAACCGGGCGAGATAGTCGTAGTTGATAAAAATGGAATTCACAAAAAACAGATTGTTAAAAGCATTCAAAAACTGGACATCTTTGAATTTGTTTATTTTTCTCGGCCGGACAGTATTTTATTGGGACAATCGGTTTATGATGTCAGAAAAAAATTCGGGGAAAAATTATTTGAAGAAAATAAAATTTCTGCAGATGTAGTCATTCCGGTTCCCGAGACCGCCATCCCTGTAGCAATCGGTTATGCCAATGCTTCCGGTATTCCTTTTGAAATGGGATTGATAAAAAGTCGGTATATTCACCGGACATTTATTGAGCCGGAACAACATATTCGGGAGCAGGGCGTAAAATTAAAACTCGCGCCTCTCAAAGAAATTATAAAAGGAAAACGGGTAATTGTGATTGATGATTCTATTGTTCGGGGGACGACATCACGCCAAATCGTAAAGATGCTTTTTGAAACCGGCGCGAAAGAAGTTCATTTTCTGGTCAGTTCGCCGCCGGTCCGATTCCCGGATTTTTATGGCATTGATTTACCTTGGCAATATGGCCTTCTGGTTGTTGATAAAACCATTGAACAGATGAATACTTACCTTGGCTCAACTTCGCTCAACTTCCTATCATATTCGGGCATGGTTAAAGCCACCGGGCTTAAAGAGTCCTTGTTTTGTACTTCTTGTTTTACTGGTAAATACCCGATTGATATTAAAGAAAGACGAAAAGAAGTTCGTAATTTACCATCTCAAAAATAACCACTTTTTTAGCTTGTGTCGGGTTTTTGTTAGTATTATAATTATAGCAAGCAATAAATTAATCCCGTTAGAAATTAACCCTACGGGAATATCATAATAAATTACTAATTAAATTTGCTTGCCGGTCCTACCACCACAAAATGGTGAACGGTTTGTGAATTTCTAACGGGATGAATAAATTACAAAGAATTTCATTATTTGTTTTACGAATCGGGCTGGGCTGGGTTTTTTTCTGGGCGGGGATTACTAAGGTATTAAATCCGGCCTGGTCAGCAGAGAAATTTTTACAGGGGGCCAAAACATTTCCGGAATTATTTAGTTGGTTTGCTTCTCCAGGAATGTTGCCAATTACTAATTTTATGAATGAATGGGGCTTAACATTACTGGGGGCTTCGTTAATTTTAGGTATATTTGTTCGCTGGAGTGCTCCTCTCGGGGTTTTACTTATGGTTTTGTATTATCTTCCAATTCTCAAGTTTCCTTACCCGGGTTTTCCAAGTTTAAATTCGTTTATTGTTGATGAGCATATTATTTACATTGCGGTCTTGATTGTACTAGCCGTTTTCAGGGCCGGTAATTATTGGGGGTTAGAAAAATATTTTAGAAAAAATAAATAATAAAAATAAATAAATGAAAGGATATATTATAAACATAGAGGAGGAATCAATTAAAAACGAAAATTTTCGTAGGGTTTTATACACTGCCAAAAACAGTCAGCTTGTAGTTATGAGTTTAAATCCCAATGAAGATATTGGTGAAGAAATTCATCAGCTGGATCAGTTTATACGGGTTGAGGCCGGCCAAGGCAAAGCAATTTTAGACGGAGTGGAACATGATGTTAAAGATGGATTTGCAGTCGTAGTTCCGGCTGGAGCCAAACATAATATTATCAATACGTCTTCGGATACTCCTCTTAAACTTTATACAGTTTATTCCCCGCCTAATCATCGGGACGGTGTGGTGCACACAACTAAAGCTGATGCTATTGCCGATGAAGATGAACATTTTGACGGTGTGACGAGCGAATAAAGCATCTCCGTAAAAGTGAATAAGCGCATTGTATTTTTGTTGTGGGTCTTAGTTATCCTGACCGCTTTTTATTTTTATTTTTTTCAGAATGATTTAGTCCGATTAGGTGTATCTTGGTTAATGAGTAGGCCTCTATCGTGGCGTTATGCTGTTTTTCTGATTTTGGGATGTCTGCGCGGTTTTACTCTAATTCCCGTTACATATATAATTTTTCTCGGTCTGATATTTTTACCTGCTCTTCCGGCCTATATTTTAATAATGGTTGGTGTAATGGTTTCTTCGGCTTGTATTTATTATTTTGCTGAATATTTGGGCTTGGCCAATTATTTTGAACGTCGATACTCTCGTCAAATTGCCCAGCTAAGATTAGTGCTTAAAAAAAATGAATTACCCATTGTTATCAGTTGGAGTTTCTTCCCTTTTACCCCGACAGACCTGATGTGTTATATGTGCGGATCATTAAGGGTTAACATTCGGAAATTTCTTCTGGGCGTTTTTATAGGCGAGAGTATATCTTGTGCCCTCTATGTGTTTGTAGGAAAAGACGTCATTTTGTTCGTTATTTATAAGCTTTTAGGGGTTTAAGACCTTTTCAACAACCACGGTTGACTTTATAATATTTTTTTGATATAATTAAAGGACAATCAATATATCTCATTTGGTATCTGGAGTTATCGTTTTTCTTATCTATCTCATCAGGTCTCAAAGAGTAATTAAAGGATGCAGAGAAGTTTTAACCGAGCGTCGGCTTTTGGTCGTCGCCCAAGTAGTTTTGGAAGTCGTAAACCAGGTAGTCGTCCTGTTCGTTCAAGTCGTGGTGGATTTCAAGGCCAACGTATTGATCCGACGCGTTTTGTCAAAAAAGCTGTCATCACCGAGCAGGTTGAAGTTTTTGTACCCGAACACAAATTCGCGGATTTTAATGTGGATACCCGATTGAAAACAAACATTACCCGTAAGGGCTACGTTGAGCCAACACCAATCCAAGATAAAACCATTCCGCATATTTTGCGCGGTTCTGATCTGGTGGGTATTGCTAATACCGGTACCGGAAAAACAGCCGCGTTTCTTATTCCGCTGATAAATAAAGTTCTTTTGAATCCACAAGAGAATGTTTTGATTGTTGTTCCAACTCGGGAACTGGCAATTCAGATTGATGATGAACTTCGTGGATTTGCTCTGGGAATGCGAATGTTTTCCGTTTGTTGTGTGGGTGGGGCGAGTATCGGTTATCAGATTTCTAATCTTCGTCGTCAGCACAATTTTATTATCGGCACCCCTGGTCGCATTAAGGACTTAATGGAACGTCGGTTTATTAATTTAGCCAGATTCAAGACCGTTGTCTTAGATGAAGCTGATAGAATGTTGGATATGGGCTTTATTAAAGATATGCGCACAATGATGGCAGCGATGCCGAAGGAACGACATACTTTATTCTTTTCCGCTACCATCACTCGTGAAATTGAAGGATTGATTAATGAATTTCTCCGAACACCGGTTCGGATTTCGGTAAAAACCCAAGACACAGCTAAAAATGTTGATCAAGATATTGTCCGGGTTAATAATGGCAAGGGCAAGTTACAAGTTTTGGAAGAGCTTTTGGCTCAACCGGGTTTTAATAAGGTTTTAATATTCGGACGAACCAAACATGGTGTTGAACGATTATATAACACTTTGGTTACCAGCGGATTCAAAGCTGAGTCAATTCATGGTGACAAAAACCATGCTCGACGTCAGAAGGCATTAAAATCGTTTAAAGAAAATCACATCCAAATTCTTATTGCAACGGATGTCGCTGCTCGTGGTCTTGATATTCCTGATGTCAGTCATGTCATTAACTATGACCTGCCGGCAACTTATGATGATTATGTTCACCGTATTGGCCGAACCGGTCGGGCTAACAAGACCGGTAAGGCCCTGACATTTATAGAATAAATAAACAATTATTCCGTTTTTTAGACAGGTAAACAAAAACCACCAAAAGGTGGTTTTTGTTTTAAGATTATGTAGCGTGCATTCTGACGCGCTTATGGTAACAAAAGGTTAATAGAATACAAGGGTGTGATAGAATGTGCTAAGATCTTAAAATGTATCTTGTTTATATATTAAAATGCGTTGATGGCAGTTTATACTGCGGAATTACGACCGATATGAAGCGGAGGTTTAAGGAACATCAATTTGGGAAGGGTGGAAATTATACCAGGTCGCATAAGGTGATTAAAATAGTGTACACTGAAAAATGTAAAAATCGGTCAACGGCGTTAAAACGTGAAGTGGCAATTAAGCGACTATCAAAAAAGCAAAAATTACAATTATGTCTAAAATATTCAAAAATTATTTAATCATTTTCACAACCGTCGTCGTTATTGTCGTTGTCGGTTTTGGTATCAAAAGAAATATATTTTTAAATAAAGTTTTTTCCGTTGATTTTATAAATACTCAATCATCCGAGCCGACACCGGCGCCTTCAGAAACAAACATGTTATTTGTCGGTGATATTATGCTTTCGCGTTCAGTGGGAGCACTCATGACCACTAAAAATGATTATTTATGGCCATTCAGACAAATTGCAGATTTTTTGAATGGAGCCGATTTGACTTTTGCCAATCTGGAAACACCCGTATCAAATCGGGGTGTTAAAGTTGGCAGTATTTATTCTTTTCGAAGTGACCCAAAAGTAGTTAGTGGTTTAATTTTTGCCGGTTTTGATATTTTATCGGTAGCCAACAATCATGCCTGGGATTATGGCCGAGATGCCTTTAGCGATACTTTATATCATCTTGCCGAAGCGGGGATTTCTTATGTCGGTGGTGGTCACAATGAATATGAAGCGCATACGGGAGTAATAAAGAAAGTTGGAAAGACAGACGTTGGTTTTCTTGGGTACACCAATCTTCTGCCCAAGTCCGTATCGGCTACGGGAGACAGTGCCGGAGTAGCGGTACTGGATGAGGTCAAAATGGTTGATGATATACAGCTGATGAAAAGTCGTTCTAAACTGGTAGTTGTTTCTTTCCATTGGGGCGAAGAATATATTCCCGTACATAATGCTTTACAAGAAGAAATAGCTCACAAAGCGATTGATGCCGGAGCGGATTTAATTATTGGGCACCATCCTCATGTGGTGGAAGATGTTGAGCAATATAAGGGCAAGTATATTGTTTATAGTTTGGGTAATTTTGTATTTGATCAAAATTTTTCAGTTGAGACAATGACCGGATTGGCGGTTAAAGTATGGTTGAAAGATTCCAAGATTAATCGTTTGGAAAAAATTCCGATTCATATCTCCAACCAGTATCAGGCATCGTTATAATTATCTTGCCATGTCGAGCAATAAAAATGAAGTACATCTGGCAAAATCTGACCCTATTCTCCGAGCTCTTATGAAGCGGGTTAAACTTCAACCGCTCAAATTACGGAAGAACTATTTTGAAGCCCTTATTCGGGCCGTCGCCAACCAACAATTATCAGGTAAGGCGGCCCAGACAATTTTGAATCGGGTGGTCGCCTTATTTAAATCTAATAAATTCCCAACCCCGCAAGAATATTTAAAAATGTCCGATATGAAGTTGCGTTCGGCAGGGTTTTCTAATTCTAAAGTGGCTTACACTAAAAATGTAGCCCGATTTTTTATGGAACGGGAGAAAGAAATAAAACGAGTTCATAAACTGACCGATGAAGAAGTCATAAAACTTTTGACGGAGATTAAAGGTATTGGCATCTGGTCAGTAGAAATGTTTATGATTTTCTCGCTTGGACGGGAAGATGTATTTTCTTATGGTGATTTGGGACTCCGGAATGGTGTTAAGAAGGTCTATAGTTTCAAAAAAGAACCAACTATTAAGCAGGTTCAAAAGATTGTAGAGACGTGGAGACCATACCGGACTCATGGCGCTCGTTATATGTGGGCCAGTTTATCTTTAACAGATAAAGAAAATAAGAATAAAAAATAGTTCTATTTATCTGCTCGATATTTTTTGATTCCGTAAGTGTACACTATGGCTACAATGGCGGTTATGCCATAAAAAATCCAAACAGTTCTCAATGGTCCTGATTGTAAATCGTCGCCGACGCCAAGGGAATGAAAAAAAGTTATCAAAAATCCGATGTTGCTTATTATTAAAATATTAGTCCAATTTTTTGCAAAAAAGTCATATTTATCCTTCAAGAATTTAGCGATGTCATAAGTAATCAGTAAAAACCATCCGATAATCGCCAACCAGATATATTTTTCTCCGTAAGTGAATACTTGATTAAAATTAAAACCAACAGGAATCAGTAGTAAAAGCGGATGAAGAATAATAGAAACAAGAATCAAAATAGACGTATTCTGTACAAATTGATCAAAGTCAATGTATTTTCTAAGCCATGACTCAAATGCTCCACTGATGGTGTGGAGCCATAAAAGTGTAAAAGCAAACAGTCCAAATATCGGGAAAAGGTTGAATATTAAAGAAGAATTTAGAGTCCACGACATATTCCCGACGTTTACTGAAATTGGATAAATAATTGCCAGGCAGGCAAAAATAGTGATACAGTGCTTAATAATTGTCTTGTTCATTGTCTTCTATTGAAATTAATCTTAAGCCATTATACAATAAAACTATAAATCCCGTTAGAAATTAACCCTACGGGAATATTATAATAAATCACTAATTAAGATTACTTGCCAGTTCCACCACTACAAAATGGTGGATGGTTTGTAAAATTTCTAACGGGATGAAAAAATTAATCATTTTCGTGGTAATAGTTATATTATTGGGAGTGGTAGCATATATGTTCCAGATTGGAACGAAAGAAGTTGCCAATCCGACCGGTAGTCCGTCTCCGGAAGTTTCCGTTAGTCCCTCTGTTTCTCCAACCGTTTCGGTTTCTCCTTCAGCTTCTCCAACTGCCACCGTGGTCTCAAGTATAAAGACATTCACTGTTGTCGGTAAGCCATTTTCTTTCACTCCTTCTCAAATAACCGTAAACAAAGGAGATACGGTTGTAATTATATTCAAAAACGAATCGGGTACCCATGATTGGAAAATTGACGAGTTTAATTCCGCCACAAAAATTCTTCAAAGTGGTCAGCAAGAAACCATCCAATTTGTTGCCAATAAAGTGGGGACATTTGAATATTATTGTTCAATTGGCACTCATCGCCAGCAGGGTATGAAGGGTAATCTTACTGTAAAGTAGTTTAGAATTTACAGAGTATGAAGAAAACAATTCTTGTTGCCACAGTTTTTATCATTGGGGCGGTTTTGATTTTTATATATAAAAATCAAATTGCTTTAGCGCCGGAAGATGTTGTTCCGACAAATTTAGTCCCCGGTAAAACAACTGACTCAACAAACACCATTTTTGACAAAACAAGAGTTACTAAAAAACCTTTCGGAATTTATATAACGTCGGGAAATTCTCCGGTTCAACCCGAGAAATTCGCAGGTTATCATACGGGTGTGGATTTTGAAACGACGGCCGCTGAGGCGGGTATTGATATTCCTGTACCAGTATTCTGTGATGGTAAATTGTTACTGAAAAAATACGCCACTGGTTATGGTGGTGTGGCCGTGCAGTCGTGTAATTTAAATGGAGAATCCGTTACGGTTATTTATGGTCATCTGAAATTACAAAGTATTAATCCTGTTGTTGGTCAATCATTAAAAAAAGGGGATTTACTCGGTATTCTCGGTAAGGGTTATTCCACTGAAACTGATGGCGAGCGTAAACATCTTCATTTGGGCATTCATATTGGTTCCACTATCAATATTCTTGGCTATGTTCAAAAACAATCCGATCTCTCAACTTGGCTTGACCTTATACAATTTTTTGAATTAGATTAAATCCATATTTAATATCCTCTTGTTACTAAATAGGTTGGCAAAAACGATTAAATTCTATACAATGAAAACATGAAGTTATTCTCTTTTTTTGATCGTTTAGAAGATAAAACCCGGCACGCCTTAAGTCGTCATCCAGTGCCTTATGCATTAATTGGTGGCGTATCAATAGTTTTATTCTGGCGAGCGGTTTGGGAGTTAGCGGATTTAGCCCCTCATATCCATCCTGGTTGGTGGTTGGTCGGAAGTGTTATTATTATGCTTTTGACGGGTACATTCGTCTCATTTTTTATTGGTGAAAATATAATTATCTCCGGTCTCAAGGCCGACAAACGAATTGATGAAAAAACAGAAATTGATTTACGTGAGGAAGATGAATATATTAAACATCTCTATGATTTAGTTCACGAAGTTAGAAACGATATCAAAGAAATCAAATCAAAACTGAATCAATAATCCCGTTAGAAATTAACCCTACGGGAATATCTTATTAAATTATTAACTAAAATTACTAACCATAGCCACCATCGCAAAATGGTGGGTGGTCGTAAAATTTCTAACGGGATGACCTACGAAGAAGGAATTTTAGGGGTTCCAAAACAATTTGAATATAAACCGGAAATTATCGGAAAAGAAAAGATTCGGCCGTTCAAAAAAATTATCGTTTTAGGTATGGGCGGTTCCCGGTTAGCAACCGGAATTTTAAATATGGTGAAACCGGAATTAGATATTCATATCCATTCCGATTATGATTTACCATTATTTGACGAAGAAGTACTTACCTCGGCACTTATTATTACAAACTCTCATTCCGGAAATACAACCGAGCCAATCTCGGGGGCGAAAATAGCAATTGAAAATGGGTTGAATCTAGTAGTTGTTTCCACTGGCGGAGAATTGATTAATATTGCCAATCAAAACCAGGTTCCTCATATCGTGTTACCCCACAGCGATTTGCCTCCACGAATGATGGTTTTTCATGATTTAATAGCATTAGCCACTCTCATTGATTTTGATATTACCGAATTGACACCATGTCAACATATTGACGCTGAAGCGTTAAAATCTGGAGGTACTCAAGTTGCTCGCCAGATTGGTTTGGCTATTCCCCTTATTTATACATCAGAAAGTTTAAAAGAACTTGGGTATATTTGGAAGATTATTTTAAATGAGACCGCCAAGATGCCGGCTTTTAACAATTGTTTTCCCGAAGCAGACCATAATGAAATTACCGGCTTTCAAGGAGATTGGGCGGCCGGATTCCATTCTATATTTCTTCAAGACGATATTGATAATCGTATCAGTCAGCGGATGGATTTAACCGCTAAATTATTCCAATCGCATGGTATGTTGGTAGTCAAGATACCTCTTGTTGGTGTTTCTTTGATTGAAAAAATTATTTCTTCAGTAATTATAGCTCACTGGACCGCTCTGGAATTGGCGACAACAAATAACACCGACCCGCTTGCTGTTGTTGAGATAGAGGACTTTAAGAAAAAACTTCAAAATTAAGGCATCCCACCACTCAATCCCGGTAGATCAAAGCCCCCTCCCACCAGGTCAGGATTGATAGTATTAAGAATCAACCAAGCCGAGAAAAGAATCAAAGCGCCATAAACGGCGTTCTTCATTATATCCTTTGCTTTACTTGTATTTGATGTATTACCAGCTGCCGTAAACCATAAGAATCCGGCATAGAAGAAACGGACAAAGATAACTAAACCAATCAAAGAAAGAGACCAACTGAATATTGCCTCAATAAGCTGTCCTAAATCAGTTGGTAGACCTTCTGAAGGTACACCCAGATTAAGTGGAGGGGGGAAGCCGGAACCGCTATATGTTCTACCAAGCAGAACAGTCGAACCAACATTGGAGGCAAATCTTGTGGTAGCATAATCCATACTGGAAGTGGCACCATATGTCCCGTTGTTAGTGTTAGCCATGATTACTGGAGCAAAATTACCGCCAGCTTCGGGGTCACCTGTTATTTCAGATTTTTTGGAATCAGTGAACACGGTTCCTTGTTCCAGGACATTTAAAGACGTGTCAAAAATAATGTAGTTGTTGCGTACACTACAACAATCTTGAGCAATCAGAGCATAAGTATTTGATTTTGGGTTATAAGAAATAACTCCCGAAGTAGAAATATCAATATCTTCAGTATCATCAGTGTCTGTACCGTCGCAGGAGTTGAGAGTTTTTGCAAGTCCGGTGCTTAAAGCGTAGTTGGTCCAAGTGGCAAAATATTTATCCTCTTGTGAATTGTAAACGATACCACCGTTGTAGTACATATCGTTAGAAACAAATGTTTCAGGTCCGACTTGCATGGTGGAGGCATCAATCCTTTTTACAGCCAAACTACTTGATTCTGCGGCTAATTTATTGGGTTGATTGGCGCCGGCATTTTGGTAACTTATGCAATATTCATTTCCTGTTTCATTTATCGCTAATGATGGTGCGCCCAAAAAATCCGGCGGATTTTCAGCTATCATCAAAGTTGGTCCGACAGTTCCGTCTATGCCGACCGTTTTTAAATAGACCGACACATTTCCTGGGGCCCTGTTTTCAAAAGCAAAGACAAATTTTTTATTGCGGGAATCGTATTGCATTATTGAACTTTCGGCGAGATAGGGAACCCGAGAGTCATTTGGGGTAAGATTAAAGGCATTCCCCAAGAGAGCACCGTCAGCTGACATGAAACGACCATAAATGTCCGCGGAAGTGTCTGTAATATTTTCTTGCCACCAGACAATTAAGAATTTATTTATATCAGGAGAATAAGCCACTTCTGGACCGCCCGTAAGAAATGTAGGTTCTTGGTCAACGGTAGTCATAACGGTTAAGGGGTTACCATTATTATCGAGTAAACGAGCAAATATATCTTTCATTGTATGATGGTGACTAACAACCATCCATGTATTATTTGTTGGATTAAAAGCCAAGCTACCGCCCCAACCTGTAGTGACGTCGGTAATTGTTGATTCAATGGGTCCTTTTCCGAGCAAAGTATCGCTGATTAATTGATGGGCTGTTTTTAGGGTCGGGTTGTCTCTCGTTCCGCCCGATCGGGCATAAGAAAACATAAACAGGCCGATGACATTACTATCATTGTAAGATTTTAAGTATGGGGTAATTTGGATATCCTGAATAGAGGTCATGTTTTTCCAGACACCGTTTCGGTCATAGGCCTGAATAACAATAAACATTTTTTTATTGCCTATTTTTTGCTTGGAAGCATCTATCTGATCTTCTAAAATTGTCAGGATATTGGGGTCATCTTGCTTGGCCGGATCTACATATGCTTCAAATCCGATGATGTCTAGATTAACGGCTTGATAACTGGTGCCAGTTTGGATTTGTTGGGGGGTATAATTGATAGCTATCTGTTTTTGAGCCAGTCCGGCTTGGGTTACTAAATTTTTAAAATTAGTAATATTGGTCTCTGTTGTTGCTTTATCCCAACTCGGCTCATCAGCTAAGTAAATAAACTCAACGTTATTCCAATAGGGCTTAACGGCATTAAGACCTTGATTCCAGTCCGTCCCCAAGACATAGACAATTTTATGTCCCAAGGTTATCGTCTCATCAAAAGCATCATTAAATTCTTGGATATTATTTAGGTCGCTTCTCAAAAAACTTTCTTGAAGAATAAGTTGGGTGTTTGTGTAGTCCTTTACTTCATCTTTAAAGTCGCCGTATTGTGAGTCGACATGATAATATCCGAACATTATAGAATGAGTCGGAGCAGGAAGAGATTGAGGAATACTGGAAAAAACTAATTGTATGGGAAATATAAAAAGAAACGTTATTAAGAGTAATTTTAGGATACGATTTGCCATTATCTTATTTTGTTATTTTCTCTAAGGTGTTTTATTGACAGTCAGTTGGGGCCTGACAAGGCCCAGTAAAACCATTACTGCAAACACCATTGTTACAAGTGACCGCTGTTCCTGTTCCTCCTGTCCCGCTTGTTGGTGCCGTCCCCGATAGCCCCGGTAAATCAAAGACCCCTCCCACCAAATCAGGGTTGATAGTATTAAGAATCAACCAAGCCGAGAAAAGAATCAAAGCGCCATAAATGGCGTTTTTCATTATATCTTTTGCTTGTCCCGTCCTATTTGTATTACCCGCCGCCGTAAACCATAAGAATCCGGCATAGAAGAAACGGACAAAGATAACTAAACCAATCAAAGAAAGAGACCAACTGAATATTGCCTCAATAAGCTGTCCTAAATCAGTTGGTAGACCTTCTGAAGGCACACCTAGGTTAAGGGGAGGGGGGAAGCCGGAACCACCAGCAACTACTTCTAAATTTTGAGGACTGGTAGCTGAACCACTTGGTCCGGTGATAGATATTTTGTAGGAACCGGCGGGAGCATCGGGGACTGTGAAACTAAGAGTTGTTCTTTGAAAATCAACTACTCCTGTTACCGTGTAAAATCTTCCATCCGATAATTCTAATTTAATATCTTCAACTAAATTCGTGCCATAAATTTCTACTGTTTGACCGATAGCCGCTCTTAGAGGACTGATACCGGTTATTGTCGGCGGACCGGTGGGCGGCGGTGGCGGCTGGGGAGGGGGTTGCCCCGTACAAAGTTGGGGAGCAGGCAGAGAGCCACCGGCGTTTCTTGGATAGAGATAAGCGACTTCTACTAAGTTTGGACTGCGATAAGGCCAATCTGCAACATTCCAATCAGCAGTATTTGTGCCTCCGCCGGCAACACCGCAATATTGATGAACGATATCAATTGCAAAGACCTCATATTGACTCATTGTTCCTGGAGTTGGTGCGTTTCCTGAACCGTAGTAATAAGAAATTCCTTCCTGCCAAGGATCACTTAAGTTGGCCCGCTTCGCTTCATAAGCCCATCTCGTCCCGCCTGGGCCAGCCCTTAATTGTCTTACTACTTCGTCTATAAAATCATAACTATTACACACGTCTTGTAACCAGTTTGGATGAGCCGCTGCTACCCCTTGGACAACCGATTTCATGTCCGGAACAGTTGATGTGGCCGGTGCCGGATTTATGCAAGCCCCACTGGTTGGCGGTGGTACCGTCCCACCCCCGCCCCCACCCCCACCCCAAGTTACACTTTGTAAAGCCGATAAAAAACTATTTACAAATCCTTGTTCATTGCTTTGAAATCTAATTGGATATTCACCATTTGATAAGAAAGTGGCATCTGAATGGAACAACCAAGCGGCGATACCGGCCTTCTTTGCTTCTACCACTCCATTTATAAGTTCCGCTGAAGTGTAACCAGACACAGAGTGGGTATTATATGGCTCTCCCACATATGTCGGCAAAGATGAAATTATTGAACCAGGATAAAGGCTGGTATTTAATTCTGTTGTTCCAGAAGCCCAGTGAACACTTACTAAATTCATACCCATAGAACGGGCATTATTTATTGCTACAGAGCCGCTGGGTTGGCTACTAGAAACAGAGAGAATTATGTTTGTCCCCACGTTACTTCGGATTCTATTTTTGAGGTCTATTATATCAGCATTAGGGACATCTATTGCTGGATGATCGTATTCATTAGATAAATCGTAAAAAACATTAGTTTTATTTTTAAGAGCATTAACGACGGATATAACTCCATTTTTAAATTCTGTGATACAAATAACAGGATTCCCCGCGCTAGCTTGGCAATTTCCTGCTATTGTTTCTCTGGCAAATGTTACATCAACAATCATTCCCAAACTATTTGCCGTGTCTATAATTGAAATTAATTGATTTAATCTAGATTGGTTTATGGTTCCATCGGGTTTAATAACTGGGTTGTTGCCAGGTGTAAATTCAGAAGAACAACCAGCACAATAATCCCACAAATTAGGAAATATTCTAATACCATCAAACCCTTTAGATTTAAGATAATTAAGGTCAGCTGATGGATTAGGAGCATCCAAGCCATCCCAATAACCACTTAAGACCAAAAATTTGGCTTGGCCATCAAGAGTAAAACGATTTCCGGAAATTCCAAGAGTGACAGCTGAGACCGAATTTACAAAAATAAAAGATGCTAAGATAACTAAAAGAAAACAGACAAAACGTCGGAGATTATTTTGGACTTTTATCATTCTGGATTGTTATATATATTATAACTTTTTGACACGGTAAAACCAAATAATTATCAACCATTCATTTTGAGACCAATATTTAAAGGTAATTTAATTATCCCTTGACTCGTAGATATATGATACAATGAATAGGATGCCAGGTAGTGAAAATCCGACATGTTTTGCATGCGCTTAACCTTCACTATTTGTGGCATTTAATAGATAAAATAGAGATATTATTCTTGCGTTTTAGTAAGCAAAACAAAGCGCAGGTCGGATTTCTACTACCTGGGATGAAACGAGTATTAGAATATCGGGGGTTTTTAGTACCTGCCCGAATGACCAGAATCATCTGGTTGGGCGGGTTTTCGGCAATAATCATGTCGGGGTTGTGTTTCGGTCTTTTGGCTCAAGCAGCTGTTACTGATGACGTAAATAAAAAATATTCTGAAATTGATGCAATTCAACGAGAAATAGAACAATATCAGCAACAAATTGATGCGATTCAACCCACAAAAGTGACGCTTCAGAGCGAGGTATCTAAATTAAACGCCAAAATAAATCAACTTAACTTAGAAATAAAAAGCTTGGGTCTCTCCATTGCCAAGACAAATTCTGAAGTTCAAAGCACTCAAGAAAAAATTAAGGAAGCCGAAGTAGAAATTGCCAAGAATCAGGTTATCTTGGGACAGTATTTAAGAATTTTATATCAAAACGATCAAGAGACATTGACCACTGTTTTACTCAAACACGAAGCGCTTTCAGATTTTTTCACTGATTTAAATAGTATTAAAACAACCCAAGATGAGTTGAGGGTGGTCATAGATGGGATTCAAGCTCTCAAAGTGTCACTTGAAGAAAAGGGGCAAGAACTGGAAGACAAACGAACCGATCTTGAAAAACAGAAAGGTCTGGAAGAAATTAATAAAAGAAGTGTTGATCAAAATAAGGCCCAAAAAGACAAACTTTTAAAAGAGACAAAGGGTCAAGAATCAAAATTTCAGACATTAGTAAGTCAATCTCAATCTAAGATAGAAAAAATTAAAGCCGAGATTTTTTACTTACAGCAAAATGGCGTGACGGCTGACGATGCTGTTAAATTTGGTAATCTGGCCGCAATTGCAACCGGTATTCGCCCGGCATTTCTTATTGCTGAACTTGAACTTGAATCCGGGTTAGGACGAAATGTCGGCAAATGTAATCGGGCTGGCGATCCACCCTCAAAGGGTTATAGAGTTATTATGAAACCTACTCGCGATATCCAACCATTTTTAAAAATTACATCTGAATTAGGGATGGATCCGGAAACGACAGCTGTGTCTTGTCCGATAGGTAATGGTTGGGGTGGTGCAATGGGGCCGGCCCAGTTTATTCCCTCAACTTGGATGGGCTATAAAGACGAGGTTGCCAGAATTACGGGTCGTCCCTTAGCAAATCCCTGGAATATAGAAGATGCTTTTATCGCGGCGGCGGCAAAACTTTCTCGTGGTGGAGCCAATTCTAAAACCAGAGCCGGCGAAATTGCCGCATCCAAGGCCTATTATTGCGGTAATTCTAAAAGTACTCGGGCTGATTGTGTAAATTATGCTAATAAAGTACAAGCGCTATCTAATAGAATTGAACAAAATTTATAATACAAAATTATTATTAGGCGTCCTCATTGTTGGCGTTATTATTGTTGTGGGGAGTTTTAATGTTTATGCCCAAAATATTCCAATATTAATGGGTCTATTTTCGCCTCGCCAAATTATAGTTACACCGACTCCTGTTATAACCGCAACACCTATTCCAACACCGGTTTGGACTGTATCTCAAAAAATTACAGAAGCCAAAGAACTTTTAAGAAATACAACTTTAACCGTCGGGAATAAACCTATCGCTTACACGGAAACACGTTACACATCGGTTAAAGGGAAATTGGCCCTGACAGTAAAAAGTTTCAAGGAACCGGAAAAAGAGATTGCTCTGGCGATTTTGAATATTTCATCAGGCGAGATTAAAATTGTAACCATTATAAAACGTGGGGCAGAATTAATCGCTCCATCCGGATTTAATATTAATATTCTGCGACGTCCGAATGGAATTATTTGGAATGGCTGGAATACCGCTTATAAAGTCAATATTCCTACGGATAGTGTGGTTATTGCCAATGTTTATCCAAACGAAACAGATACTACGGTTGCTAAGAAAGTAAAAGGTAGGACGGTTTATTCCACTCAACGAACTATAAAATATCAATTATATTCACCGTATAGTCCAGATTTACATTCATCCGATTTGGTAAAATCGGGCATAGATTACACCAACACAGTTATTAGTAAGGCCTTTGATGACCTTCGTGTGGCTAATGTTAAGTCCCGCGCGATTTCCGGAACGCTAGTGATTGATGTTTTTAAATCACGTTCCGATTTTTTTAGTCGGATTCCACTTCTAGAGCAAACCGATCTTACTGAATTTCAAATTGACCCGCAGAATACTATTGAACGAGCTCAAGTCATAATTGGGGCGAATCAAGACCAGGCCTTTAATGCCACCTGCAATAGTTCAAGCGCCTGTGGTTGGCTCCAATTTACTCCCCGTACTTATGCCAATATTGTAAAAAGTTATCCTTCAGCCAAATTGATTAAGGACTTTAAAACTGGGGCTGCGGATCATTTAAATTCCATGAAGGCCGCCATCTTATTGTATGACGAGAATTTAAGAGGTCTGATGTTGGCTCATGGTAAAGAAATTGTTAATGATCCTAAGTTGGAAGAATATTTGGCCTCTTCTTATAATGGCGCGCCTCGGTGGGTTTATAAGACCCTCACCGCCTCAATTCTTGGCGGTATTCAGGACTGGGTTAACGCCCTTACTTCCAAGACCGGTGGTCTCAAAGACGAAACCAAGGGCTATCTGGTCAAACTCCGCTGGCTCCAAGAACACCAATCCTCATCTCTGGCAACTCTGTCTCAATAATCAAGCGGAGTCGTAACCCATTCTCGACACGCCTCCGGTTCCTTGGTACCCTTCGGGCTACCTTCGTCACCTCAGCTAAACTCGCATTGCAGTTCGTTGGTTGATCGGTCTGCTGACCGTTAATTATATCAACCAACTCCTGTAACGTCTAGATTGTCTCGAATTGGATTACGACCTCACTTGATTATTTATAAAAAACAGAAAACCCGCACTGTTGGAGCGCGGGTCTCCTGTTTAATGCGGGTAAATAAAGTTTATCTAAAAATTGTTAATGCTTGTACAACGTAGTCCCTGGCCATATCCCAATCGATTGGGTCAAGAGCAGAACCGCTTGGACGGAGTTGACCTTGAGCATCAATACTCAAATTGGGAAAATCTTTTGGCAAGGTTCCCAATAAGTGCATCGTCTTTGGACCAAGTCCACCAGCAACCCCAAGAGATAGCCAAGGCGTTTTCGTTGAGAGAGCATAAAGAAATGGTCGCAAGAAATTCACGTCCATTCCCAGGCCTCGTCCCATACTCTTATCGAGAAGGACACGATGGACTATACCTTCGTATTCAGCCAGTCTATTAACCAGAGCTTCTGGATTATCTCCGACCTCCGCCAGTGCGTTGGTATTGAGTTGGAGGATGACTTCCAACTGTTTCCTTGATGAGTGGACTGAATGCCAGATAGCATTAGGGTTGGGCCAGATCATATCCAGTTGCAGGGCGTGAATACCGATACCACCATATGAGATGACATGACTTAGATTTTCCCAAAGCCTAATAGAATAGTCCTTGTAATCTGCATAGTGCAGGCAATTATAGGTATCGTCCGAATAGAAAATGTCAGCGATACTTTCTTTTGGTGGGAAAGCTTTTGTCCATTTGGTTGGCAGACCATGGAGTGTTTTGTAGCTCATCATGACGCCAACCATAAGTTGATGCTTTGCCAGTGATTTTTTGAAAATCGCGAGCATCTGCTCAACTTGTTCCGGATGAGTGAAATCAGTTATTCCTACGTATGGCAGTGGTCTGTGATACATTGTAAAAGTCCATCCTTTCGTGTACATTTAAACATCTAGATGATAAAAAGTCAACATAAAATTAAAACAGTGTATGTCGGGATGTCAGGGGGAGTAGATAGTTCTGTGGCAGGAGCCCTGCTGAAAAGGCAGGGATTTAATGTTGTTGGGGTCTTTATGCGTCCCTGGAGTCCACAACTAGAAACTAGAAACTCTAGAATAGAAACTGCTTGCCTTTGGCAAGCGGATCGAGAAGATGCGATGCGGGTAGCAACAGCGATTGGGATTCCGTTATTGACTTGGGATTTTTCCAAAGAATACAAAAAATTAGTAACCGATTATATGATTCGGGAATACAAATCCGGTCGAACGCCGAATCCTGATGTAATGTGTAATAAAGAAATTAAGTTTGGACTATTTTTAAAACGGGCCTTAAAAGAAGGTGCCGATTATATTGCGACGGGACATTATACCCGCATAAAGCGGGAAATTTTAAATACTAAATACGAAATCCTAAATAAATCAAAAATACAAAAAAAAGAAATATACAAATTATATCAGGCGAAAGACAAAAATAAAGATCAATCATATTTTCTATGGACATTGACCCAAAAACAGTTAAAATACTGTCTATTTCCTGTTGGGGACTTACTAAAACCGGAAGTTAGGAAATTGGCCAAAAAATTTAAACTACCGAATGCCGAGAAGAAAGACAGTCAGGGGGTGTGTTTTATTGGTCCCCTAGATATGAAAGAATTTTTACTTACATATATCAAACCCAAAAAAGGACCAATCATTCTTCTTGACAAGAAGCAGAACCCCTATTCGCCTATTCGCGCGAATAGGCGAATAGGCGAATTTTCCGGAGCGCAGATTGGTACACACGATGGTGTCTATTATTATACTATTGGTCAACGTCATGGACTGGATATTAAAACTAGCAAAGGCCCTTTTTACGTCATCGCTAAAGATATAAAAAAGAATATTATTTATGTTGGTCCGGACGCTCAAGTTGTTGGGAATGAAGCCAGAATTGAAGATTTTAATTGGTTAGATAGACCAATTTTACCTGCTCGTTTATATATCAAAGTTCGATATCGGACTAAATCGGTTAAAGCAACTCTAAATAAAAAAGGAATTTTAAGATTTGAAAAACCCGAACGGGCTGTTACTTCCGGTCAGTCAGCTGTTTTTTACAGTGGACAACGAATGCTTGGCGGGGGAATTATTGTGTGATAGGTTTCTGAAGTGCACCCCACAACTTTTTGGAGGTTGCTATGTCCACTGACTCATTCTTCTTGTTGGATGAAATCGACATGGAAGCCATTCAGATATTCTGTGAAGAGGAGAATAGAATAAGGGCCCTTTGTAGATTGACCGACGCGATGGCCCTATTTTATAAGAAAGGTTCTTTGAAACACAATGATCGTCCTACTCAGCTCAAGAATGTTATAAGAAGTAACATTCGTGAGCTTGAACGTCGTTTTGGGTGGAAGATTAGCGACATCATAGAAATTTTAGCGGTTATTGAAGAGATAGTATCGAACTTAGGAAACCCAAATAAAGTAAGCGCTTCTTCTATCTCCGTTAGAGCTAGAGAAATTCTTAGGGAAGAATACAAAGAATGCCTCTCTAATGTTAACTCTCTTCCATGGTATTCCCAGATAGTCCTCAAGGTCACTCGAAATCGGTCATCAGTACCTTTCTTGAAGAAGTTCCGGTTTGAGGACTGAGAGCAAGCTGGTGCCGGTCATCTCGACCGGCACTTTAATTTCTAATAATTCCAGAATCGTCGGCGCGACATCGGACAAGAGACCATTTGCCTGACCTAGAGATTTAGTGGTTTCTTCAGTTGTGCGTTGATGTTTATATTCGTTGGCAACGAGATAAAATGGCACAGGATTATCATCATGTTTTGTTTCTTGAGCACCCGTGTTTTTGTAGATCATTGATTCAACATTGCCATGATCGGAGGTAATAATCATAATTCCATCTTTTTCTAAAACCTTTTCTTTAATAACCCCTAAAGCAGTATCAACTGCTCGCACACCTTGGGTGGCTGATTCAAGATTTCCAAGATGAGCCAAAATATCACCGTTAGCGATATTGATAACATATAAATCATAACCATCGCGATCCAGTTCAGCGCTAACTTTGTTAGCTATATCCATGGCTCGCATTTCCGGATGCTCAATTGGGTTTTCAAGTGATTCAATAAAGAAATCAGTTTCGTTTTCGTAGGGTGCATTACGGAGACCGTTGAAAAAAAATGTGGCGTGAGCGTATTTTTCGGTCTCGGCAATATGAAAATGTTTTTTCCCGTTAATGCTTAAAATTTCTGAAAGACAGTGGTCAACTGGTGGCGGTGGAAATAATACATGTAGAATTGGTCCGCCAGCTGGTAGATCAATATAGCGGGTCATTGAGGCAAGATAAAGATTATCTGGAAGTTTACGGGGAAATTTATCAAATGTTTCATCAGTGAACACTTGAATAATTTGATGCATGGAGTCCTCCCGAAAATTAAAAAACACAATTGCATCACCATCTTTCACTAAAGTTTCGACCGGCGAACCACCTTTACTTACCATTCTTGTTGCCGGAATTCCGCCGTCACGTATATCTTGGTTATAATATTCTTCAAGTGTTTTAAAAATATCTTCGCTCGTGGTGCCAACACCTTGGGTCAGAAGATTAAAAGCAATCTCGGTTTTTCCCCAGTTATTATTTCGGTCCATCGCAAAATCCCTACCGATAACGGTGGCCAGGTGTTCAAGTCCGCCGATTTGGTCGGAAAGTTTTTTTAAAATTTCCCCGGCTTCTTTAAGACCCGAGTCACGCCCGTCGGTAAAAAGGTGAATTTTGTAGGGGACCTTTCTTTCTTGTGCGGATTTTATTAAAGCCACAAGGTGATCAAAGTGGGCATGAACTGCTCCGGAGGTTAGAAGGCCGACAATATGGACGGTTGAACTGTTCGTTTCAATATGATGGAACGCTTCTTCAAGGGACGGGTTTTTTAAAAAATCACCGTTATTGATTGCTTTGTTAATCCTGGTCAGGTATTGGAATATAATTCGTCCGGCACCGATAGTTAAGTGGCCGACTTCGCTGTTACCGGGTTCACCATAAGTCATTCCCACCGCCGGTCCGGAGGCCTGCAAGAGCATTGATGGATAGTTTTGAAAAATTTCGTCTAAAACCGGCGTCTCAGCGCTGGCAATTGCATTACCGCTTGTATTAGTAGAATATCCCCACCCATCCAAAATTGTCAGAACGATTGGTCTCATGTCATCAGTATATCAGATTCCACTTCCTCCACCCAACTCCCGACTCAGTTGCTCCTCAAATTGTATCAACGTCACTTGGGGCATACTCTTATCCCCAGACCCGGGGAACCATCCGCCAGCTGGCGGACCGTCGGTTCCCCCAGCTTCGCTGGGACCCCTTCCGCTACTGGGTCTAAGAGTATACCCCCAAGTGACTTAAGATTAAATTACTGTGCGACTTCTCGCAATGAAGCCGCAATAAAATGGTAATCGGGCGAAATGGACTGTTAACAACCCAATTTGCATAAAACCAAACTTTTAGGTATAGTAGAGTTAACTTTCCTTTAATATTAGCTAGAAGTACCAAAATGGTTTTTCTAACTCTACCAACCAATGACTATTGTATTATCCACGCTTGTAGCGGGACTTTTGGGCGCACTTTTCGGTATTGGAATCGGGTACTTTGCTCGACAGTTCATCGCCTCTAAACGAGCCACCAACGCTGAGTCACGAGCTCAGCAAATCATCAACGATGGTAAGTCGCAGGCCCAAGACATAGTTCTTGAAGCCAAGAATACGGCTTTAAAGACCCTGGAAGAATCAAAGAAAGAAGAAAAAGAGCGTTCGGCTCAGCTTTCGCGTATTGAAAGTTTACTTATCCGCAAAGAGACCGAATTGGAACAAAAATCCAAAGAATTGGGCCAAGAAAAAGAACAGCTAAAAAACAAAGCCGAAGAGGTTGTGGTTATAAAATCTCAAATTGAAGAGACCCGTCTCAAACAAATTAGTGAACTTGAACGTATTGCCAGTTTAAATCGGGAAACCGCCAAAGCGGAATTAATTACTAAAATTGAAGAAGAATCAAAAGATGAACTTTATCGTAAAATACACAAGCTCGATACTGATAATCAAGAAGAAATAGAAAAGAAAGCCCGTGAAATTGTCACTCTCGCTGTCCAGCGTTACGCCGGTTCTCATATTTCCGATTCAATGACCACAGTTGTTGGTCTCCCATCAGATGAAGTAAAGGGTAAAATCATCGGGAAAGAGGGACGTAATATTAAAACTATTGAACGTTTAACGGGAGTAGATGTAATCATTGATGATACACCGGAGGCCTTGGTTATTTCCGGTTTTGATCCTGTTCGTCGCCAAATTGCCAGAATTGCTATTGAAAAACTTATTGCTGATGGTCGTATTCATCCCGCTAAGATTGAAGAAGAAGTTCAAAAGGCCAACGAAGAGATAAATGCCAAAATTAAAGAAGAAGGGGAGGCAGCTTTATTTGAGACCGGCGTTGGCCCAGTTGATCCAAAACTTACTTTTTTGTTAGGTCGTTTGGCTTTTAGAACCAGTTTCGGACAAAATATTTTGCGCCACTCGGTAGAGATGACTCATATTGCGGGCATGCTGGCTTCGGAATTAGGCGCTGATGTTTCTTTGGCAAAGAAAGGCGCTTTATTCCATGACATCGGGAAAGCTCTTGATCATGAAGTGCAGGGGACGCACGTGGAAATTGGCCGAAAAGTTCTGCAAAAATTCAATGTAGACCCGCGGGTGATTCAAGCTATGGAGGCCCATCACGATGAATATCCTTATGCGATTTTGGAAGCCCGCATTGTTCAGGCCGCCGACGCCATCTCCGGCGCTCGACCGGGCGCGCGTAAAGATACGGTTGAGGTTTACTTAAAACGTCTGGAAGAATTAGAAAGAATCGCCACCAGTTTTGAAGGCGTTGAAAAATCCTACGCTATCCAAGCCGGCCGTGAATTACGTATTTTCGTTACTCCAACCCGTATTGATGACCTCGGTGCTATCAAGCTTGCGAAAGATGTCGCCCGCAAAATTGAAGAAGAAATGAAATACCCAGGCGAAATCCGCGTGAATGTTATTAGAGAGACACGAGCATTAGAATACGCCAGATAAACTGAAAACCTGCTCATTTGCCCCAGACCCGGGAAACCATCCGCCAGTTGGCGGACCGTCGGTTTCCCCGCTTCGCGGGACCCCTTCCGCTACTGGGTCAAAAAGTAGGTTTTCAGTTTCTCCAGCCGATTTTATGGTATTTTTACAGGAATACTAACCTTGCTTTTAGTTTTATTTTTTTTAAAACAATACCCGCGATGGGTCCTGTTTTTTTTAGACCGCATATGGGCATTATCAACAGGGGGGTTGCAATTTTCGCGGAAAACCTAGACAATTGGAAAGCAGGGTTAAAATAACCAAGGAAAACAATAGTTCTGGTCGTTAACTATTGAAAAAGACAAATAATTTAGAACGCAGTCGGTTTGACCAAGTTCAAGGAAAATCCGAGTATTACGACGAGCCATATAAACATATGGTGAGGAGTAAACGCAGGATTTAACGAAGAAATTGGTCAAAAGCGTACGGCCTTGGTCGCCAAAGGCGACTGGTCGAGCGCCCGACAAGTTATAAAACTATGGCAAATGCAATGAAGAAAAGTCAGCTTGGCGCCGTTTTAGGCGAAAAGATGGGTGTTTCTAAGAAACAGGGCATGGAATGGGTGGACGCATTTGTAGAAATCGTCACCAACGAAATGCGCAAAGGAAACAAAGTAAATATCACTGGTTTTGGTATCTTTAAGGTTGCAGACCGTAAGGCCCGCGAAGGACGCAATCCTCGCACCGGCGAAACGATCCACATTAAGGCCTCCAAGAAACCAAGATTTACTCCTGGTAAGCTTTTGAAAGAAGCGATTCTCTAGTTAATGCTGTATCGGACCAGGTAGTAGAATTTCCAGTTGCGCTTCGCGCGTGGTCTAGACCGCTGGAAATTTCACTACCTGGGGACTCCGATTCATCAATCATAAAACCGCCCTAGGGCGGTTTTATGATTGATGTTAGGTTTTCCACAGGGCGACTTGACTAATACCCCCTAGGGGGTATATACTGTGGATATGGAACATTCTCACAACAAAAACAAACAACAAATTGTCCGTCGTCTTAAGATTATTGAAGGTCAGATTCGGGGACTGCAAGAAATGGTGGAAGAAGGCACTTATTGCATTGATGTCATCACGCAAACCTCGGCCGTCAAACAAGGTCTCTCAAACGTGGAGGACTTATTACTTGAGAACCATTTGGGCAGTTGTATTTTGGATCAAGTTAAAGCCGGCCAGACGGATAAAGCCAGAGACGAAATCCTAAAGGTTTATAAACTTAAAAGAAAATAAAAACAAATAAAAAATGAAAAAAGAAACATATAAAATTCACGGAATGCACTGTGCGAGTTGTGTCGCCACAATTGAGCGTGTTCTTTTAAAAACTGCCGGAGTGCGTTCGGCTTCGGCTAATTTCGCTTCAGAATCAGCCTTAATTGAATTTGATGAAAATATCATTTCTGAATCGGATCTCGCAAAAATTGTTGAATCCGTTGGTTATCACCTTGAGATTAAAACAAAAGAAACAATCGTGTCTACCAAAGATGTTATTAATAGAAAAGAAGAAATAACTACCAAGAATAAATTTGAAATAATTTCAATAAAGGTCTTGGGGATGGATTCTCCTCATTGCGCAATGGTTGTTGAAGGTGCTCTTAAAAATCTGTCAGGTATCAAAAATATTGACGTTGATTTTTCAAACGGGCGAGCAAAAATAGTTTTTGATCCGTTCTTAGTAAAGGTTGATAACATTTTTAAAGTTATTGTTGATGCTGGCTACAAACCGATTGAAGAGGAAGGTGAAGCAGAAGAAATTTTGGATAAAGAGAAAGTTATACGGGAGAAGCAAATAAAAACCATGAAACGCAAGCTTATCATTGGCGGTATTCTTTCTGTTTTAATATTCCTGGGCAGTTTCCCGGAGTGGTTTTCTTTTGTGCCGCAGATTTTAAATAATAATTGGATACTTCTCCTTTTGACGACGCCAGTCCAATTCTGGATTGGCTCCCAATTTTATAGCGGACTTAAACTTCTTATTAAATACCGTACGGCCGACATGAACACCTTGATTGCCATTGGCACCTTGGCGGCTTATTTTTACAGCGTGGCGGTTACAGTTTTCCCCGTTTTCTTCATAAAAGGCGGGATAGCGCCTGCAATATATTTTGATACCTCGGCGATAATTATCGTCTTAATTCTTTTAGGAAAGTATTTTGAGGTCTTGATGAAAGGAAGAGCTTCAGAAGCCATTAAAAAACTTATTGGGTTACAGCCCAAGACAGCGAAGATTTTGCGAGACGGAAAAGAAATTGAAATACCTATCTCTGAAGTGCAAGTGGGAGAAATGATAATTGTTCGGCCCGGAGAAAGAATTCCGGTTGACGGGAAGATAACGGAAGGGGAATCGGAAATTGACGAATCAATGATTACCGGAGAATCAATGCCGGTCCATAAAAAAATTGGAAGCGCGGTTATCGGCAGTACTATAAACAAATTTGGAACGTTTACTTTCCAAGCGACAAAGATTGGCAAAGATACGATGCTTTCACAAATAATTAAAATGGTGGAAGAGGCCCAAGGTTCTAAGGCGCCGATTCAACGTCTAGCTGATTTGGTCTCTTCATATTTCGTTCCGGTGGTATTCATTGTGGCTGTTTTAACTTTTATTACTTGGTTGTTTTTCGGACCGATTCCAGCTTTTACTTTTGCACTAATCAACTTTGTCGCTGTCTTAATAATTGCTTGTCCCTGCGCTTTGGGTCTGGCTACCCCAATGGCCATTATGGTTTCTTCGGGTAGCGCCGCCGGTAAAGGAATTTTGATAAAAGATGCCGCTTCGCTTGAAATCGCCAACAAGATAAACACGGTAATTTTAGATAAAACTGGCACTCTTACCCAAGGGAAACCGCAATTAACCGATATTGTCGCATTCAATTATGAACATCAAGTGGAAATTCTTAATTTTGCCGCTTCATTGGAACAACGGTCGGAGCACCCTTTGGCTCAAGCTATTTTGCAATATGCCGCAAGCATTGATCAAAAATCTTCACACCCATTGGACAGGGCCATTATAGATGAGGCGACCAGAGAGAAAATTGAGCTCTATAAACTTGAAGATTTTAAGGCCATTTCCGGGAAGGGTCTGCGGGGATTTTTACAAATCCAATCTCAAAAAGTTGAAGCATACTTAGGGAATAGGGCTTTGATTGCGGATATCGGTCTCGATATGTCTCCATACGAAATTGAAATTAGCAAGCTTGAAAATGAAGGTAAAACGGTAATGATTCTTGCGGTTGATAAAAAGATTAAAGGTGCACTGGCCGTTGCTGATGTGTTAAAAAAAGAATCAGTTGAAGCGGTCCGGGCTCTCAAAAATAGTAATATAGAGGTCTGGATGCTTACCGGAGACAATAGTCGCACCGCCAAAGCTATTGCCGCCGAGGTGGGAATAGAAAATATTATGAGTGAGGTATTACCCGATAAAAAGTCGGAAAAAGTGCGTGAGCTTCAAGAACAAGGGAAAATTGTGGCCATGATTGGCGATGGTATTAACGACGCTCCCGCGCTTACCCAAGCCAATATTGGTATCGCCATGGGTGAAGGCACGGATATTGCGATGGAATCGGCCAATATCACTTTAATGAGAGGGGATTTGATGCTTATTCCCGAGGTAATAAAGATTTCAAAACAAACGATGAAAATAATAAAACAGAATCTATTCTGGGCATTTTTCTATAACATTGCTTTTATCCCCGTCGCTGCCGGAGTCCTCTATCCGTTTTTTGGAATCTTGCTCAATCCTATTTTCGCCGGTGTCGCCATGGCCTTTAGCAGTATCAGCGTTGTTTTGAATTCATTGCGTTTAAGAGTGTAGATTGATTATTAAAAATTTATAAGTTTCCGAAAAACAGATAATTTATTAAAATAATTAACAAAAATAACATGAACAATAAAACTTCGTTTGGGATAGGAGGAGTTGTTGTTGGGTTAGTTTTGGCGAGTGTCTTTGGGTCAATGATGTCTCCAGTATTTTGGAATAATAGTGGCAGAATGATGGGTAATTATCGAAATACTGACAATTCTCAGATTACGAGTAACATTGACAAACATTTTATTGAGCAGATGATTCCACACCATGATGGAGCTATTGCCATGGCAACGTTGGCTCTTGAAAAATCAAAGCGTCCAGAAATTAAAACTCTTGCCAATACAATTATTAAAGAGCAGAATGAGGAAATAGAAAACATGATAAGTTGGTATAAAAATTGGTTTGGAAAAGATGTTTCAAAAACAAATACCTCTATAATGGGTGGAGGGATGATGTCGGTCGGCGGAATGCATATGGGTGGCAAAGAAGATATCAAAATACTAGAAAATGCAGCAGATTTTGATGAAGCATTTATTGAAGGTATGATTCCCCATCATCAGTTGGCAATTATGATGGCACAAATGCTGAGGTCTGGCACTAATAGGTTTGAGATGCTAACTCTCGCGAATAATATTATCGAATCTCAATCAAGGGAAATAACTAAAATGCAAGGATGGTATAATAATTGGTATAAATAAAATTATGAAACTATCAAAATTAATGCACATTGGTAGCGTTGCCGCGGGTCTTACTGGAGTGGTTACATTTGTATTCACAATTATCGGCAGTGCCGATAATCTTGTATTCGGAATCACGAAGGTCGATGCTTTGCTTTGTTCTGGAATTCTTCTTCTTATCGCGATTTGGCTTGCAATCGGAACAATTCACCACATAATACTTGAAAGACACGGAGAGATCCTATAGATTATTGACTAAATAGAAAAAAGATGGTATATTTTAAAGACAAAGAATTATGAGATATTTGACCTCATCACTACTAATAATAAGCTTTATCGGGATAGCTGTTTTTGGTTTTGCGATTTTTGATCATAGTATGCATAATCCAAGCAGTGATTGCGTCGCTTCCGTCATAGATGGAGTAGTGTGCCCGACAAACATTTTAAATATGGCCCTGCATCATATTTCGGTACTACAAACATTTTCGCAGGCATTGATACCGTCAACGGTCTCTATTTTATTATTCTCATTGCTTCTTATGGTGATTTCATTTTTCATCTTAAGAAAAGATTTATTCTATCCCCAACCCGTATTTTCATTCCACAGATATAGAAATCAGACAAGACCTCGTCATCAGCAAAAAATTACATCCTGGCTTGCTCTATTTGAGCACAGTCCCTCTTTGTAGTAACGGCACGCATTAAGCGCAAGCTTTTTCGTGCTGTCTTTAGGTATCCTTTAGCAAGGGTATTTTTGTTCGTTTACCAACTCGGATTAATAAATATATAAAAATCTATATGGAAATACTTGTAGGCACATCATTGATAGCGGCTTTTGTGGCCGGCGTGGCCGCCCTCTTTGCGCCGTGTTGCATCACGGTTCTGCTCCCGTCCTACTTGGGCAATATCTTCAAAGAGAAATATAAAATTTTCTTTATGACCTTTATATTTTTCTTGGGTGTTCTGACGGTTTTTCTGCCAATCGGATTAGGGGCTTCTTTCTTAGCTCAATTATTTAGCCAGTACCACAATGTAATCTTTACCGTCGGCGGAATTTTCTTGATTGTGTTGGGATTGACGATGCTATTTGGCAAGAGGTTTGCCACCCCGACTTTGGTTCGTGACGGAATGAAACGACACGTTTCTTCAATTTATGTCCTTGGAATTTTTTCCGCCATCGCCACCACCTGTTGTGCTCCAGTGTTGGCCGGAGTACTCGCGCTCTCGGTGGCAAGCGGCACAATTGTCTGGGGTGCATTGTATACCTTGGCCTATGTAGTTGGCATGACATTGCCACTGTTCATCATCGCAGCATTCCTAGATAAAACGAATCTAACTGAAAGGTTCACTAACGCCAAAAAAACTGTGGCCATGAGAATTGGCGGTTTCAGTTGGCGGATTACCGTTTCGGAGTTGATTTCCGGATTGATATTTCTCTTGATGGGCGGCTATATAACTTATTTGGCTTTCAGTAATAATTTATTTACCCATTCAAGCTATCAGTTGGAAATGAACCTGTATAACGCAAAGTTTCTGCAAGCCATTAATGGCTTTGTGACTTTAATTCCAGAATTTATTTGGGCGTTGCTGTTTATCGGAATAGTCGTATTTGTCTCGTACGTATTTCTTAAACAACTTAAAAAACAAAAACATGAATAGTAACAACAAAAAATCATTCGTAATCGCATCTTCTCTCGTTTTAGTTACAGTATTTATTTTGGGATATTTCTTGTACAAGAGTTCTCCCCAAAATAAAAATTCATCTACGGCAAATGTTGACGACCATCATGGCGGGACGGCGATAGCGGTAAACAGTAATGCCTTAAACGCTCTTGTCGGGAAACCAATACCGGACATTCAGTTATCGGATAAAGATGGGAAGTTATATACCGCCGTTGATTTTAAAGGGAAAAACACGGTCCTGTTCTTTAATGAGGGCTTGATGTGCTATCCGGCTTGTTGGAATCAGATCGCGTCATTTGGCAGTGATGAAAGATTTAATAGTGGTCAAATTCAGGCCATTTCAATTGTCGTTGATCCCGCAAGGGACTGGCAAAGGGCAATAACTCAAATGCCACAGCTTGCTAAAGCAACGACTATGTTTGACGTTAATGCCACCGCTTCGCGGGAACTCGGTCTGTTGACCTTAGCTTCCTCTATGCACAGAGGTTCATTACCTGGGCATACCTATATAGTCCTTGATCAAAATGCAATCGTCAGATACGTATTAGATGATCCGAATATGGCAATAGCTAATGATATGCTTTTCAGTAAAATCGGAGAATTAAAATAACAAATTAAAATTATGAATAAACAACCAACGATGGAAGAGTTTATTGAAAAAGTAAATAATCTTAAAGCGACCGGCGAAATTGACCTCTCAATGGAGGAGGATTTAAGTATCGCGATTATGAACCTTGTCAGTTTAGAAGAACACTTCTATTTTACGGGTGCAAAAACGGGCCAGAGCGATTATTTTGATTTACTCAATCAAACAAGAGAGATTAGAAAACAACTCTTAGCGAAGATGATTGATAAGCATGAGGGCGAAACATGGTGCATTACCAAACACTTACTGGCGGCAACGATGCGGATGATGGAAGTCGGTACTAAACTTCAGTCAACGGGCAAAAAAGAAGAATCACGAGACATGTTTAAGAAGGCCTATGAGATCTATTCGCTTTTTTGGGCCTTGCGATTAAAATTGATTAATGTGGCTGATGTAAAAAAGATAAGTGACGATCAATTGAATATTCACGATAAATCCGGTTCTAATAAACCGATGACCAAAGAGGAGTTAATAAGTAAATTAGTTGATTGTTGTAAAGAATAATAAAAATAACAAAAACAATGGAAAACCAAATACAAATACAAAATGAAATTAAACACGGCGATGATAGTGGAATAAACAACCAGACAGAATATCAAATGCCACGGCACAATAGTTACGTGCTTCCAATAAGTATTATTATTGCTGGAATGATGATTACCGCATCCGTAATTTATAGCGATAGAAATCCCAGTTTGCAAAATAGCGGGGAGCAATCTTTAATAGCCGAAGAAACCGTTTTACCTTCAAATGGTGTGGCGCTTCCAGTCAGATGGGGTAATCTTGGCGCGAAACTTGTGAGTGTTGGGGTAATTGACGCTGATAAATTTAAAGCCATTTACGAATCACGAGGAGCTTTTACCGACGAATATAAAACTCTACTCTTGGGACAAAGTGATACGAAACTCAAAATTACAAAGGATAATTCAGGTTATTTGTTAAATTTATTTTGGGCACTTGGATTGGCAAGCAAAAACCCGATATTGGAATCAGGTGAGATGATGAATCCGGCTTACGGCGGAGCCGGAAACTTTGCCTCAACCGGCGGCTGGACGATTGCAAAGGGTAGCCCGATGGAGCACTATAGTAAGCACAAATTCTTTGATTTGACGGTTGAACAACAGACCCTAGTGGACAAAGTATCAAGAGGTATATATCGTCCATGTTGTGGTAATTCCACCCATTTCCCTGATTGTAATCATGGCATGGCCATGCTGGGACTCTTAGAACTTATGGCCTCACAAGGAGCCAGTGAACAAGATATGTGGAGAGCTGCTTTGGCGGTCAATTCCTATTGGTTCCCTGATACTTATCTCACTATCGCGACCTATATGAAAAACAAGGGGATTAATTGGAAGGATGTGAATCCGCAAAAAATTCTTGGGGTCAATTATTCTAGTGGCCAAGGTTATGCAAAAATTGCATCACAGGTTACTGCCCCAAATAATTTCCAGAGTGGGAGTGGATGCGGGGTTGACACCGGAACATCAGTTTCTGCTCCTGTTCCAAAACAACAGAGTGGATGCGGGATATAAAAATTAATTAAAAAATAATGGAAAATTCTTACGGTCTTTGGTCACTTGTCGTTATTAATTCGCTAATTTTCATTATCTTTGCATTTAGTTTTACTAAACCAAAAACTTCTCGTGATTGGCGATCATTCGGCGCATTCTCGGCATTTTTAGTGGCTCTATTTACAGAGATGTATGGTTTTCCGCTCACGATCTATCTTTTTTCTGGATGGCTCTCTACAAAATTCCCGGGCATTGATTTCTTGGCGCATAATTCGGGCCACCTTTTTGAGGACTTCTTTGGTTGGGGAGGTGATCCGCATTTTGGACCGTTCCACATTGTAAGTTATATCCTAATTTTTTATGGGTTCTCGCTTCTCGCCAATGCTTGGAAAGTACTATATAAGGCGCAGAAGGATCACACTCTTGCAGTCACCGGCCCCTATGCTCGTATCCGCCATCCGCAATATGTTAGCTTCATATTGATTATGCTCGGGTTTCTCTTGCAGTGGCCGACCATTTTAACACTTATTATGTTTCCAATCCTTGTCTGGATGTACACCCGCCTTGCCAAGAATGAAGAAAAAGACGCCCAAAAAGAATTTGGAGAAGTGTGGGACGAATATACCAAGAAAACCCCCGCTTTTGTTTTCATTAAAAAATAACATGCAAAAGACAATAATAAAATCTATTGGTTACGGACTTGGAGCGGTCTTTATACTGCTCGCGGTTTATTTTCTTGTGCTGACACTAGTTTCTGGTTGGAGTTTTACTCAAAGCCAATTTGCGAGTTATTGGTATTTTATTATTGGTCTAGTAGTAGGTTTCGGAATTCAGATTGCTTTGTATCAGTACATCAAGGGTTTGGTACATAGCAGCCAGGGTATGGGTAAAGTAGTTGGCGTATCTGGAACCACTTCTACCGCGGCCATGATTTCTTGTTGCGCGCACTATTTGGTGAACTTGGTGCCTATTCTCGGGATTACAGGTCTCGCTACAGTTGTCTCCCAATATCAGATCGAGATTTTCTGGGTCGGTCTTGTTTTTAATATATTCGGCATAGTATTTATCAGCAACAAAATCATCAAATTCAAAAAATATCCATGAAAAAGTTAATAGTAACAATTTTATCAATAGTCACTTTTGTTGGAGGATTCCTCATTTTTTATCAGAGTCGTCCAGTAGAACAAAAGATGCCGATTACTGATTGGGAATCAAAAACCGACAACCAATTAGCGGTTACAATTACCGTTACCCCTATTGATATTTCGTCTCAATTAAAAAAATGGGAATTTGAAATTGTTATGGACACTCATTCAGTTGAACTAAATCAAGATCTTACAAAAATGGCTGTTCTTGTAGATGATCAAGGTAAAGAATATAAACCGCTTAGTTGGGAAGGGACGATTGGTGGTCATCACAGAGAAGGTCTGCTTATATTTAATCAAATAATACCAACTCCAAAATCTGTTCAATTAAAGGTTTCCGGCATCGGCGATGTTATCAGAAGTTTTGACTGGCAATTATAAATATAAAATTATTGAAATATAGTTATTTAAAAAAATAATTTGTGAAGTGCAGTTTTATATGATAAACTGTATATCTAATGATAAAAACATATGTTTTTCATGTGGTCGGTATGCATTGCAATGCCTGTGTGGCGTTAACCGAAAGTGAACTTAGTGAAGTACCAGGTGTCTCTCATGTTAAAGCGTCACTCAAAAATTTTAGCGTTGAAGTGACTGGTGATTTTGGAGACAAGGGACCAGAACACGTTGCGCGGGACTTGGCCGAAATATTAAAACCTCACGGTTATACCCTTTCCGTTGAAAAACCCATCAATACGCTCGGGGTAAACAAGTGGTCTGATTTTAGAGTAGCCCTTCCGGTCGCCGGCGCTTTTATTGTTTTATTTATAATTCTACAGAAACTTGGGATTGTGAATTTAATAACGTCATCAAATGTCGGTTATGGCACGGCTTTTGTAATTGGCCTGATTGCCTCCGTTTCCACCTGTATGGCGGTGGTCGGTGGTTTGGTTCTTTCCATGTCTGCCAACTTTGCCAAGGAAGGGGACAAAGTCCGACCGCAGGTTTTATTTCATGTCGGGCGGTTAGTGTCATTTTTCATTCTAGGTGGCGCTATCGGTCTGCTTGGGTCGGCTTTCCAACTGGGTATAATGGCCACATTTGTTTTAAGTATTATCGTTGCACTCGTCCTTCTTATTTTAGGTATTAATCTTCTTGATATTTTCCCTTGGGCCAAAAAACTTCAACCGACCATGCCGAGTTTTGTCGGTAAACATATTCACGGTCTCAAAAACATAAATCATACTCTAACACCGCTTTTGGTCGGTGTGGCGACCTTCTTTTTACCCTGTGGTTTTACCCAGTCCATGCAGATTTATACTCTGGCAACGGGGAGTTTTATAACTGGAGCGTTGATAATGTTTTCTTTCGCGCTTGGAACATTGCCTGTGTTGGCCCTTTTAAGTTTTAGTTCGCTGGGGATTCATAAAAAAGCGCAATCAGGTGTCTTCTTTAAAACGGCCGGAATTGTCGTCTTGTTTTTCGGAATATTTAATTTAATCAATGCTTTGGTTGCTATCGGTTTCATTCCGCCGATTTTTAACTTTTAAAGAATTAGGATAAAATATAATCCAAGATGAAAATAACCGTTATATCTATACTTATTGGTGTTGGTTTGATTGTGGGCGCGATTATGCTCACGGGAAACAACACGAATTCAAATGACATCGCCGGAACGGCGGATAATGTCAGTATTGTTGATGGTAAACAAATTATAGAAATTAGAGCCAAAGGCGGGTATTCACCCAGAGTAACCAATGCTAAAGCTGGACTATCCACGATTATTAAAATGGATACTCAAAACACCTTTGATTGTTCCTCGTCTTTAGTGATTCCTGACTTGAGTTATCGGACATACCTTCCGCCGACAGGCGAAACCATTATTGATGTTCCTCCCCAAAAAGTCGGTACAAAACTGCAAGGTCTCTGCGGAATGGGCATGTACAACTTCTCAATCAATTTTAATTAATATTAATCTAAAATAGCCCCGCCAAGGCGGGGCTATTTTGATTTTGAGCGGGATACGGGAGTCGAACCCGTCTCTGGAGTTTGGAAAACTCCTGTATTACCGATATACGAATCCCGCCTTAATTTTATCTGTCGGCCAGGTAGTGAAAGTTCAAGATACAATTCGCAAAGCGAATTGTTAAGCTGAAAGCAACTTGAACTTCTACTACCTGGTCGGGCTGCCGGGATTTGAACCCGGACTAAAACGTCCCAAACGTCTCGTGCTACCGTTACACTACAGCCCGGAATACTTTATGGATTGTAACATTAGTTTGTTGTTTCTACAATAAATTCGAACCCAGTTAGTTGCTCTATAAATATAGGTGTGGTAAAATTGAGAAGTGAAATTAAAGGATAAATTTAAGGCAATAGAGTTAAGAAAGAAGGGTCTGAGTTATAAAAGTATTTTGTCACGTCTAGAGGTTTCAAAATCAACTTTAAGTTTATGGTTGAGAGACATAGAACTAACACCTGTCCAGATAAAAAACTTGTTAACTTCACAAGAAAAAGGTAGATACGTTGCCGCTCAAAAGAAGAAACTGGATAGAGTTAAACGAACCAAAGAAATAGTTGACTCAGCAAGGTCAGAGTTGCCTTTATTAGTGGAAAATCCTTTATTTATTGCGGGCCTTTGTCTTTACTGGGCTGAAGGGGCAAAGAATCCTACTGAGAGTGTTAAGTTTGCCAATTCTGATGAGACAATGATTCTGTTTATGATGAAATGGTTTAGAGAAGTTTGTTTAGTTCCTGATTCTAAATTCAGGGTTCACCTACATATACATGATCTGCATGTAAAAAAGGATGTAGGGCAATATTGGTCAGAGTTGGTTAATATACCTCTAGGCCAATTTTATAAACCTTATATTAAGCACACTTCGCTGGGACAAAGAAGAAATATTCTATATAATGGAACCTGTAGTATAACTATATCAGATAAAAAGTTATTCAGAAAAATTTTAGGTTGGAAGGTAGGATTAAGAGAATTTTATAATATTTCTCCTCGTAGTTCAACGGATAGAACAGAAGGTTTCTAACCTTCATATGGGGGTTCGATTCCCTCCGAGGAGACAAAGAATTAATTATCAAATCATTTAAAAATAACATTAATTCTACGTTAAAAAACACAAAACGTAAAGAAATCAAAGGCCATTGTAAACGTCTTCAGAAAGGGTAGAATAACATTATTATGAATAAAATACTTATATCTTTATTGGTAGTTATAGCAGTAATCATTGGAGCATGGTGGTTTATGAGTCGTTCTGCTAATGCCCCGATTGTTACCGCTTTACCAACATCAAGCGCTAGTCCGGTCCCGCCTATTAGTGGTCAAGGATCCATTATTCTTGAATCGCCCAAGGATGGCGATTGGGTTGATTCGCCAATATTGGTGACGGGTCAAGCGCGGGCATTTGAGAATCAATTCATGGTCCAACTGCAAGATGGGTCGGGTAATGTTGTCTATCAAATCGGAGTCATGAGTGACGGCGGTGGTAATGGCGAATGGGGTAATTACAAAGTATATATACCGGTCCCGGCCGGCGCGGGTCAAAACTTTAAAGTAGAAGCATTAGAATATTCAGCGAAAGGGGACGGGACACTAGCCGGTTACGGTTCGGCTGACGTGAAACTAAAAAGCACAGAGACCAGCACGGTAAATGTTGCTTTTGTTGTCAGTACGGACTGTGTTACGACCAAAATGTTTCCTCGTCCGATAATAAAGACACAATCTGTCGGACTGATGAGTTTACTAGAATTATTAAAAGGACCTACTTCTTCTGAAAAAGCTCAAGGCGCAGTTGCTGTAATACCAGAAGAAACAAAACTTAATTCTTTACGTTTGTCGGGTACGACCGCATATGCCGATTTTAACTACGGCCTTGATGCCGGTGTGGGTGGTTCCTGTCGAGTCCAAGCCATTCGCGCCGAAATAGAGAATACATTAAAACAATTTTCCACCATCAAAGATGTTGTTATCTCCATCAACGGTCGAATTGAAGATATTTTACAGCCATAAGAAGTAACTTTTAAATAAAATCGCCTTAAGGCGATTTTATTTTTTGCTGGGAGGCCAACGGGATTTGCACCCGTGATCGCACTGCCACAGAGTGCTGTGATAACTGCTTCACTATGGCCTCCATAAATTTTTTATTTTCCGCCTTGTCTTTATGTACTAATGCGTGGCAATTATAACATAACCAGATAAGGTTGTTAAGCTTGTTGTTTTGGTGGTTCCAGTCAGTGTGGTGAACTGTAAGCAATCTAAAATCTATAATTCCACATCTTTTACACTTCTTTTCTGTCGCCGTTTTTGATAAAAGGTTCCGATATACAAATTCACCACCTTTCCAATTGGGGTGGTTTGAACCAACATACACGACAGAATTTCTCCAATGGGTTTGGCACGATTTATTACAAAAATATTTTCCACTTTTTGAAATACGGAGATGTCTTGGTGTTCTCCAGACATCTTTTCCACAAGTAGTGCATATTACAAATTTACCTGTTCGTCGTCCTTGGCCCGCACAAGCATTAGAACAATATTTTCCATCCCCGCGTTTTAGGTGAGCTGGTTTTATATAAAATTCTTCGCTGCATATCTTACAAGAAAGAATTGGCATGTCTTAATAATATCATTTTTATCATTGTGTAAACATATCGAATTGTGGATATAATTTATATTCTCTTTAGCCCCCCCAAGTGAGAATTTTACTAAAAACATCTCAAAGAATGGGGTGTTTTTAGTTCCAGCGTAAGAATTGACAAATGTTCATTATCTGGATATAATGAACATACTGCGATAAAGGTAAATTCCCCTCTCAAGTGCAACTTTCAGTAGTAGCTTCTCTCTGTTTCTCTTTTAATATACCGGATACTTGTGCTACCTCATACGCGCTCCGATAGTGGAGCGATTTTCTGTATTTGTGATTCA
>Ga0209542_10000411_pt1 | contig 104070 bp, 99 predicted proteins | sample RifCSPhighO2_01_FD_184028 | JGI IMG/M metagenome (GOLD analysis project Ga0209542, IMG submission 184028) | Soil microbial communities from Rifle, Colorado - Rifle CSP2_plank highO2_0.1 (SPAdes) (version 2) | ecosystem: Environmental > Terrestrial > Deep subsurface > Rock core/Sediment ...
TCAAAACACCATTGTCTACTGCCCAAAAAGAATGAAAATTATCATTATCGTTAAATCTGGTTAAGTTTTTATCTAGAGTCAGAACAAAAACCAAAGAAGCATTAAGAACAGACTCGGCATCATTTCCAGAAAAAGCTTTGAATAAATCTTTCTCCTTCATGATTCCGCCGTTATCGTTTAAAATACTTTTGGCCAATACTGCATATTTTTCAACCTCAGGATTAGGAACTCCTTTAGATAATTGGGTTAGAGTAAATTCTTCAATTTGTCTTACCCTTTCTCGAGTAATACCATAGCTCTTGCCTATAGATTCAAGAGTTTCTTTCTTGCCATTTTTAAGACCAAAACGCCTGGAAATTATGTCCTTGTTTCTTACTGATAAGCTTTTGACTAAGTTTGCGACCGTTTTTGTGACTGCGCCCTGACCGACCGGGCTTAAATTGTTTTTGCTCATACCTATAAAAATCAGCGATTCCCTACTTCGGTTTCAGACTGAAACCATCGCCTACATTAAATTATTTTTAACAACTATATATTGATTAAAATAAAGGAATTACTTAACGTTAATAACCTTATTTCATATAATAGCATGGCTATTATATGCCGTCAACTAGTTTCTGCCAACACGCCCACTATTCCACCAAACCAATAACGGAGACGCAACAAATATTGAGGAATATGCTCCCAAAAAAATACCCATGATCATGGCCAAAGAAAAGTACTTAATACTCTCTCCTCCAAACAAATAAATGGCCACCAAAGACAATAAGGTTGTAAATGTTGTATTAAGAGATCTAGTCAAAGTTTGCATTATGCTTTTGTGAACAACGACTCCAAAATCTTCCTTAACACCTCTTTTTAAAACATTCTCTCTAATTCTGTCAAACACAACTACTGTATCCGAAACTGAATATCCTAAAACCGTAAGAATCGCAGCCACAAATACAGCGCTTATTTCAACTCCGTAAAAATGACCCAGTAAGGCAAACACACCTACCGGTATAACAACGTCATGAACAAGGGCAACAATAGCAGAAAGACCCATTGCCCAACCGGGCAATACACCCGACAACTTTCTAAAGACGATCGCTATATAAACAATCACGCCCAACAATACTAAAATTATAGCTGTTATACTTTTATTTTTTAATTCGTTTCCGATGAAAGGTCCTACCGAGTCAAATTTTCTTTCCTCCAGTCCGGAAGAAGGAAAGGCTGTCTTAAGTCTACTTAAGAGAAGTTGATGACTCTGTTCCGATAACTCTCCTGCTCTGATCATAAGACCATTTGAGCCCGAAGGGGTCAGTAATAAATCTTTAAAATCCAAAAGAGATTCTTTAACAGCTTCTGTTTCCGGTCTCCCTTTGGCAAACTCCAGCTCAATAACACTTCCACCCTTAAAATCAACTCCTAATTTCAAACCGAACATCGAAACGGTTATTATGGCTAAAACCGCCAGGGATACAGAAAACCAGAACATTATTTTATATATCTTATGCATGAATTAAAAAAGCCACTTTTTATTTTCCAACCTTGGCCCATTAAACAGGTTCAAAAAGGTTCTCGTCACAACCGTTGCCGTAAACAAACTTGTCAAAACTCCGATACCCAAAGTCAGGGCAAATCCTTTCACTATTGATGTTGTAAATACGTACAACACAAACGCCCCAATAAGAGTGGTGACATGACTGTCCCTAACCGAAAGCCAAGCTCTGGAAAATCCTTCATGCATTGACGATCTTAACGACTTACCGGCATGAAGTTCTTCTCTCATTCTGGCAAATATCAAAACATTAGCATCTACTGCCATGCCCAAAGACAAAATAAATCCGGCAATACCAGCTAAGGTAAGGGTAACCCCTATCAATTTATAAAAAGTTAAAACAATAACCACATATATACCAAGGGCTAACACCGAAACAACCCCAGGTAATCGATAAAACAAAATCATAAACAAAGCCACCAGTATCAAACCATAAACCCCAGCTTTCAAGCTCTTGGAAAGAGACTCGGCACCCAAAGATGCACCAATGGTTTGCTGAGAAACTAAAGATATTGGAACCGGTAATGCACCAGAATTTAATCTCGTAGCCAAAAGTTTGGCCTCAGTTGGAGTAAATTTTCCAGAAATAACAGCATTGCCATCAGAAATTTCAGATTGAACTACAGGGGTAGATATAGGCACTCCATCCAAATAAATCGCAACAATCTTGCCTAAATTTTTCTTAGTGATTTCGGCAAAAAGTTTGGTACCTTCATCTGTTAACTGTAAACTGACTTGTGGCTGATAAGTCTGTTGATCAAACACAACCGTAACGCGCTTTAAATGCCTGCCATTGAGTCCTGTTGGTTGTAGTGGATCTTCATTTAATCTTTCGCCTTTCTGTTGAGCGTCAAGTATGGCCTGAGTATCAGCTTTTGTTTCTTTAAATTCTAAAAACGGAGTCTCTCCAATAAGTTGGATTGCCTGGCTGACGTCGCTTATTCCAGCAAGTTCCACTATCAATCTGTCACTACCACTAATCTGGACCAACGGCTCTGCAACACCAAAGAAATTAACCCTTCTTTCAATTACATCTCTCACGCCTTGCATGGCGTCAGATTTATTATCTGACTTAGAAAGGTCAGCCTGATACACAAGATGAGTTCCGCCAAGTAAATCTAATCCTAATCGAAACGAAACAATAGGAACATGAAAACCGAGAGGCACATTTTTACTACTTAAATAATCAATACCCTTGTTAATTCCTTGCGGATAAACAAAAGCAAAAAGTAACAGAGCCCCGACAACTATTCCAATGAGTAGATAATTAACTTTCACGAGAGTTATTAAAACATATCTAATTTTTGAGTGCAAGTATACTAACTTAATTTAAAATAAAAAAGAGTCACTCAGACTCTCTATTAAAGGTCAATTCCATAACTTGCCAGTTTATTTAACAAAAGTTGCACTAAAACATTATCCCCTCTGTTATATATATCTCTAATATTAAGAATGGTTACATCTTTGCCGGAAACATCAAATCCCTCATTGAGCTTTGCAAGATGACCGTCTTCAACTTCATTCATCAAAAAGATTCTATCGGCCCAATTTACTAGTTCTTGAGTCAAAATCTGACCACTCATGCTCATCATGACGAAACCGGCTGACTGAACCTCATATTTGTCAGAGTTTCTAAATAGGTCTTCCGCAGTCCGGCTCCTGTTTATATTGGCAGTACAAATAAAAAGTATCTTGAGCTTCGCCAATTGAACCCCCCCCCCCTCAACAACAAAAAACTGTTGGTATTAAAACATGTCTGGAACTTAAGTGCAATAGAAAAATTCTATTTGGGTTATTCTTCTGGAAAGTTCAACTTTTCTCTTCTCTTTTGAGGTTTGTGCTGACTGAGCCATTCTTTTATCAGAAGAGTGGCACGAACATCATCTTCGTTATATTTCAAAATCTTTTTTAATATAGAATCGTCTTTTTTATCTAACCATTCACTGAACCAGACGACCGATTCCGCCCCTCCAGCATCAGGAGAATTCCATTTATAGCCGAAATATTTAGCCACATCTTTCAGACTATAGAAATATAAAGGCAAAACCACAGACTCTACCACCTTAAGATGAAGGTCAATTGTGTTCTCTTTGAATTTGTTGACCAGTGTGGACGGTGCACCATACCGTAAGACTAAACGGTCAAAGACTTGTCTTTCGTAAAAAGCATAATGATAAATTACAAAATCCTCCAAAGTAACCAGAAAATCCAGGAATTTTTTCCATATCTCCGGCTCTTCTTCTTTGTTTTTTGCCAAGAAATATTTATACTCCGGCTCTGAACTTTTTGTTGTGTCTTTGACCACTATTCCAAGGAGATAATCTATGTCTTTCGTAGGATCACTCTCTATGTCAAAATAGACTTCGTGCTTTACTTCAGGGAACTCCGGCTTTCTTGTTATCATCGGCTCACCAGAAATAAGAACCTTTGCCTGATTGTTAAATCTAACTAATTTATCAAAGGACCAGTCTTCAAGTTTTGACTGCAAATCGTTGACGTCGGCATTCGCCATATCCCCGACCGTTGTAATGCCAATGTCATAAAGACGTCTTTGGTCAGCCTGACTAAGTTTGTATATCAACGAGACATCATTACAACCTCTCGTTTCCTCTATACAAAGTGAATACCAAGGAGTTCTCTTGCAACCTGACTTCAAAAACGGAGGCGGTTTTTGGCCATCTAAAATTTTCTCTATCTGAAGACGAGTCAAATGAAACTGCTCAACAAAATCCTCCACTAGAAATGAGCGTTCATTTCCTTGAGGATCAATGGTATAAGCTTCTTTGGGTCTTTTGCCCTGTAAGCGTTCTAAAATTAAACTATAGAAAATAAGCTGAAACTTGTTCTCGTCTCGCAACTCAAGAGAGCTTTGAGCGTCATAGACAACATACTCCCAGTCACCAAATTCAGATTTACCAGGTCTTGCTTCAAGAAGGTCGGGAATGCCTACCCAATTTTCAGACATCAAGACACCATGATAAATATTCTTGCCCTGCTTCATCATTTCAAGAGTTGCCATGAATGCTTCGTCCAAATCTCTAAAAAGTTCTGGCTTTATCTCTTCAAATTTTTTGTGGTTCTTAAGGACACTTTCTGCGCCTACCATCTTGCCTTTATAAATCATATCCAAAAGCGGAGGCACGTGCTTTTTTTGCTTAGCATCTCCGTAGATGTCATACCAAATCCAATGCGGGCATTGAAAGAATTTATAAAAATGTTCGGCACGCAATATTTCTGTTGGCATACTTAAATACTATAAGTAAATTATGATTCTGACAAATCAATCGCTCACACAACCTCTATGCATACTGCGGGGTGCCCTTTTTAAAAATCTGTCCCGACGACAACGTGTCGGGACCCCGACCGGAACTCCGACCAATAGCGTCGGAGAAGCGTCGGGGCTAATTTTAAAAAAGCACACCCCCTCCGCCGGTTGATTGAGTGAATAGACTACAGCTGGCAATAGAAGTTCAAAGTAATAAATACAGCTCTGTTATTTTTATGTTTAGGTTGACAGATATTGATATTAATAGTATCTTATTAGGTGGTCTCTTGAAAATAGTAATGGAAAGGTTATTTCTATGGGCATTGTTCTGGAAGATGTCAGGAAAAGATTACTGGAAAAACTTGGCGTCGATACTCAGACACATGCTGAAGCTGTTAATGCCACCAGAGAAGTCGAAGGGTTCATTGCTACCCTTTCAAGTAATAATATTACCGAACTAGTTCGAGATCTTAACCAAGAATTTAAACAAAACCGAGAAGCACAAAACGAACTAGAAAAAAAGAATTACGGATTAAGAAAACTAATCATGGCAATTCAGGTTCACTGTCCACATCCAAACGAAGAAGTAGATTCTGAAGGAAGTATGGAACTTCGCACCTGTAAACTTTGTGGCCGCGGACGAACACTTAATTACTCAATCTCCCATCTATACAATCGGTAATGTAAACATATCGGTCCCACTTCTCCGTGAAGTGGTTTTTTAATTAGAAAGTTATCATATCATAATTGATGCGTACGCATTATTAATGATAGATTTCTGTCAAATAAAAACGCCCGGAGGGGGCGTTAACGACCGAAATCAAACCAGAAGTGGAAACCTGGACCAGGACGGTGTCCACGAACATTGCAATAGCCTTTAATCCAGACCCAACCACCAATCCATGAATCCCATTCCCAATATCCAGCAACACAAATGTTTGGACGACGCCAAACCCTAGGATACGGACGCCAGTAATAATATCGTCCCCCGTGCTCCATTCGATTATAAGGACCATATTGGGGATGAGGACGAGGATGTTGTCGGGCTCGAGGAACCGCACGTTCTGGATATTGATCCTTGCGGGGTCTGGCCCGTTCTCTTTCTTGCCCCTGTCTTCTTTGTGGAGGGTCGGGTGCCCTACGTGGCTCTGCCTGGCCTTCTGTTGATGGGGGCGGATCAGGTGCCCTACGACGACGGGCTCTACTATCCTGAGCAGATAAAGGACTTACTATCAAAAAAGAAAGGGCCAGCACAAAAAGCAAAAGGGGCGATTTCCTCACTTTTTACACCTTTTGAGATATCAAAAAACCTTCTAAATTATATGCCGAACTTCTTACTAAAGCAAGTCTAGATGTTTAAATCTGGAATGGATTTAAACTGACTGGCCATTTCAACGAAATGGCAGTGATCGCAGTGACCATTCTTTCCTGACGTGCCTGAGGCAGGAGGAGTATCGGAACGGGCAAGCTCTATGGCATTTTCAAATGCGGGTCCAACCCACTGGGTATTAACCTTAACCGGTCTGACCTCCTCGGTAAATTTCAAGGCATTAGAAAAACCTGTTTCTCCCTCTTTTATTACTTTATAAAAGACAAAAAAAGCTTCAGGATAAGTTTCGTGGCCTTTTTGTTTTAATATGTAATTATACACATCCATCTGTTTTTGATAGTCATCATAAATAGTTATTTCTTTTGCACCGGAAGATTTGTAATCAATAACCCCGAGTGAGCCGTCTGAAAATTCAAGCACGTCGTCAACGGCACCATACAGATAAGCATTGAGGCCTTCGTCAAAATAAGAAATTCCTTTGAAGTTATTTCTCCATTCAGAAAGTTCTTCACCGTTAAATAGTTTAGCGTCTTTAATTCCGTATTTTTTTAAAACGGGCGGAAGCGTCCCCTTTTCGCGGTAGGTATCAAATTCTTTTTTGACCAAGTAATCCACTGCTATTGAAAGTGTAAACGGATATCCGGGAGGTCTTTTGACTTTGTGATGCACGTCCAGCCAAAAACATCTTGGACATTCAAGAAATAATTTCAGTCCGCTTCTGGAAATTTTTAGAGTATTAGAAACTCTTACCATAAATTAATGCTAACTTTTTATTGTGAAAATTAAAAGGCCCGCTTATGCGGGACTACCTTTTATTAGCCTTATTTAAATCTTTAAGAGTCGATGGGGCAATAATTTGGAGACTTTCCGATATTCTATGACTATTTTCTGTTATTAGACGATAGACATTAAAATCAACCACATAATCACCGTATGAGCCTCGAACTCCTCCATCTGCCTTTGAGACCCAATCCAGCCGTTCTCTTTTTCTTGAAGAAATTTTTAATATAATCGCGATTTCAGAATTGCTATTAGACATTTTTACAATATCATAATCGCTCATCTCATGACTTCCGGGGATAGAACCCCATTCTGGATGAGAATGAAAATATCCTATAGCTGGGTAGAGGCCAGGATATTTTGAAAATATCCTAACTAATCTTTGGTGACAGGCCTTACTAATCCTGACTTCAGTATTAGCTCGTTTAATTGTTCCTTGAACAGCAATAGCATTTTTAATAAGAAACGTATTCTTTTTTTTAGTCGGTTTTGAGCCAAAAAAATAACCAAAACATTCTCTCTTGAAAGTATCTACAGCTGCTATGAGCATGTCTAGAAAAGGCTCCCGTTCTATATAGACAATTGGTGGATCCATAGTATTCCTTTTTTTAAAAAACTATTCAAATATCATATACCAGCCACGTAAATTGTCAAAACAAATTGGGCGTTGATTTGTTTATTAAATAGAGATTAGATATTATTTAGATATTATTAAGTTATTTTCCAATTAGGAAAAAGAATGACTGCGTTAGAAGTAGTTGAGGCCCAAGGTCTGTATCCTGAAATTCAACCTTATAATTCAGGGTTTTTGCCTGTTAGTTCTGGCCACAATCTTTATTTTGAAGAGTGTGGAAATCCAAATGGAAAACCCATTCTATTTCTTCATGGCGGACCTGGGGCGGGCTGTAGCGCCAGAGACCGCAGATTCTTTGATTCCCAAAAATGGCGGGTAATTCTTTTTGACCAAAGAGGAAGTGGAAGGTCCAAGCCTTTTGGAAGTATTGAAAAAAATACGACTTGGCATCTTGTAGACGACATCAGACTATTGATCAACTTTCTTGAAATGGACAAGGTAGTTTTGTTCGGTGGTTCATGGGGGTCAACACTGGCATTGGTTTTTGCCATTTCTCAACCAAGACGAGTAAGCGGAATGATTTTGCGTGGAATATTCCTTGGAGAAAAAGATGAGGTAGATTACTACCTCAAAGGAGGAGTTGCTAATCACTTTCCTGAATCGTGGAAACGATACGCTTCAATGGTACCTCCGGAACACTCAACGAACCCGGCGCCCTATTACCGAGAAAAAATAATTTCTGGTACAACTATTGAAAGAAAAGAATTCTCCCTAGAGTGGGCCCGTTTTGAAGAGTCAATTCTTTGTCTTAGACCAACCGAGACAAGTGCTATTGAAAAAGAAATAAGCAATTATCCGTTTGAGTCACTTGCTATTATGGAGTCGCATTACCTGCTTCAAAACTGCTTCATGGAAGATAGGTTCATCATCAAAAATGCAGATAATATTCCAAAAGTTCCCACGGTTATTATACAGGGACGGTACGATATTGTTTGCCCACCCATAAGTGCCTATCGTCTTGCCGCCGTATTGCCTCATGCAAAAACACACATGGTCATCGCCGGCCACTCTTCAGGGGATTCGGAAATAGTGAATAAACTAATATCTGAAACAAACGCAATGTTTGAAAAAGTTTAAAAAGCCTTATGGGCTTTTTGTTTTATTTTATAACGAGTAGATAATTCTTCCGTTTTCAAAAACGTGAAAAGAATCGCTTTCTTCAGAGACGGTAAATACTGTTGTTCCTTTAAAAATATAGGATGCGGATATTGCTGACAGGTGTCGCAAGTGAACCTTCCTCTTAAAACCAAACTGCTCGGAAAGATCATTAAATTTTCCGGGATTAATTTTGTTGGCAATTTCCTTAGGCCTTAGTCCTTCCACCATCATCCCCGAGTGAATAATGCTTCCATTTCGGTCAACCAAAATAGCACCATCAAAATTAACAGTAGTTTCAATATCATCTTTATGGCTTCGGTGATGCTTCAGCAAGTTCTGATGGTGTTTTTTATAAATATCCTGTTTCGCGTCAGGCATGTCGGTATATTTATTCCACTTATTCTGCCAGCCGAGAATGACAAAAAGGCCGAATCCTTTCTTTCTGTTCATTAGTCGCAAAATTACTTCTGAAGTATTGAGCCGTAATTTTTCAGGAAACTTTATCTTAGATTTACTAAATACTATTTTTAATTCGTCCAAAATTTTCTGCACATTTAGCTTTCTAACCGGCTTAACCTTATTTACATATTTAGCCAAAAGCTTAGAACTATATTTAAAATTACCTCCCGGTCCGATGTTAAAAACAATTTTACATCCCACTTTTTTACATGCTTCGGTCTCAAGAATACTTTTTATGTTTCTCTGGCCTCCTTTGGCAAAGATGTCTGGTTTAATTTTTAAAATCTCTTTACTGATGCTGATATCTTTTGAATTCTTGGGATGATGAGTAATAACGACCCTATCAACCCATTTTATGGACTTAAGAATTTCTTCTCTCTCACTTTGTGGCATTAAAATATGAGTCTTTTTATTTTTAAGCCAGTTATCATTATTGAGAATGACTATCAGTTTATCCCCGAGCTTCTTTGCTTCTCTAAGCATCTTAATATGCCCAACATGAAGAGGGTCCATTCCACCACTAACCACTACAACTGTTTGTTTTTTATTGATCATTTATGCAATAAGGATAGGTCATTTTTGCTAAATTTAAAAGAGGCATCTATGCCTCTTTATTGAAATTACTTATTAACCCGTCTACAATCTCTACCATTTTACTAGTCCTGAATTGTTCAGCTTGCTCAACTCCTCTCCAGTAATAAATTATCTCCTTACTTTCCCCTCTGAACATTGCCCCCTTTGAACTAAAGATAATAATTAATCCTTGGTACTTAACGCTTTGTTTTTTAAAACCATAATGGAGTTCTAAGTGCTCGTGGTCACGTGATTGAACACCAACAAAAAAATTAACGTCAATATATGGCCAGTCTAGCGGCCACTCTTTGGGAATTTTCATTATTTGCATATTGGTCTGGACTAAAACATCAACCGACATATCTCGAAGGTTCCCCTTACCACAGGCACACGCCATATCATCAGTACAAAATAATGCCCAACCAGAAAAAGAAAGAAGCAAGGCCTTAAGAAAATAATCTTTAGGATCTTTTAATCTTTCTGCATAGCTTATTGCGTCACCAATAGTAGAAGAGATTGGCGGAAGATCTGACCCCACATCCCAAGGAACATTAGAAGATATCAGTTCGTCATTTAGTGAGTAAATTAACTGCTCTTGGGCACAAATGGCAAGAGCATAAATGCTAAGCGATAAGTATTCCCCTTTTGATCTATCAAGTCCGTCAAGCTTTTTTACTAATTCATTTTTCAAAACTTTTATTTTTCTCAAGGCTTCTTTATAATCAACCGCTTCTACCTTTCCAGGCACGTGTTACTCCTTGTTAAAGATCCCAATTATTGCCATATTATACATAAAATAACACATGTGTCAAATTAAAAACCCCGCTTGGCGGGGTTGGAAATTAACCTACTGTCGCAACCTGGCTTGCTTCTTCCGCAACGACAGAAGCTTCAATAACGGGTAATTCTCTACGTTTGGGCAAAGAACTGCTAATGGCCTTAGTGTCATAAGCAATAAGCTCTTGTGCATCATCAAGCATCTTGCCCATGTCGCCCGAAACCAATGAATAACTGTTAACCAGCTGGGCCGCCTTAACTGATTTGCGGATAGCGTCAACGGATGCTTGAAATGTCGTAATGATGGCGTCTTTGGCAACATACATACCCTTGTTGGTGTCGGTCAGGGTCTTGGCGGCATCCCTCAACTCTGCAACAGGACGATAGACAGTCACATAGTCAAAATAATGACCGACGGCCCTGTGAAGGATTGAAAGTCCTGCCGAGCAAGTGGCCCGCATTACCCTTACCAGTTCCCCAGCAATAACCGTATTGGCCTCAAGCTGGTCAAGAAGCTGTTGCTTTCTTAACTCCCGCTCTTCGTCTCCCAAAACATCAAATTCGTTGTCAAACAACATGCCAATCTCTTCATAAATCAGGATTTCGGCCCGTTCAGCCACAAATTGCTGAAGCTGTCTGGCGTCCCAATTTTCTTCTCTTGCCCTTTGAATATCGGCTCTTAACTGCTCAATCTCTTCTTTCTTGGTAATAGATGCGATTGCAAGACTGCGAAGAGCTTCTTGAGTATTGTTGACATTCCGCCTTTGAAGAGAACCGATGAGCTCAAGGACGTCGTATTCCTCGGCCATAAACCTGACTAAACCGTTTGGTAATGAAGGATAGAAACTCTTAGGAACAATAAGGTGCATACATCGGGCCATGAAACTCTTGGTTCGATCAGTTGGCAAATCAAGCGCTTGGCGCAGATTATCATTCAATCCTTCAAGCTCAACACTGCTTTCCTGTAAACCCTTGATACTCTCCCGCAGGGTCCTATCACTTGACGACTTCATCTCCGACCGACGCGATGCGAAACTTCCGACACTACTGCGACGAGCGAGCTGCTGGCTGGCCATGGTTATCTCCTCCTTACTTGCCTGCGGCGCTATCGCCAACTGGCTTAGCGCATTTTTCAAACGCCCTATCAAGACGGGTCTTAATAAGATCGTCAATCGCTTTACGGGCTTCTGCCTCGCCTAATCCCGACTTAACCATGGCATTGAACTTAGCCGCTATCCGTCCCTGAAATGCTTCTTCGGAGTCGGTTAGTTCGGCAATTTTTGACTTTGCCGCACCCAGTACCGCTCCAGCTCCGGAAACAACAATTCTCCTTCCCAGATTAAGAAAGTTGATAACATCCATTTTTGTTAAGTTGCTTTCCGACATCTGCTCCTCCTTGAAACTACCCATTCAGTCACGCCCAAAGATGGTAATATATTTAACTTATTCTGTCAACTTGACAATTAATAAACTATATCATACAATCTTTCCAGACTAGAACCCAGGAGAGGATGAAAATGGGAGCTTTTTTACAATCAATGGGCATTCAAAGAGCACCTTCCCAAGCCCTGGTTAAGGCCCCTTCGGCGGATTTGATTAAATCTGATAATGAATTCTCTCCGCCTGAACCAGAAGAGATACAAATTGAACTGGATCCAGAAAAATTAGCCGAGTATGAACAAATGTCTAAATCCTGTGGATTTTGCAAGCAAGCTATTGAGAGAGAGAAATTATCGCACTTTTTGAAAGATATTAACTCAAAAATTTACGACCCGTCAAAAGTGAACAATTTCATGGGACGATGTATAAAGCATGCCTTCAAAAATCTTAACCTCGGTGAAGATCTTTGGTGGTTCTGGATAGAATTGAATGACTATAGACATCCCCTGCCATATAGAGTAGCTAACAAAATAAAAACCATACACATCTCCAACGAAAATGCCATATTTTTTGTTTCGGATATTGTTTTGATAACTTTTCGTTGGATAGGTGATAAAAACAGTGCCGATCACATTAACAGTGAAAATACCAAATGGCAAATCCTTCCGATGAAACGCAAGACCGAAATCTGTTTTCTTAAAATCAATTCGTCTGCTGATACGCTTCCCGAAGAATCCCTCATCATCGACGCCTGGCGAGGCCCCACCTTCAGTGATGAGGAGGCGAGGATATGAGCGTGATGACTTTGTTTAGAAAGAGTCCACCGGAATCGGAGTCGCTATTCAAAGCTCCGTCGGCAGATTTGATTATGTCAGATAACGAACTAATAATGCCCGAGTTGGAGGACATAGTTTGTGAAATATCAGCTAAGGAATTGGCCGAATATATAAAACTTGCTGACCTGTTAGGATATGGTGACAAATCTCTGCTTGGATTGTTGATGTTGGAAGTGTTAATACGGGCAGGTTTTCGTCGTTATAACCATCAAGCAGTCGAAAATTTCCTTAAAAAACAAGCAGAGTGTCTGTCTAGAAAATCTAATCTTAATATTTCATACAGATGGAGAAGAATTACAAACTGCGGCGCTGTTCCACCAAGAGTTCTCAGAAACATAGTCAAAATATTAGAAATGGCCGAGGCTAATAAAAAAGAAAAGCTTTTGTTCAATATTAGCAGGATGGTAACTGGTGGTAATAACATAGAAAACAAAAAAGAAATATGTTTTCTGTGTGTTGATATTGTAAAGCCAGGTGAAGATTGGTCGAGATATGCTTCTGTCATCGACGCCTGGCGGGGCCCGACCTTCAGTGATGAGGAAGCGAAGATATGAGGGGCATGATGACCTTGTTTAGAAAGAGTCCGTCACAACCTGAATATCAAGCTCTGATTCAAGCCCCGTCGGCGGATTTGATCAAGCCCGACACGGCACCTGAAATACCAGAGATGGTGGAAATAAAATGTGAATTAACGCCAGAACAGCTGGATAGCTACATGGGGTCTGTCAGCAATACAAAATATCAAAATAATAAATTAGAAACGGAAAATCTTCGCCACCTTTTAAAGAAACTGGGGTACAAGCAATATGACAAACAAAGCTTATTAGATTTTGTTCAAAAAACAGAACGATACACAGCTAAAAAAGAGGGGCAAAGAAAAATTGAACTCTATACATCAGAGGACGTATGGAATTATATTGATTACGACGATTTTATCCCGCCTCTGATTATCAATAAGATATGTGGGATTAGAAGTAATTTTACCAATCCTGACAACTTAAAATTCACTATACTGGGATTTTCGACATATAATTTTAGAATTAGGGACAAAAACCAGTTTAAAATCTTTTTTCTTACGGTAGCGATAAGTCAAAACAAGAATAAATTCATCATCGACGCCTGGCGAGGTCCGACTTTCAGTGACGAGGAGGCTCGCCTGCCGTAGATAAGTGAAGATATAGTTTTTTCAAAAGCGCGTGTCAACAAATGACACGCTTTTTATTTTCCATTAAAACCTATACGTCTTTTCATTACGACGTTCAATATTGATAATAGAAATATCTTTTTTACTTTTAGTAAAGATAATTCTGATTTTTCCTTTTCGCAGTCTAAAAATATCATCGTAACCTTGTAATTTTTTAATATCCAAACCCTGCCAATTAAAAGAAATAATCTTATCAATTAAAAATTCTAAAACTACCCTGTCTTCTCTGTTAAATTTAGAGAGTAGCTTTCTAAGGGTTGGCATTTAATTTACGGAGCTCCCTCAATACTCTTTTAGCATCAACACCATTTTTATTTATTTTGGTAAAATCAACAACTGTTTCCCAAAGTCCATCTTCCTCATCTGGAGAAGAAATTTTAAAAATTGGCTTTGATTTCTTTACAATTATAAAAGACTCTCCCTTTTCTACACGGGAAACATATTTTTGCATATTTTCTCTTAATTCCTTAAGCCCTAAAATGTGTGTTTTCATAATATATCAAGATTACCTTAAGATAATCTTGGTGTCAAGAACCAGTGTTGATAACCCAGAAATTTTCTATCTCCCATGACACTTTTTATATTTCTTACCTGAGCCACACGGGCAGGGGTCGTTGCGACCCACCTTTGATTCTTCGTCGCGATGAGCAGGCTTGCCCTCCGTAGCTTTAGCGTAGGAGGGTTCGTTAATTATTGGCTGATGAGAGTGGTCTTTGGAATCTCCGAAGACATCGGGGCGCTTCTCTTGAACATTAATTTTTTTAGGCTGTTCAACGAAACTTACTTTAAATATGAGATTTGCCACCTGAGCGCCAATTGAAACCATCAACTGATTATACATATTCTGTCCCTCTATCTTATATTCAACCAATGGGTCTCTCTGGCCATATGCTCTAAGGCGCACAGAATCACGTAAGTATTCCATCGCTTCAATATGGTCCATCCACAACTCATCAATAGTTCTAAGCAGAACCAACCTTTCCAAACGCCTCATACTTTCAACGCCCATTTCTTTTTCTCTTGTTTCATACAACTCACCGACTTTTTTGATAATAAATTCAGTTAATTCACCTTTGTTTCCTGATTTTGCAACGTCAAACAATTGAGCGTGGATATCCCCAGCAACAGGAAGCATTGTTTTCAGCGATTCTGTTATTTCTTCAATATTCCAATCGTGTTCTTGTCCTTGAGTGTGAAAGTCCACCAAGTTTCGGATTTGAGTCCACACATAATCCAAAACAACCTCCTTGCTGTTCTCTGACAAAAGAACTTCTTTTCTTAAACGATATATAGCTCCCCGATGTTTATTCATCACATCGTCATATTCTAAAACATATTTTCTGGTATCAAAATTGTGGCCTTCAATTCTTGATTGGGCCTGAGCAATAGCACTTGAAACAAATCTATTTTCAATAACATCGTCGTCACCTACCCCGAGCCGATCCATTAAATTCTTAAGTTTGTCACCTCCAAAAACACGGACAAGTTCGTCTTCTACGGAAACAAAAAACCTTGATGAGCCAGAGTCGCCCTGTCTCCCGGCACGTCCCCTCAACTGATCATCAATACGCCTTGCCTCATGTCTTTCAGTTCCGATAACATGAAGCCCGCCTGCCTTTACGGCTTGGCTATGCAACTCCGGTTCAGGTGGATTTCCTCCTAATATTATGTCCACGCCCCTGCCGGCCATATTGGTTGCCACAGTTACCGCTCCCGGTCTTCCGGCCTGAGCATGCATTTCGGCTTCTTTCTCATGTTGTTTGGCATTTAAAACATTGTGAGGAATACCTTCTCTCTCCAGCATCAATGAAAGCATCTCATTTTTTTCAATAGAAACCGTACCGACAAGAACGGGCTGACCGGTTTCGTGTACCTCTCTAATTTCCCTAACAATTGCCCTTAATTTTCCGGCTTCGGTTTTATAAATTCTATCAGGCAAATCCTTTCTAACCATCGGCTTATTGGTCGGAATAACAATGGAGTCCAATTTATATACCTTATGAAACTCTTCGGCGGACGATTGGGCGGTTCCGGTCATGCCGGAAAGTTTTTTATATAAACGAAAATAATTCTGAAAAGTGATTGTTGCCAGTGTTTTGGACTCTTTTTCTATTTTTACTCCCTCTTTGGCCTCAACCGCCTGATGTAAACCTTCTGACCATCTTCGGCCAGGCATAAGGCGTCCAGTAAACTCATCAACGATAATTACTTCGCCATTTTTTACAACATAATCCTTGTCACGCTTAAATAAGATTTGAGCTTTCAATGCTTGCTCCATATGGTGAACATGTCTAGTACCGCCTTCGTCATATATGTTTGTAAGACCCAATGCTTTTTCAACCTTTTCTATTCCATTTTCTGTTATTGAAACTGCTTTTAATTTTTCGTCCACATTGTAATCCTCATTTTCAACAAGTCGGGGAACAATTTTTGAAAATGTATCATATAATTTTCCGGAATCCTCATCGGGCGCAGAAATAATTAAAGGTGTTCTAGCCTCATCTATTAAAATTGAGTCTACCTCATCTACAATTGCAAAATTGTGGCTTTGAGCTTGAGCCATATCTGGTTCGGAGTAAGCCATGTTGTCGCGAAGATAGTCAAAACCGTACTCATTGTTTGTTCCATAGGTAATATCAGCCAAATATGCTTCCCTTCTTCCGACCGGTCTTAAAAATTCATGGACAATCTTAAAGCTACCCTCAACATCTCGTTCCTTATCATCGCCCTTGTCAGTATGAGAAGCATCATACAAATAGCTTGAGTCATGGCCTATGCAACCGGTAGTCAAGCCGAGTGCGTTATAAATCTGCCCCATCCAGGTCGCATCACGTCTTGATAGATAGTCGTTTACAGTAACAACATGAACTCCTCCACCACTTAAAGCATTTAGATAAGCCGCAAGAGTTGCAACCAATGTCTTTCCTTCTCCAGTTTTCATTTCGGAAATATTTCCCCGATGAAGAATAATTCCGCCCATGAGCTGAACATCAAAATGACGCTGACCCAGCGTCCGTTTTGATGCTTCACGAACCGAGGCAAATGCTTCGGGCAAAATATCATCTAAAGATTCCCCGTCAGTCAAGCGTTTTTTGAATTCAGCAGTCTTTTCTTTTAGTTGCGTATCCGAAAGTTTCTCAAGGTCTTTCTCAAGAGAATTTATTCGGTCAACTATCGGTTGTAGGGATTTAATATAGCGGGCATTCGCATCCCCGAATATTGTAGATAAAAACGCCATTGTCCTGCTATTTTAGCATCAATTTGAGAGAAATTCAATCGCTCCGCCCCATCACTTTTCTGAACAGCTCACACAACCTCCATGCATGCTGCGGGGTGCACTTTTTAAAATTCTGCCCCGACGACAATGTGTCGGGGCCCCGACCGAAGCGTCGGGGCTAATTTTAAAAAAGCACACCCCCTCCGCCGGTTGATTAAGTGACAGCTGATATTGGAAAATAAAATTCAAGCCAACAAACTAATACATTTTCTTGTCCACATAAGTGGCAAAACCAGAAATAATCTGTGCGTTTAATTAAAACAAAACCGCCCCTTATGAAGCGGTACCGACTTGATTGCCACGAAAAACTTGTTTTAGTAAATGGACTCACTAAACCCATCAAATATAGATCCCTCTCTGTTCTCTATGGTATTGAACTTTAACCAAACCGGCTTAGGAACGTCACGAACTCTATTATATTTCCCGCACTGTGGACACATAATGGCAGCGTAGTTATGACGGAAATGAGTTCCATGCCAATACATCATGGTAAGATCTTCTGCTGTAACCGCCAATATTGCGCTACAGCCATCTCTGTCAAACTTATCTTTCTTTTCACAAACAACCTCAGCGCTCCAGTTGTCTGGATCACCCACTTTTCCGTCTTTGATTACTTCCATTGTTTCTGCCTTTTGAATTATAGTGAGAACAACTTTAATATTTTAACAGAATACTTAAAAAAGTCAATTAAATTGTCTCGGGAGGACGCAGTGTGAGTGGATATTGTGTCAGCGACTTATTCTTTGGCCTGTCTTGAGAGATCCGTTCGCTTTTCTTTGAATTTTTTTATTTGGACTTGGAGTTCATCTTTAACGCCCGTAATGGCATTACGAAGATCTTCGTGAGTGCATGTTGCTCTTAATAGTTTACCTCCAAGAGTTAAGTTAACCTCGGCAGAAAAAACCTCACCCGAACGGTGATGTTTAGACGGCTTGCCTATCTCAACTTTGGCCCGACCATCACTGTTTCCAATCAAATGATCCAATCCGCCTATTTTGTCTTCTATAAAAACTTGAAGCGGCTCATCCAAAGAAATATTTTTAGTAGAAATATCTATTTTCATATACAGACATTGTAGCTCAACCCATAAAATTTTTCAAATAGTTTAGGGGAGTTTCAAGAAACAAGATGGATCATCTCACCTCTCTTACTTCTCTCCCTTCCAATTACATTTATTATTACCAAATCCCCTATCTCATAATCTTTGCGTACGCAAAGATTATGAGATTAATAAAATTATAGTTTAAAAAACTTTTTAATCTCACCATCCATGTATCCTAATGAATCGGCCTCCAAAATATTAATGTAATCACTTACTTTTAATTTGCTACAATAATCAGCCAATTCTTCTTCACAAGGATAAGGAAAAACAAAAACACTTTTTTGCATCATATAAAATCCCAAAGTTTTTAACCTTGACCTTAACTTATTTCGCTCCAGATGAAGTTCCTGTGGAATATCAAACATAAAAATGCGCCATTTTTTGTCCCACTTAGTTCCCGCTTCAGCATAATATTTTATAAGTTTTCCAGAAAACCATGCTTTGCCTTTTGCTGTAAAATTAAATTTTTCATTTTGAATATCTTTAATAATACCTCTTCGCTGTAAGTTTTTAAAACCACTATAATATTTTTTATCTCGTCCTTTTACTTTCCATCCTTTATAAGAAATGGATTCCCATTGCCAAACTTCATGTATATCTTTTCCTGAATCAACAACTGCCTTAAGAAATTTGATAATGAAGTTACTTTTCATAAAATATAAATCTTATAATCTTTGCGTACGCAAAGATTATAAGATTTAGGAACAGGGAATGCAAGAAAATTTTATTGAAGTTATGCACAAAATTTCTTGTAGGGATTTTATTTAAAGCGTAAATTTAAATTATATAAACTCAAATTAAAATATCGTAAAAAAAATATGGCAGAAAATGGAAAAAACGGAAATGGAACTCAGGTGGAGAACAAGGACCTGCAACCGACCCCGAGCAAACCAAAATATAAATTTTTGTTTGTCAGTTGGGAAGCGCTCTCCGGCGATTTGGCGTGGAAATTAAAAAACGAAGGCCACGAAGTAAAATGCTATATCAAAAACTGCACCGATGAATATGATGGATTTTTGGAAAAAATTCCGGAATGGAAACCTCTCGTTGACTGGTCTGACGTAGTTGTTTTTGATGATGTTGGTTTTGGCAAAGAAGCTGATACTCTTCGCAAGAGCGGAAAAGCCGTTGTTGGTGGAAGTATCTATACGGATCGCCTTGAAGAAGACCGTGAGTTTGGTCAATCAGAATTAAAAAGACTAGGAATGCTTACTCTTCCTTCTTGGGACTTTGATGACTACGACAAAGCACTTCAGTTTATAAAAGAAAATCCCGGCAGATATGTATATAAACCGTCAACCTTCACATCGGTTAACTTATTTACGTCCGGAGATTTAAAAAAGGGTCTACTTTTCACAGGCAAAGAAGAAGACGGAAAAGACTTATACGAAATTATAGAACAAAACAAAAAAGTATTGAGTCGAAAAGTAAAACAGTTCCAACTTCAAAAACACGTAAACGGAGTTGAGGTGGGGGCATCAGCCTTTTTTAACGGAGAAAAATTCATCACACCAATATTAGTTGCCTTTGAACATAAACGTCTTTTTCCAGGAGAGTTGGGCTCCATGACAGGAGAAATGGGAACTTCAATGTTCTGGTGCGAACCCAACAAATTATTCAAAGAAACAACAGGTAAAATGGAGGAGGATCTGCGTAAATCAGGATATGTCGGATATATAGACATTAATTGCATTGTTAACGGCAGAGGTATTTATCCCCTTGAATTCACTTGCCGTTTTGGTTATCCAACAATCTCGATTCAACAAGAAGGTGTTTTGAGCGAATGGGGTGAATTTTTATATACAATTGCCAACAAGAAAGACTATCCGCTTAGAACCAAGAAGGGATTTCAGATTGGTATTGTCTGTGTGGTTCCACCTTTTCCATATGATGACCATATCCAAATGGAAATTTATAAAGACCTTTCAATTCTACTAAAAAAACCTTCGCCCGAAGGAATACACATTGGGGATGTAAAAATTGTTGATGGCGTGTGGCGTGTCGCCGGTAACAGCGCCTATGTATTAGTGATAACCGGTTCAGGATCAACAATGGAGGAAGCCCGCAAACAAGCATACTCCCGAATAGAAAATGTAATATTAGTAAATATGTTTTACCGAACCGATATCGGTTTAGCCTGGGGTGAAGACAGCGACAAACTCATGACCTGGAGCTATCTTTAGTGTATAGCTTCTAAATCTAAAAACTGACTAAAAAATTAGAAAATAGTTGCTATCAAGAGTCAACTTGGCGGAAGTTACTTCGTGTGCCTTACTGGCACATACCATGAAACTTCTGCGATATACATATAAACAAAAGAATGGCTGGTCTTGTGGCCCGGCAGTAGTTAGGGTAATCCTTGACTATTACGGTACCAAGTCAACGATTTCAAGCCTGGTGAGAGAACTCCGAACGACCCGTTCTGGAACCGAAAACAAACATATCGTTAGCTTGTTCAAAAGAAACAAATTAAAGTTTTTTATAAGAAAAAACTCTTCCCTCAAAGCCCTACAAAAATACTCAAAAAAATACTGGATTATGATCGCCTACTGGATACCGACTTCAAAAGAAAGTCACTATTCTATCATTAAAAAAATAGACTTAAAGAGAATTTATTTTCATGACACGTGGTTCGGCTCTAGTCATAGTTATTCTCTAAAGTACTTTCTAAAAAACTGGCACGATGATGAAGCTGTTAAGTGGTTTATGGCGGTTAAAAAATAAAATTGACTTTTTAATTTTTTATTTAAAAGTGTTATAATCTATACATGGAAAAATTGTCAACTGAACCGAGACAACAAACAGAGGGGTTAATTCCGAATAGGCCAAGACTAAGAAACATAGAGGACACCCTCGTTCTTCTTGAGTCCGAAGAAGATCCTGATGGTGAAAAAATAAACTGGAAAGATTTATATGAAAAAGTGGGGACATGGGAAACAGGATTAGGGTTGTCAGAAAAAGTCCGAGAAGTGGTCCGAAATTATTTAGTTTCAAAATTTCCAGCATTAAAAGAAAAGATTCCTTCAGTGGGTAACTTGCCGGATAAAGATATTTTAGACGCTTTGGCCAACAGTTGGTTCGAGGGGTTGGAAGATGAAGTAAAAGGAGAGAAAATTGAAGTTCTTTTGTCTGTTATAACTCATGTTCTTAGAAAAATAGAAACGAGGGTTTACAAGAAAATAATAGAAAAATCCGGCAATAGTGCTTTAGAAAAGTTAGGTTTAGCAAGAGAACTAAGTGAACCCTTAATAAACATATTAGATGCTTCAGTAAAATCGGATCCGCTTTATATCCGTTATATTGCATATGCTCAACTGTCACCCAAACCACCCGAGGGGGCAAATCCTTCTGCCCCCATAGGCCAAGATGGCAAACCTCATACCTGGGCTGAGTTATTTCCTCACGAAACACAATTTATTTCAAAAAAATTAAAGGCAATACTTGAAAATAAGGAAGGGTGGCAAAACATTGAAGGCGCTGAAGAATTTGGAAAATATGTTGAGTTACTGTCAGTATTTTTTTCTGAAAAAGACGTTAACAGGACAAAAGATATGACGGAAGAAATAGAAGAAGCTTACGCTAATGCACTATCAGGAGGATTTCCAATTGTAATATCCCCTCCCACTGGTTCATACTATAAAGAGCCATATCTTGACCCAGAGTTAAGAGTATCTTTAAGAACTCCGGAAGCCAAAGCGCAAGAACAAAATTTTATCGCTTTGCAAAATGCTATGGCAGATGAGCTGGGAACTCTTGGTGTCGGTCAGTTTGCAGACAATATGCGCAAAAAACCGATAGCAAGTGTCGTTTCCATGGGAGCTTACGGAGCCAACCTCACTTTTACGGCCGCGGCGGAAACAGAAAAAGACATAACCCTGTTTCTTGATGAACAAATAAGGCGGTATGACAAAAATTTAAGCAGCTTCTTGAAACTAATAGACGTCCCCGAAGGTACTTTTAACAATACGTCTCCGGAACGAATTGAGGAGATGTCCAGAGAAGATACAATTTTTCATGAATTATCACACTCGGTATATACATTAGACGAAGAAGCGCAGAAAAGACTTGGCAATCTAAAATCAGAAACCGTAATTGGTGAAACAGCGGCTGAAACAATCCACCGAGGATTGGCGAAGGAACTAATAGAAAAAGGTCTCATTAACTACACCCCCGAACAGTATATAGCTGTGACATTAGCAATGCCCCTTCAGATTATTAAAGAGCGTGATCCAAATAATGAATATTTTAAAGCGGCTATTTATGTATTAAATAGTATGTTTGAACAAGGTCTGGTTGAATTTGACGGTTCACAGATTAGAGTAAAAAATATAGATAAAATTTTTGACTACTTAAAAGAGAATGCAAAAAAAATCATATCTATTTATGAAGACGCTGAAATGACAACGGACAAAGCTGATCAGTGGGTAAAAGACAACTGCACCGCCGGAGAAAAATTGCAGAAATTAATTGAGTTTATCAAAACTAAAAATTAGATTTTTATCTTCTTTGAATTGAAAACGTGTCTGTTTTTCTTTCTATGACCGGGTTGAATTGTATTTTAAATTTCAATCCTCCGCCTTCTGAACCCTGCATGTCCAATTCTTTATAGCCGGCATTTTTAATCCATTCCAAATCTTCAAGCCATAACATCAAGCCTAAATCCGTTAAGGAGTAGTCATGAATGCCTACGACACCAGCAAATCTTTTGGGGTTATTTACAACTTCATAGCCAGCATTAAAACCAACCGGCTTTCCGTCCACAATTAAAACTCTTGCGGTTTTAAAACCTCTGAAATCTTTATTTACCGCATTGTGGTACCAAAAATCATAAACATAATTTTCTTCTTCCTTAATAAGTGCAACATTCTTCCAATTATTCACAATGTCATGAAGATGGCCACTATAATTTTTTTCAAAATTAACAACTTCCACTTTGTGCTCACGATTAAATTTACTTCTGGCATTTCTGATGTCTTTAAAATGCCCGCCTGGCAAAGCAAGGTCAAATTGATCCATATTCAAAACCGGCCAGTCCAAAGAATAATCAACCTTGTCCAAAACCAGTTCATTTTTATTTTTCAATAATGGATAAATACTGTCGGATACATAATTGCACCAGACCCCACCTATCCCATTCTCAAACCCAAACTTGACAAACTCCGTTATTTTATCTGCGCTCAACTTTTTATCACACAAAGGATCGGACCAGATTTGCAATTCTCCTGAATAGTTATGAAATAATATTCCAGTACCGTCATCAAATTCCGCAAAAACCGGTTTTCCATCCGGTCGATTAAGTGCGACAGAGAACCAATCCAAATTATGATCGGATGTCCAACCAAATTTATTTATGCAAACCTGAATTCTCTCGCGTTCAGCTTCTATGTTTTCGTAAATTTTCATCCCTCACCTATAGAGCACTGGGCTTTCCTTTGCAGATAGCTCAGATACACAATGCTCGGTTATTTAATAATACATAATACCTCAAATCTTACACGACACCAATCGGACTGCAGGTGCTCCATCGGTGAGGGATTCATATTATCTGGTTATATCAGCACCTGCTTTATATGCACCGAACTCCAGATTGTTGATTATGAATATGGCTCCCCAGTCACGTCCTGAAGCATCCCACTGTTGAGGTGTCATATTCAACCAGTGTTTCGTACCATCCGGCCAAACGGCATAAACCTTTTTGTCGTCAACATATTTAACATAGTTTGCCGTGATATACGAATTAAAGATTCTATCATCAAGCTCAATGGCTTTTGATGGGTTCAAATGTCCATATAATTTAATTATCTCCGGCCGTAAATATCTTTTGTACTTTCCTTCTACTACATATATTTCTGGTTCTATTGGCCTTTTTATTAAAGAACCATCTGCAATTGGTTGGGCTAACTCATTATCTACATAATTTATATTAACAGAAATTGATCTTGGGATTTCTTCATTATCAAAGTTATTAGTTTCAATTTCATTGATTGGCATAAGTACAACGGAACTTAATCCTCCGGGATTTGTAATATAGCCCGGATTACTTAACACACCAACTCGACCCAAGTTGTCAGTATATAAAATTCGGAATAAATAATCGGGGTTATAATTTATTTTTATTGCCTTGTTGGAAGGTAAGGAAAAAAAGTCATATTTGTACCAAGCAGATTGCCATGACTTTAAATTATAGTTAAACGAGTATGCAAAGGGGTACGATAAAAATGACTGCTGGGGGATTACATGGATATTTTTTAGTTCTTCTCTTTGATAGCCATATCTCTTGTCCATAGAAACATCATTTAAATAATTTGCGATTGTCCAATTCTCAAAAACATTTGAAAACTTTTCGGGATAATTATTGTTTTTAAGAAACAGATTGATGGAATCAATGCCAGTCATCGGACTTTGGAGGGTTTCATTCAATATTGACTGACCAAACTGTTCCAATAAGTACTGCCCAAAAAGAGCCACTTGGGCATAATCAGCTGAAACATTCGGCCACTCAGTCAAACCATCGGATTGATTTTCTAAAAATGTACTTACTCGCCTCTGTAAATTTGAGTTATAAAAGTTATCATTATAACCAAGAAGGGAAACTGAATACTCCGATCTTAATTCGTTAAACCAAATATCTTCCTGAACTTTTCTTAAAAGTTCTTTTTGATTAAAGGATATAAGATGCTGAAACTCGTGACCTAAAAACATTTTTGCAAGACTACCAGATTCAACACTTACAAAAATTATCTCTCTTTCATTTGAATTGTTAGAAGAATTTTTAGAATACTCGTTGGAGGCGTCAAAATAACCGCCATTTCCGGTAATGAGGTCCTCCATAACAACAGTAATTTTAGGGTCGTTATCTATCCCTGGGTTAGGCTCTGTCCCCCAAAACTGAATTTCTTTAGGATAAATATTATTATCGAACTCCTGAGCGAGAACGGAAACATTGTTATTTAGAAAGGCCTTTTGATAAGAATTCAAGCTGTCCCAATATCTGTCCTCAATGTAAAAGTAAGCATTACTGGAAACATGTCTTAATGTGGCACTCAAACTTGTCCTAGAAAATTGGTCATACTTAGAATTAACATTAAAAACTTGAGTCTGGCCGATAGTATCGGCCAACACATTAGAAGCCAAGGCAAAAAAAGACACAAGAAAAAAACCGACAAAAAACGAATCTCTAAAAAATTTAATTCTCATTGTTAAATCATAACATTTTAGAATAAGTCGACCAAATTAAATCCCGCCGTGACGGGATTATTCAATGATTTTTCTTTTAGCCAAGATAATATCCTTATCATGGCGGGAAACATCTTCGATGGTCAAGTTTTGATGATGTATAAGATGATCATTGTATAACCAAACGGCTCTAAAAAAAGCTATGGCTTTTATTAATCTATCCTCTATTGTTCCGCTGGTTTTTATTTTTAAAACCCCAAGAAATGCCATAAAAGCATTTAAATCTTTCGGAAAACAGTAACCCCCAAATCCGCGATATGAGCCATGGTTTACGTCGAGCCAGGCCGGGCCTATCCGTGGATCAGCACCAAGCGCGTCTCTGACATTTTCGTAATCAATTTTCAGTCCTGAAAGTTTTAAACCGTCGCACCCGTCATATAGCATATTCCCGAAACTAACTTTGGTTGCCCCAAACGCATTTGATGCATATTTGATCATTTCAGCTTCGGTTGCTGTGTGTCCCCTAACCACATAGGTAGAAGCCATCCAAGGGCTTTGGTAATACGACACCGGTAAAAGATTCAAAATCCCCAAAGCAGCATCTTTGCTTTTTTCTGTATAGCCGACTATTTGTCTGACCGGTTTCAAAAAATCCTCCCGCGCCTGAGACTCCGTAAGAAATTCAGGATTAAATAAGAATTTGTGTTGAGGAAATCTTTTCTGAAGACCTTCTGTGGTTCCTGGAGGGACTGTTGATTTGATAACGATTATTTTTTCTCCTTGGACAGAAGCGACCGCGTTCTCAACGATAGATGTATTACAGCTACCATCCGGATTGGGCGGGGTTGGGACAGAAACAAAAATTATGTCAGCTAAATTATAATCATCAAAATAACATTTGGCGGGGTCAGTGTCATAGCAAAATAATTCATGTTTCCGTCTTAATCCTCTTTTTTCCTCAAACCACCATCTTATCGGCTCACCAACCATTCCAATGCCAATTATACCGATTGTTAAGTTTCTGACTGGTTCAGACACTGAATTTCCTCTTCTTTTTTCTTACTGAAAAGAACCATATCACGCTTGATTTTTCCTGTAAACTATAGTAAAATTAGGGCTAAATATGAAAAAAGTTCTACTTTTCCTGTCAGATACTGCGATTCTTTATGCTTCTTTAGTTCTGACTCTTTTAGTCCGATACCCTAATAAATTTGAGAGGCAATACTGGGCACACTTATATCCGTTTTCTTTGATTTTTATCTTGTGGCTTTTGGTTTTCTATATTGCTAATCTTTATGAACCAAAACTGCTAAGAAATAATATTCATTTTTACTCTGCCCTTTTCCAGACAATTACGATAACTGCAGCAATTTCGGTTCTGTTCTTTTACCTCATTCCTCTATATGGAATTACTCCGCGAACAAACTTGTTGATTTTCGTAGCCATTTTCTCCGGTCTAGAATTTATAAACCGTTATACATCTAACAACATTCTGCAAAAAGGTTTTAAAAAATCAGTACTCATCGTCGGAATAAATACCCAATCCCTGGAACTTGATCTTTTTATAAAAGAAAATCCGCAACTTGGATATGATGTCAAATTTGTCATAGATGTCTCTTCAGATAAACTCAAGGACATAAGCCATACGATTCGAAAAGAAAAGATAGACACAATCGTATTAAGCCCGGAAGCATATCAAGTTCCTGAAATAATAAATATTTTTTACAAGTCTCTTGAACAAAAGGTAAGTTTTGTAAACCTTGCTTCTTTTTATGAGCGCCTAACCGGTATGGTCCCACTGGGGGCAATCAACCAAATTTGGTTCCTGGAAAATTTAAACGAGGGAAACAAAAGAGCGTACGAAATAGTTAAGCGTGGTAACGACTTAGTATTTGCCATTGTCCTTGGCTTGATAAGTCTCTTGTTTTATCCTTTAATTATTCTCCTAATAAAAATTACATCAAAAGGACCTGTTTTTTATAAACAAAATAGAGTTGGTCAAGCCGGTAAAATTTTCAAAATAATTAAATTCAGAACAATGAACAAAGATGCTGAAAAAGAGACAGGCGCGGTTTGGGCTTCACAAAACGATCCGAGAATAACATCGGCAGGCAGATTTATGCGCAAAACAAGGATAGATGAATTGCCCCAATTGTGGAATATTCTAAAAGGTCAAATGGCGTTTATCGGGCCCCGCGCAGAAAGACCAGAATTTCACGAGTCATTAAAATCCGTTCCTTTTTACGAAGAAAGGTATCTGATTAAACCAGGATTGTCGGGCTGGGCCCAAATCAATTTTCATTATGGCTCATCCATTGCTGATGCCGCCGAAAAACTAAAATACGATTTATACTACATCAAAAACCGCTCCTTAATCTTGGATCTCGGAATCGCTCTCAAAACTATAAGAATCATGTTTCAAAGGTCAGGAAAATAGGCTGCTCCGTCCAATCTAAGTAGTTCACGCAACCTCCATGCATGCTGCGTAGACAGGTATGGGCTATAAATTTTATCTTCTTAACTTCCACGGAAGTTTGATTGACTCCCAAATAATTTTAGATGACATTTTTGACTGCCCTTCTCTGCGTTCGCTAAATAAAATTGGATGTTCAAAAAAACTACAACCGGCAAGAAAAAGTTGGAATTTTAATTCCACCAAAAAAGCATAACCATTTGAATTTATTTTGTCTAAATTTACTTTTTTTAAAGAATTAACCCTATAAGCGTTAAATCCGGTTGTTGCATCTGTGACAGGTAGTCTTAAAATTATTTTCACATAAAGATTCGCAAATCTACTAAGAATCCTCCGAAAAAAGTTCCAATTTTTTACTTCCCCGCCTTTTATATATCTAGACCCCACTACAACGTCATAGTTTTTAAGTCTTTCTAGCATTTCTGAAACTTCTTCATAATCATGGGAGAAATCTGCGTCCATAGTTACAATACGATCATATAATTTTTCAAATATCCACTTAAATCCATCTATGTTTGAATGTCCATAACTAAAGTTAACCTTTCTTTCCAAAAGGAAAAGATTTGTAAAATTATTTTTCATAAATCCAACTAGCTCCTGAGTGCCATCGGAAGAATTGTCATCTACAATCAAAACGGAAATATCCGGCATTAAACCAAAAATTTGAGGAAGTAGATCCTTGAGGTTGTCTCTCTCGTTAAGAGTTGGAATTAAAATTATGCTTTGTAAATAAATGCTCATAAACAAACAATATCATACTGAGATAAAAAGGTATTAAATACAGATAAAAATTCGACCAAAAATTATGACCAAAATAGTTCCATATCGGCAAAAACACAAAGAAAGAGTCGACAAAAACTAAAACCATCAACCACTTATATTTCAAAAGGTAATTAATGGAAACAAGCGCAAAAAGAGTCGTCATTGGCAACAAATATTTAGGGAAAGAAAATGTTAAACTACCAACCAATATCAAATTAAGAATTATAGCTAAAACTATTTCTTTTCTTAATTTCAAATCCCTATTAAGCAGCAACGCGAAAGCGCCCAACAAAATAATTAACGGCGATACCATTATTTTGCGGAAGTGCAAAAGCAAGTTGGCTCCAACCCTTAAATACCCTTTTATTCCAAGAACAAAACTTTTCGTCAGCGGGGGCGGGTTGCCGGCATCAAAATTACCCTGATAAGAATTAATGGCCGCGTTATTGACCAAATGGCCTGTCTGATAATAACTTGTGCCCAGATATGCACCGCCAATAACCAAAGCGGTGAGCAACCAAATCATCTTCTTCCAACTGTGGATAAACGACACTGAATGTCGTTTATCCACAGGCAAAAATAAAGGAAAAATAACTATGGCAAATGGTTTTACAATACCACCCACAGCCCAAGCCACCGGAGTCCAGATTTTTTTATTTAAGCTACAATAAATAATCAAGAGAATAAAAAACAAAAGCGCCGCTTCCTGAAATCCTCGCATCATTGTTGTATAGGGATAAGGCGTGAGCAAAAATAAAATTAGAAAATAAACGCCAGCTCGATGGTTTCCATAAAATTTCTTACCAACAAAATAAGTCAACGGAATCGAAAGCAAGGAGAATATTGCCGACATAATAATAATTGAATTATGAGAACGGGTCAGCCAAAATACTGGCACAGCAAAAAAGGAAAGTCCCTGAAAACCATAAAAAGATTTGAAATCAAGATGACCCCAAGCTAAAGATTCAGCAAAACCTTCATAGTGAAAACCATCGTCCATCATTACCATGCGGCCGAACAAAAAATAAACCGCCATTATAACAACCGCGAAGATTATAGCTTTATTTTTAAAGTTCCACATTAAAATAAAGTATAAATAAGAGGGGCAAACACAGAAGTCTCGGCAAATATAATAAGAAAACTTAGCAAGATTAGAAATACAATAACCGGTGCAATCCACCATTTTTTTCTTATTTTCAAATACATCCAAATTTCTTTTAACAATTCCATGTTACTTATTCAATAATTTTTTTAGATAAACTATGACCCTCTCTGATATAACAAAGTGTCCGCTTTCACTAGGATGACCATCTATGGGCAAATAAAGGGGCACCTCTGATTTTAGTCTATAGTAATTTTTAAATTCAGGCAATAAATCAATGTATTCTATCTTTTGTGATTTAAAGTAATCTTTCAAAACTTCATTAATTTTTTCTAAATTAAAATTGTCGTCTCCTTCAGAATATATCTGACCGACTGATGGAAGAATTAGGACTAAATGATCTTTTTTGTTTTCATCTGCCAGTTTTTTAAATAACAACAATAGTTCCTTTGACCGGTTGACCATCTTTTGTGTTTCTTCTGAATATTCTTTTTGAGACAACGGATCAATTATAATACTGTTTGGAGCCGTAGGGTTATTCCTATTTTTAAAATAATTAAGAAATTTATTTCTAGATTTTTGATATAAAACAAAACGCCACGCAACGGAATGATTTCTTACAAACAATTTAACATCGTTTTTGAATTCTTGAAACTCGGAAAACTTAGCTTTCCTATCAATGTTTTCGTTCATATTGTCAGTGAAATCGTTACCAACAAAAAAAGCTAGAATTAATAAATCAGGATTGAACCTAAGCCCCTCTTTTTCTAATACGTATAATTCTCGTTGTGTACCATACCCGGCTATTCCCATATTCAAAATTTCAACCTTCTTATCAAAACCCATATTATTTATCTTTGATTCAATTAGTGCTGAATAGGTATCATTTTCGTTTACCTGAAAGCCCTCGGTCAACGAATCCCCAACAATAACAATTCTATATATATCCGGTTTTTTAGTATAACTATAATCTCGACCGATAAATCCATCTTTATTAAGCCTTCTTTTTACTTTAAACTCTTTGCCAATAGAATATCCTTCTTTATTAGTAAGGTGAGTCCAACCCAAAACAGGGTCTTGTTTTATAAAATTATCGCTTTGAATCTTTAACACCCTAAGAGACAGCTCAAGCAGCACAAAGAGAATTAAAAACGTAAACATGGAAACAACAACTCTCGGAATAAGGATTTTAAATTTTTCTTTAATCAGCATCATTAGAAATATCCGGTTTAACAAAAGGGTACTTAAAAGAAATTTTCTTTTTGTCGAGCAGAAAATTTTCCAAAACCAAGTAGTCAATGTCAGTTTTAATAAATGTATTAAAAGCATCTTCTGGACTGCAAACTATCGGCTCGCCTCTCACATTAAATGATGTATTTATCAGAACCGGACATCCGGTTATCCGCTTAAATTCTTTTATCAAACCGTGATAACAAGGATTAGAATTTTGATCCACAGTTTGGATTCTGGCCGTCTTATCGATGTGTGTAACCGCTGGAATTTCATCATTCTTTACATCGGCTATAAACAGCATATACGGACTATCCCCAAGATTAAAATAAGAAAGACTGTCTTCTTTTAAAACACTCGGGGCAAAAGGTCTGAAACTTTCCCTAAATTTAATTTTCAGATTAACCCTTTGCCAATTATCTTTATTTCTCGGATCGGCCAATATTGATCTGGCCCCTAAAGCTCTCGGCCCCCATTCCATTCGACCACGCAGCCAGCCGATGACATTTTGATTTTTTATTAACTCTGCTGTCTTTTTAATAATATCCTCATCACTCAAAAATTCATATTCGACACCTTTAGATTCAAGGAAATCCTTAATCTGATTATTTTCATAGCTTGGTCCCCAAAATGCATGAGACATCTCAAAACGTCTCTCATTTTCAAGAACTTGATTCCAAACATAATAGGCGGCACCCAAAGCACCGCCAGCATCACCAGCAGAAGGTTGAATATAAATATTTTTAAAGCCACATTTTTTTAAGATTTCCGAATTGGTGACACAATTTAAAGCCACCCCCCCAGCAAGACACAAATTGTCAAAACCAGTTTCCTTTTTAGCACAAGAAGCCAATTTCACCACTATTTGATTGGTTACATCCTGAAGACTCGCAGCCAGATCTTTGTGAAATTGCTCCAATTGATCGCCAAATTTTCTTTTTTTAACTTTAAATAAACTTTCCAGTTTATCCGTCACATTCTCAATTGAATAAAAACTTTTAAAAAATTTGCGATTTAGCTTAAAGCTTCCGTCGTTATATATTTCAATTAATTTTTTTAATTCATTTACATATTTTGGACGCCCATAAGGAGCCAAGCCCATGACTTTGTACTCAGCACTGTTGGGCTTAAACCCCAAATAGTAAGTAAATAAGCTGTAAAAAAGGCCAAGAGAGTCCGGATAATCAATCTGCTTAATTATCTTGATTTCTTTATCTTTTCCGTGACCAATGGTTGTCGTAGCCCATTCACCAACGCCATCCATGGTCAAAATCAACGCTTCCCTGAACGGCGACACGAAAAATGAACTGGCAGCATGAGACATGTGATGCTCGCAAAAATAAATCAGTCCTTTATAATTTAATTCTTTTTTAATTTTATCCTTTACCCAAAGCTTATCTTTCAGCCATATTGGCATCGCTCTTACAAACATTTTATAATCCCATGGCCATGATTTAATGAAGCTTTCAACTATTCTTTCAAACTTCAAAAGCGGCTTATCATAAAAAGCGATACAAGATATGTCGTCAAGGGTTATGCCCTCAAAGGACAGACAAAATTTAATTGCATTGCCTGGAAACGAATCATCGTGTTTTTTACGGGTAAATCTTTCCTCGTGCGCTGCCGCAACCATATCGCCATTTTTAATAAGCACAGCGGCAGAATCATGATAAAAACAAGAGATGCCTAAAATATATTTACCACTGTTTGTCATAATAATATTTAAAAAATTTATTTAAACCAACTAAACCAATCAGAATAAAAATTGGCTCCACTACGATACGGAATCCGGCCGAGGCCATGCCTCCGGTTAAGAAAGAAAAATACGCCAATACTAAGAAAAAAAATACTAGTATGGCTTTTATTTCTGTATTTTCCTTAAAAAAACGGCTAAAAGATAAGGTCATGCCGACAAACAACAGAGCAAGAAACAATCTTTCGATTATAGCTAAATACGGAAAAAGATTTCTTTCTTTGAGGGTCACGATTTTATAAATACTTATTTCGGAACGACCGTCTCGATTAAAGTCATTGTACCAATACCTGATCCCATCGCGTAAAAAAAACTTAGTCATATTTTTTAACCTTGAAATTACAAAATACTCCGGAAATTGGGATAAATAATGGTAAGAGCGAGACATGAGCAGTTCTTCGGACGTGAATTTCATATACTCACCAAAGTCGGAAACTTTTGAATAGTCGTCAATTTCGTTTCTAAGCAAGTTTCCCGCCTCTGTAATTGAGATGTGATTAGCAAGCGCATATGCGTCAGGAACTTCGTAAAAGTACATCTGATAGGGAGTAATTGACGAGAGTTTAAAAAAGCCAAAAGTTTTATAATTACGAACCAACCAGGGCATCAATACCATAAAGAAAATTACGCACATCATAGATACCGACACCACAAACTGTTTCCAGTTTAAGCGAATTTGGCGAAAATACACTGAATAGCCCAAAGATAAAATAAATACTATGAGGATATACTGGGCAATCGGACGAATCAGAGCCAGTATGGGCAGCAAAAACGAAGTCAACATAAAGTAATTACTACGTTGAGTTTTTAAAAATTTGACCCAACTCCAAATTGCCAAGATCAAAAAAAATAAAAAGAAGGGTTGGGTAAGGAATTTAACAGAAACATTTAGGGAAAAAGGTGTAAAAAGAAAAACACCGACACTCCAATAAATTATCTTTTTACTATCGATGTATTCTCTGCCGATTAAATACAAAATATATCCCGACAAAACCATCAATATGGATTGGATAACAAGAGCGACCTCATAATGCCCGAATAAATATCTGGCCAAAAAAAGAAATCCCGGATAAACCGGGGTTCGAAAGGAATTAGGATAAAACGGGACAGATTTATCCCAAGTAAATCCGTTACCAAGCATTAGATTTTCCGCTAAAGCCAAGTATTCTGTAGAATCGGCATCGTGAAAAAGGCGACTATTGTCACTAAAAAATATCATCAGAGAAATCCTAGCCGCAAGACCGAAAAAAAGAATTATTAACAATGTTTTTTTATTAAAAAGAGTGTTCATGAGAATTTAAATGGGGTTTATCTTTTATTTTCCAGTTTGTATTTGAAACTTTATCTGACCCAACCAACATGGACAACAATCTAAATATTGGAATTATCGTAAAATAAAAAACAGTTAGTATAATCTTAGTGTTTATTCTGCCTATAAAATTCGCCACCTTTTTGTATGAATTAAAAAATTTAGACCACATGGTTTTGTCTTTTCAAATAATAAGTTAAATAAACAAAAGAAAGTAAATGAGATGTCGTAAACCACATCGTTACCATAATAACCGACCCCCAAAGACCGTAGCTCTTTATCAGCCAAAGTCCTAAGGGAATACCCAGACCAAGAATAGCAAAATTTATCAATATTGAAACCTTAACCTTATTTATCGCCCGCCACATCGGACCCAGCCCGACCCCTATGCCAAACAAGGATCCATACACAATAAGCCCAAGGACATATTTAATACTAGGAAGATAACTCTCTCCATAAAGAATCCTAAATACTACGGGGGAAACAATTGCCGCACCGATGCTCAATATTATTGAAAGGGCTAAAGAATACAACGATATTTTTTTAAAGTTTTTACAAAGTTGTTCCCTATTTTCAACTTGAATTTTAGGAAACTCTACGTTCAAAAGTACTGAAATCGGACCAAGCAAACTCAAAACAATGTTCATGTAACCAAAAGCGAGTTTGAAAAATGAAACCTCGGTAGTCGTAGCATAGATACCGGTTAGAATAACCGGCAAAGCCATGAAAACATTACCCATATTCCTGTCCAGAGCTACCCAAAAAGTAAATCCGAAATATTTTTTAAAATCAACCTTCTTGGCAACACACAAAAGGTGGCTTAAGTCAGGAAACAATGGTTCGCTTTTTGCAAATTTAGCAAATAGTATTGCAGATAAAATAAAAATTATAATAGCACCCACCAACTGACCGCCAACCGCGCCCAAAACCCCGAAACCCAAAACGACTAAAGTCAAAGATAATACATATCTTAACGATTGATCAGATAACAATAAAACCGCAAGCGACTTAACTCTTCCGGCAACTTGAAATGCTGAATAATTAAGGGTAAACAAAAACGAAGAGAAAATAGCCGCAACTACCACTATGGCGGCATAAATACCGATAAGAGAATTACTGTATAACCTGTTGGCTATGCCTGGTAAAAAAACAGAAACAACAATAACCACCAAAGCCGCAAAGAAAGTTATCTTGAGCATAAAACCGAGAATATTTTCAACTTCGGCCTTATCTTCTCTTGCATAAGCCCTGCCAAGCAAACTGGACACCGCCTCCTGAATTCCCATTCCCAAAATCAAACTGGTCATACTCGCCATGCCGATGGCAAGAGAGTATGTGCCAAAAAGCTCCGGCTGAAGTAACCGGGCAATGACTATTCCAATAACTGCCTGAATAATCGTCCCGCCAAAACTCCCCGCTTGAAGCGTCGCCGTCCGCCGAACAAATTTATTTTGATAAAAATTACTAATTCTTCCGTATAAATTCACAATACTCTCTATTAAACAACAAAAATATACATTTGTAAAAACTTTTTAAATACAGTATCGTAATATTTATGAAAAACAAGGTCGCTCTAATTTTTGGCATCACAGGACAAGATGGCTCATATCTTGCTGAAATTCTTTTGAAAAAGAGCTATTTTGTGCATGGCGTTGTCAGGCGGGCTTCAACTTTTAATACGGTGAGAATAAATCATCTCTATCAGGATCCCCACAAGAAAAACAGAAAACTCTTCCTTAACCATGGAGACCTTGCTGACGCCGGCACTATTAGAAAAATAATTTATAAAGTTAAACCGAATGAGATTTACAACCTTGCCGCACAGTCGCATGTAAAGGTCTCATTTGAAATTCCTGAATACACAATGGATATAACTGGAAATGGTGCTTTGCGGATTCTTGAAGCAATAAGAGATTTTCAAAATGATACCGGTAAAAAAGTTAAATTCTATCAAGCATCATCCTCTGAAATGTTCGGCTCATCTTCCCCGCCTCAGAATGAAAAAACACCCCTAAACCCTCAAAGCCCCTATGGCGCAGCAAAAATATTTGCATATAATATGACCAGCCTCTATCGCGATGCCTATGGAATATTTGCTGTAAACGGAATACTTTTTAACCATGAGTCACCGCGTCGAGGAGAAACATTCGTTACCAGAAAAATTACAAGGGCAATCGCCCGAATAAAAGCCGGTTTAGATAAAAAATTATATCTTGGGAATTTAAACGCCAAGAGGGATTGGGGTTATGCGCCTGAATACATGGAAGCGGCTTGGCTTATGATGCAGCAGTCTAAACCCAATGATTACGTTATCGGCACCGGCGAAACACATACCATAAGAGAGTTTCTTGAACTGGCGTTTAAGGAAGCTGGCCTTGGTGACTGGAAAAAATATGTAGAGATAGACCCGCAATACTATCGTCCCGCCGAAGTGAATATATTGGTTGCTGATGCCAGAAAAGCAAAAAAAATCCTCGGCTGGTCGCCAAAGACAAAATTCAAAGATCTTGTAAAAATAATGGTTTGGAATGACATAAATGAGATTAAAAAATAAATCTTCGATACAACTCGGAACGAGAAAAATACTCATTACCGGCGGGGCAGGATTTCTTGGAAATTTTGTTGTCCAAAAACTTCTTGAGCGAGGCGTGCCTAAGAAAAATATCTTTATTCCTCGTTCAAAAAATCTTGACTTAAGAAAATGGGAAAATTGCGTGAAAGCGGTCAAAGGTCAGGATATCATAATACACCTTGCCGCAGTAGTCGGTGGGATAGGATACAACCAAAAAATCCCTGGCCAAATGTTCTACGATAATCTGATGATGGGCACCCAGCTCATGGAAGCGGCCCACCAAGCAGGGATAAAAAAATTCGTGGCCATAGGCACGATTTGCGCTTACCCCAAATTTACCCCTGTTCCATTTTCTGAAACATCACTTTGGCATGGTTATCCTGAAGAAACAAACGCACCTTACGGCTTAGCCAAAAAAATGCTTCTCGTCCAAGCCCAAGCTTATCGCCAGCAGTATGGATTTAATGCAATATATCTTTTACCCGTGAATCTCTACGGGCCCGGAGATAATTTTAGTCCGAAAAGTTCTCATGTCATTCCCGCTCTTATCAAAAAAGTTGCTGACGCAAAAAAAACGAGTAAAAAATACGTTGACGTCTGGGGAACGGGGGAAGCCTCAAGAGAATTTTTGTATGTTGAAGACTGCGCCGAGGGAATTGTCTTGGCAACCGAAAAATACAACAAACCAGGACCTGTCAATCTCGGAACAAACCAAGAAATCAAGATAAAAGACCTCGTAAAACTAACATGCAAAATGATGAATTTCAGAGGTGAGGTCCGTTGGGATAAAACAAGACCCGACGGACAGCCAAGAAGAATGGTTGACGCGACTCTTGCTCACAAAGAGTTTGGATTTAAAGCAAAAACTGATTTTAAGAAAGGACTCAAAAAAACAATCAAGTGGTACGTGAAGAGTTTGAAATAAAAAGTGTAAAGTTAATGAATAACATCAAAAAATCAATCCTTGCATCAGTTGAAACGAAACTTAGAATCGCATCGGACGATAAGTTTTTGGTTGAACTGGAAAGAATTGGAAACCGCATGATAACCGTCCTAAAACTTAACGGGAAAATATTAATTGCTGGAAACGGCGGGTCAGCCGCCGACGCCCAGCACTTTGCTGCTGAACTTGCCGGTAAATTTATCCATGAACGAAAGGGTTTACCGGCAATAGCTTTGACGACAAATTCATCCATAATTACCGCCATTGGAAATGATTTTGGTTATGAGTATGTTTTCTCAAGGCAAGTAGAGGGTCTGGGGCAACAAGGAGATGTGTTTGTCGGGATATCTACAAGCGGCAATTCTCAAAATTTAATACAGGCGATGCAATCTGCCCAAAACATCGGCATAACCACGGTGGGACTACTGGGCAAAGATGGCGGTTTAATGAAAGAATTATGCGACTTAAAATTGATTGTTCCATCTCAAAGTACGCAACATATTCAAGAAGCTCATATCATGATGATACACGAACTTTGCACAATAATAGACAACGCCTTTAAAAACCATAAATAAAACCGCCCTGAGCTCTCAAATGGGCGGTTTTTAAATACGCTTGATGTCCTTGATATAGGATCGGTAAATTCTTCTGATGCCTTCAAAAATATCAACTCTCGCCTGCCATCCCATCGCCCTCAAGCGGCTGGAATCAAGGAGTTTCCTTGGCATTCCGTTCGGCCCAGAAGTATCCCAAATAATTTTACCTTTATAACCAACAAGTGAACCCACAACGTCTGCTAATTCGGCAATACTGTAATCAATACCGGTACCGACGTTAATTAAAATGTCGCCCCGCTTAACCTCTTCTGTTGAGGGATTGAAATTATTCATCAAGAAGACACTTGCATCAGCGACATCATCAGCATAAATAAATTCTCTTCTCGGAGAACCGTCGCCCCAAAGAACAATTTCCAGCATATCATCTACCATAGCATTGTGAAACTTTTTTATCATGTCTGGCAAAACATGGGCTCGTCCATATTCAAAATGATCATTTTCCCCGAACATACTTGCCGGAATCGCAACTATAAAATTTGTGCCATATTGAACATTAAAACTTCGGCACATCTCAATACCAGATAGTTTCGCTATTGCATACGCTCTATTAGTCGGCTCCAGCGGTCCGGTCATCAAATATTCTTCTCGCATCGGCTGGGGACATTCTCTGGGATAGCAACAGTTGGCGCCGAAAAACAAAAATTTCTTAACACCAGCCTCATAAGCGGCCCGCATAACATTGTACTGGATTAAAAGATTTTCACTTATAAATTCCGCTGGGTATTTAATATTTTCGGCGATATTACCTACTTTAGCCGCACAAAGAAAGACATATTCCGGCTTATGCAAATTAAACAACTCTAAGACATTCTCTTGAACAGTTAGATCACAAATATTTTTAAGAGCAGTGATTATGTTTTTGAACCCTCTCCGGTTGAGAATCCTAACTATGGCCGAACCCAGTAAGCCAGTATGACCAGCGACATAAATAGAAGAATCTTTATGCATAATAGTTCCTCTTTAACATGCCCATACCTTGCAATCTTCTTAGGGCCAAAAGCGTGGTGCTGACCGAATAGGACTGTACAACTTCGCGTTCAATTAATTTCAGCCAATCATCTAAATTTACAAGAACGACTTTTAAATATTCATCCGGGTCAAGTTTTTGCAATTGTGACTCTACTGGATTACTTGCAATACCTATAAAAGAAAAATTCCTCGCGTCAAAATGTCTGGCGGCAATAGGCATACCCACTGATCCCAAAGGAATAATTTTTTCTAAGATTATTCCGCTTTCTTCTTCAAATTCTCGTCTGGCGCAAACAGCCGGATCCTCTCCTATTTCTAATCTGCCCCCGGGCAAGTCAAAAAGTACTTCCCCGCACCCGTGCTGAAATTCGGCGCATATGGGAACAAGTCCTCCGTCCAACAGAGTAAAGACTCTTGTTCCACATCCACCAGCTAAGCGAAAAAAATTAAAAACTTCTCCGTTTGGACTTAAAAATTGGGAGATTTCTATTTTATATCGGCGTTTAACTTCTACCTCCCGGCAGAACAAATTAAATTCTGGACAATTTTCAACCACAGCCGAGTTTGCAACTTTTTTCCAGTCAGCAACTCCTGATGATTTAACAATTTTCAAAACATTATCCGCATTTGCTACTGGCAGACCGTATTTTTTCATTAAGATTGCCTCTTCCATAAAAAATCGTGGCGGTGTGCCATTATTTTTTCACATAGTACTACGCGAAGCTCATCATGAATATGCTTTCCTCGAGACATCAGAATAGGAACCCTTTTCTTTGTAAAATTAATCCCGTCATCCCAGATACCAGATACCACACAGCCAACTTCCCAAGCAATAACTGCCGCCGCAACAATATCAAACTTCGTGGCCCCGCTATGAAAGATCGACGCAATTCTTTCCTCAACAAGATACAAAGCAGCACCCGTGTGCGATCCGCTGACTAATACATTGCGGCAACAGCGTAGAATACTTGGATAACAATTAATGTCTTCTCTCAATATATCTCCGTTTATGAGTGCTTCGGACAATTCCCCTTGAAACGGCCCGGTGTTTAACCTCACACCGTTTAAAAAAGCTCCTCCGCCTTCCACCGCCCATAGCATTTTACCCAAAGCTGGATAATGAATAATCCCAAAAATGGGAAAATTATCATACGTTAAACCCAAAGAGATACCGAAAAGATCCATTCCGCTAACAAAATTAGCCGTTCCATCAACAGGATCAACTACCCAAGTAAATCCTGAATTTGAATCCACACAACACCCCTCCTCTGAATCTATGCCATGATCGGGAAAATGTTGACGCAAAAAATTCGCTATTTTGTCCTCAACCACATGATCCGCAACCGAAACTATGTCCCACAGACCTTCTTTCTGTCTAACATTCAATTGAAATCGGTTGCGACGAATTTGTAAAATTTCACACCCCACTTCTTCCAACAGTAACCGTAATTGTAACTGGCACGCAACACCCACTGGATTTGTCACAATTGTCATGTTTATTCCTTGTAAAATTGCTTTCGAAAAGATGTCATAATAACATACAATAGTCAACTTGTTGATATGCCAGGTTGACACCTGTTGACACTTATTGATACGATTTAAAAATGTCAGAAATCAATCCCAACGAAGTCTACACAACCCAGGAAACACAAGATTTGCTCAAAATTTCTAGCAGCACAATGAAACGTCTCTTAAAAAAAGAGTTGATTAAGGCAAATAAAATAGGTGGCCAGTACCGAATTCTGGGAAAAGAGATTCTTAGGGCGCTTTCCCCCACCATCGAAAGACGGGCTGTTTTGACTTATCAAAAATTGAAGAAAAAAGTAAAAAGAAAAATTAAGAATTGGTAATGGAAACTTTAAATAAAATAATTGGCGTTATCAACTTGTTCCGCAAGGCCTTTTCGAGACACAAAAAGAAACTGGCCTTAATGACATTCCTCGGTTTTATCGGAGGCTTTTTAGGCGGAATCGGGATTGGGGCAATCATTCCGTTATTTTATATCGTTACCAACCAATCAGGTATCGGAACTGACTCTATATCCAAAATTATTTTTAAAATTTTTGAATTTATTCACTTACCAGTATCAATACCCACCATTATACTGCTAATGGCTTTTTTATTTATAACGAAAGCGGTTTTTCTATATATAGCAAATTACATAAGTTCAAAAATATATGTTGATTATGAACTTGAAACAAGAGAAAGATTATTCAAAAAAACCTTGGAAACCGATTGGCCTTACCTGACACATCAGAAAACGGGCCGTCTTAATGATATTTTAATGGGTGATGTCGGAGGAGCATCGGGCGCCTTAAACAGTATGAGTGGGGCCGTGTTAACCGGAACAAGTTTAATAACCTACGCCATAATTGCTATTAACATATCAGTTCCCATAACATTAGCAACTCTCGGCTTGGGCGCATTTTTATTTTTTCTTTTCAAGCCGATATTTTATCAGGTTAGGAGATTGTCCGGCACGACCTCGGAAACAATCAAATCACTCGCCCATCACCTTAATCAAAACATTGCTGGAGCCAAAACCATAAAATCCATGTCTTTGGAGGGTCAGGTTTTCCAAAAAGGTATGATTTATTTTGAGGAGTTAAAAAATATACGGTTAAAATGGTCCAGATACGGCATTCTCCTTAACACGTTTGTTGAGCCGGTAAGCTTGGGACTGGTAGTCGTCATATTTTTAACTTCATACCGAAACCCTGATTTTAACATCGCCACCTTTGTCGCCATAATTTATTTGGTCCAAAAGATGTTCTCGTTCGTTCAGTCCATACAAGGAAAATTCAACATAGTAAACGAAACTCTCCCCTTAATAAACATAATTGTAACCTATGAAAAAGAGATCGATAAAAACAAAGAATTTGCCGAGGGCAACAAACAATTTATTTTCAACAGAACGCTAGAGTTTAAAAATGTGTCATTTGGTTATGCTGAAGGTCAAGACATTGTCAGTTTGTTGAACTTATATGTAAATAAGGGGGAGATGATCGGACTTATCGGACCATCTGGTGCCGGAAAAACAACAACGGTGGACTTGCTGTTAAGATTATTCAGACCTCAAAGCGGAGAACTTCTTATTGACGGCGTCAACATAGACGAAATGGATAAAAAATCCTGGCGCAATAATATCGGATACGTATCCCAGGATATATTTTTGCTTAACGATACGATTGAGAACAACATCCGTTTTTATGACGATTCCCTAAGCCCTAAAGACATCGCAGATGCAACAAAATCAGCAAATATTTATGATTTCATTGAAACATTACCTGATAAACTTCAAACTATCGTCGGTGAAAGAGGAATTCAACTTTCAGGCGGACAGCGTCAACGAATCGTTCTGGCCCGAATTTTGGCAAGAAAACCATCCATACTCATTCTTGACGAAGCAACAAGTGCGCTGGATAACGAATCAGAACACAAGATACAGGAAGCTATCAGAGACCTACGTGGTAAATTAACCATAATTATCGTTGCTCACCGCCTAAGCACGGTTATACACTCAAACAGGATCTTGGTCCTAAAAGATGGCATTATCGCAGAAGAAGGTTCCCCGCAAGAATTGCTTAACAACACAAAATCATATTTTTATAAAAATTATAATATAGACAGAGACTAATCTGCCGGGATGGACACATACTTTTATTTAATTGTAGGAATAGCAACAGTTGCTAGTGTCAGTTTTTCTCTTATCACAAAAGGTATTTTGTATCACACTCCTGATACTGATAATGAATTAATGGCTTATGCCGCTGCACAATCCGATAAATGGCGCTGGCTTTCTGACGTCCATAAGTATAGTGCCAGCACAAGAAAAGTATCTATGAAAGAGTGGACCATCATTCTTCTTTCAGTTTTTCAGAAGATATTCAGAACCAAAACAACCGATTGGCCCTACGTATCTATGGCGGGTTTAGCTGTTTCGTTTTCTACTGTACTTATTTATCTTATTACTTCTAACTACTTTTACTCGTCAATCGGACTTATCATTGCGATTTTATATATCGTTTCTTTCTGGCCATGGCAGGTATCATTGTACGGGGGACATGCCAATATAGCAAATCTGTTTTTTTTGCTTTCAGTCTATAGTGTCCAAATGGCATCCGAGAGTATATTGCCGCAATTTTTTCTTTTAAATCTCGGAGGGGTATTTATGTGTTTGTGTCTTTTTTCATCTCCATCGTCTCACAAATACTCCATAGCCATATTTGCTGCATTATTTTTTACTGCATATCGAAACTTACTCGAATCTTACAACTTCGGTGCAATTATAAATATTTTTCCAGCAAATCACCTTCTACTCTTTGATGGAATCGTTTTGGCCGTTTTTTTATTAACTTATATTTTTATTCAACTTAGTTATAAACAAGTTGTAAAAAAGATATATCTTCAGGAGGCGCCTGATTTTTTTAATAAATTGATGTCTAAAAGAGATTATCTCTCCCTCGAACACTATATTAACCATGCAAACAAAAAAATCTGCCAGTTGGAACGTTGGGTATTTTGGATATTGTTTTCTTTACTTATTCTGACTAATTTAATTCCAATTCAGATGCTTCTTGCATTTATGGCTGGATTTATTTTAATCTTTTTTTTACTCAACATGCCAAATGTTCAAGAAAATATTGCTGAATATTTCGCATGCATGCTAGAACATAAGCGGAAAACGCATTTCAAGTCTTTTATAGAATATTTTGCCAGAAGAGGCGTGGTCGTAAAGCGAAACACGCGTGGTGCCGGATTATCATGGATTCCAAAAATGTTATGGACTTTTATTCCTTTTCATTCAGCGCTTTTCATTGTGACATTTTTGATTGGTCAATACAGGAGTCTTATTACGGGAAACGTGATAGGAAACATTTATTTGGTAGCAATAACTTTTGTTTCTCTTTCACCAATCATCTGGACAGAGATTACCAAAGCCCCCCAAGCATCCCGTCTTTATTCTCCAGCATTAATTACCAGTTTACTGCTTCCAGCGTATGTAATTTCCAATATTGCTTTGACAACCTACATACTATTTATTTTTTCCAGCATAGGCATCCTGACATTTGCTTGGAATTTGCGAGTATTTGTAGAAGATGTTTTTCCGGCAAGAATGGCGGCAAGAAACTTAATGCAAGCCATTCATCGGCTTGGCATAAAAGAAATTTACACCTACTCAACGAGCTTTAATAACGCTTTCTTAAACGCCATCCCCGGCATTGGCAAGTCACAATATCTGCCTGAAAAGAAAGTCGTTCCGCCTCCGTTCCATATTTACTATATCCAACGACTAGATGAAGTGGCCGATGGATGGATTGTTATTCCTGGGACAAGTAGTAAAGCTCTTAACGCAACCGATGAGATTGAGAATGGCGATTACGTGAAAGATCCAGTCCTAAACCACCTTATTGAGACGAGACAAATAGAGAAAATTGCTGAAGTAAAATTCAAAACATACGGAAGCAGCATTATCTGGGTACACGAAGATGATATCACAAGCTACCGCGCTTTGCACCTTAGAGATATCGGCCCCGAAGATCTTTATCGGGGTTACGCCTGGCTTATACACTCAAGTAAATTAAAAAGTGTTTTGTCCCAATGAAAACCTCCAAAAATCATATATCGCATTTTAAACAACTGGCCCTTGAGCGCCTTAAGCAAAAACAGGAATCAAGGAAAGTATATCCAATAAACAAAAAAGATCTTTTGTGTTTGGAAAAATGTCCCCTCTGCAGAACGCGAGAATTAGAAGTGGTTGCTAAAGTATATTTAAATAGAAAATTAAATTTTTTTACGACAGTAATATGCGCGAACTGTTTATTTACGTTTAGGTCAGTCTCGCCAGAATTTGATTGGTTTAAAAAATGTTGGGCCAGTACCAGATCTGAGAAAATAGAAGTTTTTAATCCAGAGGCTGAAACATACAAACGCAAAAGATATGAAATATACAAAAAATTGATTTTGCCCTATGCCACAAGGGGTAAACTTTTAGACCTGGGAGCAAGTTACGGAACAGGAACAAATGTGTTTCGCAACGCCGGATTCGTCGTGAACGCAATCGAGGCAGAGGAAAATAAAATAAACTATTTAAAAAACACCTTCATACCGGTTGTAGCAACTTCAATTGAACGCTCTTTCTCTCAGTTAAAAAAGAAATATGATGTAACAATATTTTCCAATTGTCTTGAACACCTAGATAACCCGGTACCCGTTATCGCTAATATGAGAAACTATTTAAGGCCAAACGGTATAATGTTGTTATCGATTCCTTACTTGCAAGATTCAATTAACTGGGGCGACGCTCTCTATCTCACCCATAAGTCTAATTTTACTCTCGAAAATATTATTGGGCTTCTTGCAAAAAATGGTTTTGAAATTATAAAAATAGTCCGAATACCATTTTTTGAGGAAATAGTATTCATTATCAGGAAAACAACTAATAAAATAAATGTTGCCTTTTCATGTAAGGATTCTAAAATAACAATCAACAAAATTAAAAAACTCTACCACAAGGATTTGCCAATTAAAAGACTTTTTCCTATTAACGAAATACTAAAATATACTGTGCCTTATGTTGACCAGTTTTTTCAAACAGTTAATCTGGACAAAAATAATATAAAATGGGAAGGTGATTATATTACTTTTACCGCAAAATAGACTATGATTATTACCCGAACCCCTTATCGCATATCCTTTTTCGGTGGCGGAACGGACCATCCTCTTTGGTACGAGAAAAACGGCGGAGCAGTTCTTTCTGCATCAATAAATAAATACTGCTATATTACTTGCCGTTATCTGCCACCTTTTTTCAAACACAAGCACCGGATCGTTTACTCGGAACAAGAAAATGTTAATCATATTAACGAAATAGATCATCCTTCAGTCAGAGAAAGCATGAGATATGCAGGAATTAAACGAGGACTAGAGATACATCACGACGGAGATCTGCCGGCCATGTCGGGGCTTGGTTCAAGTTCTTCGTTTACGGTCGGCTTATTGCATGCCCTTTACGGTCTGGGGGGCAAAGTTACAAATAAACGCCAGCTTGCACTAGATGCAATTCATGTTGAACAAAACATGATTAAAGAAAACGTCGGCTCACAAGATCAAACAATTGCCGCATTCGGCGGACTTAATAAGATAGAATTCGGAGGAACCTCCGGGATATCGGTAACCCCGATTGCCATTTCAACAGAAAGATTAAATGCATTTCAAAACCATTTGCTTTTATTTTTTACAGACTTTTCTAGAAAAGCGTCGGATATAGAAGCTGAGAAATTAAAAAAATTTAAGGACAGAAATAAAGAACTTCAAGCAATGACGGCCATGGTTGATGAAGGAGTTAATATTCTAAAAGGCCGTCAAAATTTAAATGATTTCGGAAAGTTTCTAAATGAGGGTTGGAAATTAAAAAGATCTCTGGCTTCGGTTGTAAGCACAAATAAAATAGACGGCATATACGAAACCGGCATTAAGGCAGGAGCTATTGGTGGTAAATTACTTGGTGCCGGCGGAGGCGGATTTATGTTGTTTTTTGCCCCGCCCGAGCGACATAAAAAGATAAAGGAAAAACTTAAAAACTTTTTGCATGTTCCCATTCGGATAGAATATTTGGGAAGTCAAATAATTTATTACTCTCCCCAAGATTTCAAATAAATTGACGAAATATTTTTCAAACAAAAATCTCCGGTATTGTTGCCAGAGATTTTTACAACAGAATCCCCCTCCACCTAATAGCTTCTACTCTGTCCGCCGTCAACGGCAACCAGAGCACCATTTACTAAACTAGCGTTATCTGAACAAAGAAATGTTACCACGCTTGCTACTTCTTCAGGCAAACCCAAGCGCCCTAATGGGCATTGTTCAAAAACAAACTTATCAAATTCTTCCGGATTTTCTTTGCTTCTCCTATACATTCCTGTATCAGGTACTCTGATAAATCCCGGAGCAACAGTATTAAAAGTAACGCCATTCCCCGCGAGAGAGCGATCAATCGATAAATTTTTCATTAAACTTACTTGGGCAGTTTTTGCTACGTTGTACCAAGGATGAACCCCTCCAGCTTCATGCCCGTATATTGATGAAATAGTAACTACTCTGCCCCATTTTTCCTTTCTCATGAAAGGCAAGGCGAGCATTGTAAATCTAATGGCAGATAAAGTATTCTTTTCATAGACTTCCTGCCACAAACTTTCCGGATTGTTTTCTATGTCAACCGTATTCCAAACACCCCCTCCTCCGACATTATTAATTAAAATATGCAATCGACCCCATTCTTTACAAATTATTTCCATTACCCGTTCAACATCTGACAAAATAGTTGCATCGGCGGATATCCCCAATGTTGTGTTTGCGCCCCAACTTTTGATTTCGTCTTCCACCCTCTCTACCCTTTCCCTGTTTCTAGCGCAAACTGCTACATTACACCCCTCATTAGCCAAAGACAAAGCAATACTTCTTCCTATGCCATGACTACCACCAGTAACAAGCGCAAACTTGCCACTAAGACCCAAGTTCATGTTTATCCTTATTGTTTATGTTCTGCGCATATTATAAATTATTTAACCGTTTAAGGCAAATTAAATCCCGAACTTTTTGTTCGGGAATATTCATATTAGAACGGACCGGTAAACTTATGTTCGTGACTATAAAAATTCTCATCTGAAAGATCGGTAGGATTTAACTTCAACTTCTTTTCAATACTTCTGATTATATTCGCGGCATTCGGATAAAATTCATTCTCAAGAATCCTAACAGTTGGACAAGGAGTATGGGCAAATCCTACTCTACTGACAGGCGACCTTAGTCGATAAAAACATTTTTCAGAAACCACAGCTGCCACCTCGGCACTGAATCCGCAAAAGACCCAGTCGTTATCAGCAACGACACAATGTCCAGTTTTTTCAACAGATGTCAAAATAATTTCTTCATCCAACGGCGTCAAGGTTCTTGGGTCAATTATTTCAATATCGACACCCTGTTTTTTGTATAGGATTTCAGCAGCTTGAGCCGCCTCAACGTTCATCCAAGACGTTGCCACAACAGTTACGTCTTGGCCTTTTTTCAACACACTTCCTTTTCCGATTGGAATAGTATACGAGGATTCGGGGACATATCCTTCTTGCCAATATAACCATCTATGCTCCAAACAAATAACGGGATTGTCGTCCCTTATGGCCGAAATGAGCAAACCCTTCGCATCATATGGCGTAGTGGGCATTATAACTTTTAATCCCGGGAAATGAGCAAAAACAGATTGCATGCTTTTGCTATGTTGATACCCTTGTCCCCAGCCTCTGCCAATGGCAGAACGCATAACAATAGGAACCTTTATCTCACCTCCGGAACCGTAGCAAAGCGTTGAACCCATGTTCACTAATTGATTTAAAGTGATGAGGGCAAAATCCGCTCTAATGTGATTAAAAATCGGTCTTAGGCCATTAATGGCCGCACCTATTCCAAACCCGGTCATAGAATCTTCTGCAATTGGCGTAACGAAACACCTGTCAGAACCAAATCTTTCCTTTAATCCTTTATTTGAACCGAAGATGCTTCCCTCTCCGCCATAAACAAAAATGTTTGGATCTCTTTCCATCTCTTGGTGCAAAGCTTCATTTATGGCATCGCAAAAGCTTATTTTCCTCTTATTCTCCATAAAACACCCCCTTAAACAATTCTTTTGTATCCGGGAAATCAGCCGTTTTAGCCGATTCAACTCCTTCTTCTGCCTGTTTATCTAAAGATTGTTCAATATCAACAATCTCTAACTCCTGAATACCTAGCTCCAGAAGCTTTCGTCTTTGCACTAATATCGGATCTCGTTGAAACCATGAATCAAAATCCTCTTTAGAACGATATCCTACGTGAAAATCTTCCTTAACCCCAACATGCTCAAGATATCTATAACATTTCAGATGCAAAAATCCTGGTTGATTTCTCTCTTTCATCAACCCAAGGATTTGTACGGAAAGTTGATGTACTTGTTCAACATCAGTGCCCTCCGCCTCAAGAGCAACACAATTGTATTGGCTAATCAGATCAATCATGGAATCGAACCCCTGGCGGTTTTTGGCAAAGACATGTACGGCCAAATCGTTATCTTCGCACACAAATAATACAGGCAGTCTTTTTAAACATGCAAAATTTAAACTTTCCCAAAACACACCCGCATCCATAGCTCCATCGCCAAAAAAAGCTGCCACAACTCGGTCATCTTGTTTCATTCTGTTAGCAAAGGCCATGCCAACGGCTTCAGGTATTGTCGAAGCAACCACCGCAGACACACAAACAAGACCATGCTCCGGAGATGACAGATGCATAGAACCGGCTTTGCCATTAGCCACTCCGGACACCTTGCCATACATCTCTCCAAAAAACCTTTTTGTATCTTTGGTTTTCGCAAGAAACAACGCATGGCTTCTGTAAGTACCCACTATCTGACCACGCGGGCCGAGAGCCTCGCATACACCAACTGAAGTAGCTTCTTGACCCATTGACATATGCATCGGTGTTTTCATCCCATTATCCGGATAATTTTTTACTATAAACTCCTCGGCTTTTCTTATTAGATATACTCCGGCATATAACTTTTTATTGAGAATCGCCCTCGCTGACTTATTCATACTCATGCCTTGTAAAAGAACCTTTCGTTATGATAATACATTTTAACAGCATTAGTCAACCCCGCGCCTTTTGACTAAATTTGATTTTAGATTATTATGTATTCTAAACTAGTTTTTTAAAAAATAGGACAAAATAGTGACTAATTACAAGTATCCCCTTGCCGCAGATACAATAACCGAAGAAGATCTCAATGCTTTGAGCGATTGGCTAAAATCGAATCCTCCGCCACGTCTTACGATGGGACCACTGGTAAAGCAATATGAGGATAAATGGTCTAATTGGCTTGGTAGAAAGTATTCAGTCTCTTGTAGTACCGGTTCCGACGCTAATGATTTGATGTATTATACTTTATTAAGCTCCGGCCTATTAAAAGAAAAAAATATGAAAGTTATTGTTCCAAGCGCAGCCTGGGTTACCAGCATATCTCCGGCAATACGTTTCGGCTTTGAACCGATTATGTGCGACGCCGATTACGACACATGGGCGCTTAGTCAAAAACACTTGAGGCAACTTCTTGAAGAACATCATCCCGGAACTGTGACCCTAGTTCAAGTTCTCGGAGTTCCTCATAATATGGATGACCTGATGGAGTTGAAAAGAAAGTATGATTTTTTTCTGCTTGAAGATGCCTGTGCCGCCATTGGCTCTTCATATCACGGTCAAAAAGTAGGAACTTTTGGTGACATGTCCAGCATCTCGACTTATTACGGCCATCAGACACCTACGATTGAGGGCGGTGTAGTGTCTACCAACAACAAGGACTTCCGCGATCTACTCTTGATGCTAAGAAGCCACGGTTGGGTCGCTCATCTTGAACCTGAAACAAGATCCGAATTGCTGAAAAAATACGAAATAGAAGATATCGGAACCCATTTTCACTTCATTGAACCCGGCTTTAATTCCCGTTTTACAGATCTGCAGGCATTTTTGGGACTGCGCCAACTGGATAGATTTGGGTGGAACATTCAAAAGAGGTTTGAAAATCACCAACTTTACAAGAATCTCCTTGCAGATTTCTTTATGACCCAGGTTTACGACAACAAGACAGTTGTTTGCAGTATCCATTTTTGCGCATTAGCGGCTAATTATAAAGAAAGAAACGTTATAGTTAAAACCCTTGAAGAGGCCGGAATAGAAACAAGGCCATTCACTTCGGGAAATCAGGGGTTGCAACCATATTGGTTCAGAAAATATGGAAAATTCTCCGCTTCTATGGCTGACAAACTTTACCAATGTGGGTTTTTCCTGCCTAATCATCCATATCTTAAGAAAGAAGACATAGGGTTTATCTGTTCAGTAACAATCAAAACGGCTCAAGATTTCCGAAAAGGAGAAAAATAAGTGGCAAAAATCCTTGTGACCGGTGCAGCAGGATATATTGGTTCAATTCTTGTGCCGATGCTTTTGCGAGAAGGCCATGAAGTTGTTGTTTTGGATAATTTCATGTATGGCCAGAGCTCTTTGCTTGATTGTTGCAACGACAAAAGGTTGGTCATCATACGAGGCGATACAAGAGACAAGAAGTTAATCGATAAAATCTTTAAGGATCATCCTCCTGAATACGTATTTCCCCTTGCGGCTATCGTAGGGGCCCCGGCTTGCGACAAAGATTCGGTAGCTTCTGCAACAACAAACATCGACGGAGTAATGGAAGTCTCGCAAAGATGGATCGGGACACGAACCCCAAAGATAATTTTCCCAAACACAAATAGTGGCTATGGCATAGGCCAAGAAGGAGTTTATTGCACAGAAGATAGTCCGCTTAACCCAATCTCTCTTTATGGCCGTCAAAAAGTTGAGGCGGAAAAATCTGTTTTGGAAATCGGCAACTCGATCGCATTACGGTTAGCTACCGTATTTGGCACTAGTCCAAGAATGCGCCTTGACCTTCTGGTCAACGATTTCGTCCACAGAGCTGTGAACGATCATTATATTGTCCTCTTTGAGCCGCATTTCAAAAGAAATTATATCCACGTACGAGACGTAGCCCAAGCATTCATTCATTGCATAGAAAATTTTGATGCCATGAGAAACCAGGTTTACAATGTTGGTTTAAGTAACGCAAATCTGAGCAAGTGGGAACTTTGCGAGGAAATACAAAAACAGATACCAAATTTCTGTTTTTTCGAAGCAAAAATAGGCGAAGACCCGGATAAACGTAATTATATAGTCAGTAATGCTAAAATTGAAGCAACTGGTTTTAAGCCACTACATTCTCTGCAAGATGGAATCGCAGAATTGATTCAGGGATATCAGGTTATTAGAAATAATAAATATGCGAATATTTAAAAAGAGCCGTTTGTGGCTCTTTTTTAAATACTAGTGCAGACCATTGATATATTCGGAAATACTCTTTTTTGGATGAGCTTGGTAGGCTAATTTTTGTAGCTCATTTCTTCGTTTGGCACTCAGATTAGCGCTTTCCATAATACTCTGCCCTTGTTTGCCATAGAGATTCCAATCGTTTGTAAGAATTTTTAAACCGTAGCGACCCTGCTCTGCCAGCTCTCGCAGAACAGACCCGGGGAATGGCACAGCTACAGGAAAAGTGATGGAATAAAGGTCAAGCTCCTTACCAAAATCAATTGCTTTAAGAACCTCCTCCTCCCCATCTCCTTCTAAACCAATGATAAATGCACCTACGGGAATGATTCCTGCCTGTTTGACCCACCGAACAGTCTGTCTGGCCTGATCTAGAGTGGCGTGTTTTTTGATTCTTTTTAGGGTTTGGTCGCTTGCACTTTCAAAACCGAAAAAAATATAGTAACAGCCTGCTTCACGCATCTCTTGAAACAATTCCAGCGAGTTGTTGCTAACACGAGTAGAACAAGCCCATGTGATTTTCTTATTCAATCCACGCTTCTTCATCTGCTCAAAAAATTCAGCTGACCATTTTTTATGGAGAACGAAAGTCTCATCCATAAAGGCAATAGATTCACAGTCAAACTTTTCAATGTTCGTTTCAATTTCTGAAATCACAGACCGAACAGATCGTTGTCTGAGTAGGTCTCCTAAGGCACGGCAACAGAAAGTGCAACGAAAAGGGCATCCTCTACCAGTAATCATTGGGAGTTCCCGTTTTGTTCGGTGCGGATAGGTTCCTGAGTATTTTTCAAGATCAAATGTGTCCCAAGCCGGAAAAGGAAGTGCATCCAAATTAACAACGGGCTGAGAGCGAAAAACCGGCACTATCCGAGTCAAGATATTGGAAATTTTAGCCAACTTGTTTACATCTGCCAGTGCATCAAAAACGTGTGGCAAAATATCCTCAACTTCGCCGCATACAACAAAATCAATATTTTCAAACTCGTCCAGAGTTTGTTGCGGAGTAGCAATAGCGTGCGGCCCACCTATACATATTTTGATCTGTGTATCAATTTTCTTGATTTCTCCAGCAATAATATTTGCTGATTTAACTTGATATGTAAAACTTGTAAATCCAACCAGAGAGGGCTTATCTTTGCGAATCAAATCGAGTATTGTGTCTATTGACACACCTCGAACACCCATATCAATGTAAGCGGCATGGATGCCATATTGCCTAGCCACAGACAATATATAAGCTACGCCTATATGAGGTGTCTCTTGATTCGGGATTTCCTTTTCAATCCTTAAAGCCTTTCTGGATTTCTGGAAAGATTCAATGTCCATACAAGGGCTAATAAGCAACAAATCCATGTTATTTAATCCTCCCTCTACGATTAAGTTGTCAAGTCTCTTAGCACCTTAACATTATTGACGATAATTTCAAGAATTAAAAAATGTTTACTCTAGAATCGTCCACCTTCTTTAAAACTTAGAAGCAATTGACTTACCGAGAATAACCGTCTATTATCTCGTATGAGTTCATTAAAAAGGGTGTTTAATGACACAAGAAAAAGGTAAAAAAATATTGATTACCGGTATTACCGGCTCAGGTGGCAGTTATCTTGCCGAGTACATAGCAGCAAATCATCCTAATTTCGAAATTCACGGCATTTCCCGTTGGCACAGCACCACCTCTCATCAAAATCTCAAACACTGCACCCGCCCAGTGATTGTCCATGAATGCGACTTGAACGATTTTAGTTCTGTATTCTCCGTCTTGCAAATCGTCAAACCCGACCTCATTTTCCACTTAGCCACACATGCCAATGTTCGGGCATCCTTCATTAATCCATTAGCTGTTTTACAAAACAATGTCATAGGAACTGCAAATTTTCTGGAAGCAATACGCCTGACCGAACTCGATCCACTTGTTCAATTGTGCAGTACATCAGAGGTGTATGGTCAAGTCGACCCAAAAAATGTGCCTATCCGGGAAGATTGCATTATCAATCCCTCTAGTCCCTATGCAGTCTCAAAAACAGCTCAAGACCATTTAGGCTACGTATATTTCAAAAGCTATGGAATTCGCATTATTCGTACACGCATGTTCGCATATTTAAATCCTCGTCGATCTGACCTTTTTGCCACTTCCTTTGCCAACCAAGTTGCCCTTATCGAAGCTGGATTGCAAAAAGAACTTTTGCACGGTAATCTGGATTCGACTCGGACACTTATTGATGTCCGCGATGCCATGGAAGCGTATTGGATGGCAATCACGAAATGCACTCCCGGCGAAATTTACAACATAGGCGGACTGACTATCATTTCTGTTGGCGAGTTTCTGGAACTGCTCAAAAAAATGGCCCGTTGCCCTATACCCTCGCGTCTAGATCCAGGGCTTCTGCGCCCGGCTGATGTCACCTTACAAATTCCAGATATCACTAAATTCAGCAATCAGACCGGCTGGAAACCTCGCTATAGCTTTCAAGAAAGCGTCCAGCTATTACTTGACCATTGTCGTAAAACAATCCGCGTTTAATACGCGGATTTTTATTAGAAGAACTGGACTTAATAAGAAAGTTGGTTTATTGTGTACGCAAAGTTCATTAACAAAAGACATCGCTATGGACATGGGACTTAGTGGCCGTTTAGCCCTTGTTACGGGTTCAACCCAAGGATTGGGCAAAGCTATCGCCATAGCCCTGGCTCAAGAAGGCGCTGAAGTGATAGTTAACGGCAGACATAAGGAATCAATACTTAAAACGATGGGAGAAATTTCTGACAGATACCGTGTGCAAACATGGGCATGCCCGATTGATGTTTCAGATAATGAAGCAATAAAAACCTTTTTTAAGCTAGGTCCGATTGCAGCTAGGGGTAGTTTGGATATTTTGGTAAACAATGTCGGTAATATAGAAAAATTCGCTAGTTTTACTGAACTTACTGACGAAGATTGGATGCGCTGTTATGAACTCACTTTTATGAGCGTGGTCCGTTTTACTAGGGAAGCTTTGCCATTCTTAATAGCTTCCAATAACGGCAGGGTTGTCAATATTTCCAGTATTATCTCTCAGCAACCCGGAAGTTTCCCGCAATATTCTGCATCAAAAGCTGCTGTTGAAAATTTAACAAAGTACCTTGCCAACATTTATGGCAGTAAGAATGTTAGGGTTAACGGAGTTAGGGCCAGTGCTTTAAAAAGCGGGGCATGGGAATTAATTGTAAAAGACCGCGCTGAAAAAAGAAATATCACTGTCCAAGAAGCCGAGAAAACTATGGAAAATGATGAAAGTAAAAAAGCACCTCTTGGCCGGATGGCAGGACTTCAAGATGTTGCTGATATGGTCATGCATCTTGTATCCAATAAAGCGAGTTTTATAACCGGCGAAATTATCAACGTCGACGGCGGAATTACGAGAGGACTTTAAAATGCGCAAAACCAAGATCCTAATTTGCGGGGCCAGCGGATTTATTGGCCAAAATTTGTTTAAGAACTTCAACCACCCCCGTAATAGCTTCGATGTATATGGGACTTATTTTAGAAACAAGCCATGTGTTGTCTGGCCGAATTTAACTCAATGCGATCTTCGCGACAAGCATCAAGCTCTTCTTGTCACAAAAGACATGAATATTGTAATAAATTGCGCCGCCATGACAGATGGAGTTGGCGCTGTCGCCACAAATCCAGTTGGATATTTAGCCGATAATATCCGCATAAATACCAATCTATCAGAGGCCGCCTTCATTAACAAGGTAAGTCACTTTATTTTTCTAAGCTGCACAATTATGTACCCATCTAGTACACGTCCATTGAAAGAACACGAACACGACTTAAACAATGTTCATCCAAAATACCTCATGTTTGCGAAAATTAAAGTATTCGCTGAAGATCTTTGCAGAATTTACTCAGGATTAGGAAATACTAAATACACGGTCGTTCGTCACACAAACATATATGGCCCGCATGATAAGTTTGACCTCATAAAAAGCCACGTTCTCTCCGCTACAATTACAAAAACAATGAAATCTGAAAGCCAGATAGTGGTTTGGGGCAAAGGTGAGGAATCAAGAGATTTTCTTTATATAGACGACTTAATTGAATTCATTGGTAAAGCTATTGAGTGGCAAAAAAATAACTTTGAGACCTTTAATGTCGGTTATGGCAAGACTTATTCAGTTAATGAACTAGTGCAAAAAATAATTTTATGCTCTGGAAAAAATATTGATGTTGTTCATGACCTTGAAAAACCGACAGTCGAAACACACATGAACATCGACACAGAAAAAGCAAGACAGTATTTAGGGTGGAGCGCTCAAGTCAGTTTGGATGATGGCCTGAATACAACGATTGAATGGTATCAAAAACCGCCCGCATTTTAATGCGGGTTTTTCATTCCCCCACTTACACATAGGTGTTTTATGTTCGTTCGTTCGTTTTTACAAATTCAAAGCAATGTGGTATAAAAATAGCAAAGCACTTTTAAAAAGGCCCACCATAATCATGAAAAAGTTTCTTGTGACAGGCACTTCGTCCGGCCTTGGCCGCTATTTGGTCGAGGAACTTGGAGCCGTACCTTTCCAACGAACAGATCCTCTGGAAACAGTACGCCATCAAAACACTTTCTATGACTGTATCGTCCATTGCGCAACCGACACTAGAAACAATATCACCTCAAATGAACTACTGACATATTATCAGTCACACATAGGGCTTACAGAACAATTGACTCAAATCCCCCACCGTCTCTTTGTATTTATCTCATCATCCGCAGTATATCCGGATCCGTTCCGACCAAATATCGAATCCGATATTATTGCCCTACCTTACAATCCACCTCTTTACGGACTTTATGGACTATTTAAACTGCTGACCGAAAAAATAGTCAGTCACAAAACTCACTCATTCTTAATCCTCCGTTGCGTGACAACTGTTGGACAGACAAGCAGATTAACTAATGTTATGAAAGTCCTTCAGGGCAGTCCGAGTCCACTTACCTTAAGCGCTGACTCCAGCTTTAATTTGGTTAACATGGATCAAATTAAAAGGTTTATAGAATTAGCTCTAGACCAAGATATTACTGGGATATTTAACGTTGGCTCCACTCAAAATGCCACTCTCAAAGAGATTGCTCGGACAGTAGGTAGCCAACCAACATTCGGTGATTTTACATTTAACGTACACCAAATGAATACGGATAAAATCAGAAGTGTCTCGAGAGATTTTGACAAGAATACCCTTGAAATAGCAAAAGTTACAGCGGAAAAATTCCTAAAAAACTAAGGAGCATAAAGCTTCTTTTTTTATATTTGACTTAAGGATTTGTTTAGTTTATTATCGTTACCAAGGTTCGTTTACAAGAGAGGCGAAAATGAAAAAAACGAAAATAATGATCTGCGGAGCCAGCGGGTTCATAGGACGTAATTTGTTTGAGCATTTTAATTCACTCGACGGTTATGATGTTTATGGAACTTATTTAAAAAATGAGCCCCAAATTTCCAATCCCAGAGTAGTGCAAGCTGATTTAAAAGATAGAGAAACAGCCCTACGAGTAACACAAAATATGGATATTGTAATTAATGCCGCAGGTCAAATCACCGGCATAGGAGTATTTTCAATAGAGGAAAGCGGAAGAGCCAATGCCGAAGCCAATGGCCTGATAAACTCCAATCTTATAGAAGTAGCTCATATCAATAAGATAAAACATTTTGTTTTCTTAAGTTGTACGATAATGTATCCATCAAGCGATATCCCCCTAGATGAAGGTGGTATTGATATAAAAAATATCCACCCGACATATGCCAGATCGGCAAAAATGAAAATCTTCGGCGAAGAACTATGTCGGCATTTTGCTGGCCTAGGTTCAACTAAATATACGGTTGTAAGACATACGAACATTTATGGTCCTCATGATAAATTTGACCTAACCCGTGGCCATGTCCTTGCATCTACAATAGTAAAAGTGATGCAAGAACAAAAAAAGATTACCGTTTGGGGACAAGGTACTGAAACCAGAGATTTTCTGTACATTGACGATCAAATCGAATTCATCAAAAAAGCCCTTGATCTCCAACAAAATAGCTTCGAGATATTCAACGTCGGTTTTGGAAGAACTTATTCTATCAAAGAATTAGTAGAAATTATAATCTCCTGCTTCGGAAAAAACCTAGTGGTTGTTCATGACCTCCAAAAACCGACCATAGGCTCGCGTATTAATATAGATGTGGAAAAGGCCTGGCACATTCTTAATTGGAAAGCTCAAGTTGGTTTGCCCGAAGGACTTACGAAAACAATTGAATGGTACAAACAAAATCACCCGTGTTAAGCCGACACGGATTTTTTATTTGCTAAAAAAGCAATTTTAGTGTATAAAATCAGCATTGAACTTTAAAAATGAGGTCACATGTCCGAACTCAAAATGCTAAAGATTATCCAGCCAAATGAAAGTTTGTCATATCCGATAGCAACCAAACCTCCTCCCACAAAAATAAAGGTCGGACTAATTCAACTTAACAACAGCTTCTCCGGACAATGCTATTTACCCCTTTCAGTTGGAATGCTTCAGGTCTATGCTCAAAAGCACTTATCTTACGCTGAACATTATGAATTCATGTTGGCCGTCTATGACTTTGCACCAATTTCGAAGATCGTAGACCAGCTAAGTGGCGCCGACATTTTGGCCATAAGTTTATACGTTTGGAATTTTGAAAATTCAATGGCCATAGCCAGAGAGTTCAAGAGGCGTTATCCAAATAAATTAGTTATCGTGGGTGGACCGCATGTTCCCGACAGTAAAAAACAATTCCAAAGAATTAAGAAAACCGACCCCAAACCGGATGAACTGAAACGCAAAAGAATGGGGATGACCGAGAAATTTCACAAAAATAATCCCTATGTTGATTTAGCTGTTCATGGCGAAGGTGAAAGAGTGTTTAGATATATTTTAGAACAAATGGCTGTTGATGGCTTGAAAAATAGAAGCACACTGCCTTCAGTAAGTTATATCGACACTAATGGCATGTTTCATCACAATCCTAAACTTGAAAGAATGCACGATCTATCCGAAGTACCATCTCCATATCTGGAAGGTGTATTTGATCTCCTTATGGTTGCTCATCCCAACCAAAAATGGATTGCGATGTGGGAAACAGATCGGGGATGTCCATATCAGTGCACTTACTGCGATTGGGGTGGAGCTATCGAAGACAAAGTCAGTCCATTTCCCTTCGACAGAGTATCCCAAGAAGCCGTTTGGTTCGGCAAACACAAGATACCTTATATTTTTCTGGCCAACGCCAACTTTACCATTCTAAAAATAGACGTTGAAATAGCAAGAAAGTTGGCTGAGGTTAAGGCAAAATATGGTTATCCTGAGGGCATATCTGTTCAAAATGCGAAAAATCCTAAACCTCACGCCTTTGAGGCTCTGACTATCCTTGAAGAAGCCGGACTGAACAAGGCCACTGTTATGTCCATTCAATCTAAGAATTATGATACACTAAAAGCCGTCCGCAGAGAAAATATGAAACCAGGAGAATATAAGGAAATCCAAAGCGGATTAAGAGAAAAGGGTGTTTATACAATGACTGATTATATTCTTCCAATGCCAATGGAAACATATGACAGCTTACTGAATGGAATTGCCGCCATTATATCAGAGGGTCAACACGACAGAATTCAATTCAATAATTTGTCCATACTGCCAAACGCTGAAATGGGTGATCCCGAATACCAAGAACTTTATGAAATGGAGATGGTCAGAACACCCATAACCAATATTCACGGCAAAAAAAATGCTTCTGTCAGCGGTGTTGAGGAAATGCAAGATCTGGTTATCGCAACCAGCACAATGTCTCGAGAAGAGTGGGTTAAAGCCAGAACATTGTGCTACATGGTCGCATTTACGTATTTTAACAAACTCCTCCAAATCCCAATGATGATCTTGCATGAAATTTATGGCATTTCTTACCGAGACATCTTTAAGTCACTCATGGAAAAACCGACGCAAACCGAAAACTTTCCGATCTTTAGAGAAACACTAAACTTCTTTCACTCTTTCTCAAAAAACATACAAGATGGCACACAAGAAGAATTCTTCCACTCTCCTGAATGTCTGGATATTTTGTGGCCACCCGATGAATATGCATTAATAAAGCTGTGCAGAGAAAGTAAGCTTGAAGAATTTTACAAAGAAGCAGAACAAATGTTAACGCAACTTGCCGAATCGGATAAATCTATGGAACCCCTGCTTGAAGCTGTAAAAATCAATCGATTGCTTCTAAAATTGCCGTTTCAAACGGCTGACACAGAAATAACTCTCTCATATAACATCTGGGAAATATACCAAGCTGCTCGTCTAGAACAAAAAACTGAACTAAAGCGAGAGAGTCGCCGATATACTATTGACCGAACCAGCGAACGCTGGGATTCGTGGGAAGAGTGGTACGAAAAAATGGTCTGGTGGTGTAATCGCCGAGGCGCTTATCTTTATGGAAATAAAAATCTGCATCAAGAGATAGCTGGACATCATTAATTAATTCAGCCTCCAGAATTGGGGGCTTTTTACTTGACCATACAGTAAAAATACTATATTTTTTGTTTAGTAAATTTACACAAAAAGGCACCATGAAATATAGACGGCTTGGTTCTAGCAGTTTAGTTGTCTCAGAAATTGGATTTGGTACTTGGGGAATAGGCGGGGTGACTGAGGGAGCCAGCTCCTATGGTCCGACCGATGACCAAGAATCAGTCAAAACCATAAAGAAGGCCATAGAGCAAGGGGTCAATTTTTTTGATACCGCCACAGCTTATGGCCGAAGTGAAGAGCTACTGGGGCGAACATTTAAAGAATCTGGAAGACAGCAAGTAATTATCGCCACCAAAATAGGGATAACCAAACATTATACCCCATCGGATTTTTCAAAAAAAACCATGACAACATCTTTGCACAACAGTTTAAAAAGATTGCAAACTGACTATATCGATTTATGCCAATTATATAATCCCCCCTTAAACGACTTACCGATGGATGAAATTTGGAACACGTTGGAAAAATTTAAAAACCAAGGATTAATTAGGGTGATTGGCGCTTCGGTCAAATCTCCAACTGACGGTTTATCGGCTTTGTTGTTTCCTGAAATTGAGGTTATCCAGACCAATTTAAACATGTTAGACCAGCGGGCGATAGATAATGGTCTCTTAAAATCTGCCGAACAACAGGGGGTGGGAATAATTGCTCGCACTCCTCTTTGCTTTGGATTTCTGTCTGGAACGATTACTAATTTGGATTTTGATCCCCAAGACCATCGCTCACAGTGGCCAAGAAAACAATTGGAGACCTGGCAAAGGGGAGCTCAAATTTTTTCTCAAAATAATCCCTACACCGGTCATTCTCTGTCCCAATTTGCTTTGCGATTTTGCTTGGACAATCCGGGTATAAGCACTGTTATCCCCGGTCCGATGACAATTAAGGAAGTTTTGGAAAACGCAACAGCTAGTGAACTACCGACTCTTAGTCAAAAAATTATTGGGCAAATACGGAAAATTTATCAAGACAACGACCAGTTTTTTGTAAAACCCACATAGAAATTGTCTCAAAAAAAATGCCCGTTGATTGGGGCATTTTTATTTTAGGAGAGACCTGTTTTTAACAATTTTCAACTAAAAATTCTCTTAAAACTTCCTCAGGGGCTTTTTTAAGTAAAGGCAATATTCGAACGGCTTTCTTATTGGCAACACCTACCGTTCTGTAGTAGTGGAAACCAAATGAAGCTTTTTTGCCGACAATATCCGCAATTTCAGCAAGAGTAATGGTGTGCGACGAAGCAAGATTGAATATGCCAGTTTCCTTACAAGCTACTGCCAAGCGAATGAATTCTAAGACATCAGAATAACGGATAAGATTATACCTAGAATCTGCAGCCAAAAATAAAACCGGATATGGATCTCTAAATAGTTTGAATAAATTATTTCTCCTCATATACGGTCCGAGCAAAGAAGTGGGCCGTAAAATTAAAAAATTTCCCGCCTTGCTTTGTACGACTAACTCTGAAATTAGTTTGGTAACACTGTATATGCCTGACTGAAGAGAATTGACACCGATAACTTCCCCCTCAAGGTGACATTTGTCATCTAAGGGATAAAGATCAACCGTGGAAAAAAACACAAAATACCCATGAGGAATTTGCAATAATTCTTGTGTCAACAAGATATTATCGTAATAATACCGATCTAAATTCTCACTCGTAACAAGCCATGGTGGCGTATAGTTACAGGCGCAATGAATTATAACGTCGAAAAACCGTTTTTTCAGCTCACTCAGATTACCCGACTGTCTGGTAAATCCCGTACCGCCAAGTTGTTCATGTAAATATTTCCCAATTCCACCCCTAGTTCCTGTTACCAGTATTTTGTCATTCACTGTGTATTTTCCTTTTAAAAAACTATGAAAAGTATACAAAAGATAAGCGATATTAACAAGTTAGCTCATTAGAAATCTGGCCTGCATCATTTAGGCCCGAATTCTTAAGGAGATTTTGACCCGTAGATTACTTTTAACAGGTTTGACACCTATTGATACTTTTTGATACTTTTAATAATAAGGATATGCAAAATCTCGATAAAAATCTAAAAGTCGCCATATTAATTTGCACAAGAGATCGGCCAGACTTTATGATTCGAGCATTTAATTATTATACAAAACTTAATTCGCCTCACCCGATCTATGTCGCCGATTCAAGCAACGACAAGAATGTTGAGGTTTTAAAGACGGTTATCGAAAAAGTGAAAAACAAACTAACCGTTAACTATTCTTGGTATCCACCTGGTCCGGATAATCATGGCAGTTTGTTAAAACAGGTAACAGAAAAATATGCTTGTGTAATCAGCGACGATGACTATCAAATACCCAATTCCCTTTCAAAGTGTGCTCAGTTTTTAGAGAATAATCCGGATTATGCCGCTGCGGGAGGACGAGCAGTAAGCTTCCGATTGAAAGAGGGTGGACCGTATGGAGAATTACAAAGATTAGCCGACTATCCCAGATATTCAATTGAATCAGAGACTGCCCGACAAAGAGTGATTGATTTTATGAAAGCTTTTTACTCAATTAGTTTCTTCGTTAATCGAGTAGATAATATGAGAAAGACTTGGGAACTAAAGTTGAATATGAGTAGTTCAATGAATGAGCTTGTCTATTATAATCATTGCATCATACCAGGAAAATCAAAATTGATTGATTGTTTAAGTCTTGTCAGACAAATTCACAATCAACGTTACTTACCGTCCAGCACTTTTGACTGGATGGCAAGTAGAAATTTTTGTGACGACTACTCTTTTTTTAAAAAAAATATTTCCGAAGCGATAGCTAAAAAAGACAAGATTGATGTTCGAGATGCTGAAGAAATCGTCAGAGAATCTTTCCTGGACTACATGTCAAAGATGTTAGCTTATGAGCACAGATGTTACGTAACAAATAAATATCACACTAAAAATACTCTTAGAAAAAACCTACGAACAAAAGTGGGGAGGTCGTTCCCAATTCTTAAAAGGATTTATAGAAATTATGTGAGGCCATTTTTAACCAAGGACTTGCAACTGCATCATGAGGTTCTCCAGCCGAGTTCAAAATATTATACAGATTTTAAACCCATCTTAGATTCATTTACCGGTTCTTCTCTAAAAAATCCTTCACTGTTTCAAAATCCTTAAAATATGTGGCTTCAACATTGGAAGCATCCGCTAACGATTTAAACTTATAGAATAGTTTTTTAACTTTATAATGACCGGCTATTAAGTTCCTAACTTTTTTATACAGACTTTTTTTAGTTGACGGATGCGCCTGAACAACATCAGAATGCAAGCCGGTTTCACGAGAAAATTCATAGGCAAGATAAATCGTAAATAACCATTTGACCTTTTTTAAGCTTTCTTCATTTGACATGCCCTTTTCCCGTAAAATCCCCGAAAATCCTTTTTCACAAATACCCCACTTCTCGCCAAAATCCGATGAAAGTATCATTCCTACCGCGTAATTGTGTAAAAAATTGTATCTGTTATCGCTTACCTGCATAATATATCCCAGTCTATCAATCACCTTAGATTTTCCTGAAGTTATCAATATGGACACCAGCAAAAACTCCAGCACACGTTCCATAAGAGAAAAATGCTTAGTAATATTGCGAATTTCTCTTTCCACCTCAACCCTAGTAACCACAAAACAAATAAAAAACGAGTCAGACCAGAAATGTTTTGCCCGTATGAGCATATCTTCATCTTCAATTGATCTGCCAAACGGCCGTGTCTGACGCTCAATAATACCGTAGGGTTTATTGTAGTCCTCCTTCCGGAAACGGATATTTACCTGTTTGCCGATACAAGTGGCATAATCTGGGTGCTTTTCCAAAAAATCTGCGCATTCAGAAATTGTTTTGGGAATCATAATATCATCATCGCCCATTTGCATACAATATTTCTCTTTTACCAAAGGCAGTAATAAATACAAACAATCCTTTCCGGGCGGAGCCCATTGGTAAGTTATGTTTAATTTTTTAAATTTCTTAATTCCATTCTTTAATTTTTCGGCATTTTCCTCATTACTGCTGTCTGAAATATAAATAGGATGAGGACTATCCATCAGTTCATAAAACTCAAACTGCCTCAATATAAAATCGGGACGATTCATGGTTGGAATTATAATAGAAACTTTTGTCATATATAGGTTACGGTAAAGTTCTAATGAGACTCTAAAAAATCTTTTACCACCTTAAAATCTTTAAAATATTTTGATTCCGGCTTGGTAACATATTCAGGAGGGTTAAGTTTGTAATAGATACTTTTAAGAAACGGCAGATTTGAGGCAAAGTATCTTAGTTTTTTAAGTAGACCTGGCTGATCAAGTTTAGATTCTTTCTGGTCGGTAGATAACCGACTAGTTTCTATGGAAAATAAATGAGGGAAATAAAGACAAGCAAGATAAAGAATAAATATCCCCTTAACAGCTGTCAAACTTTCTTTTTCTGATATGCCTTTTTTCCGTAAAATATCCGAAAATCCTTTTTCACAAATACTCCACTCTTCGCCAATGGATGTAAAATTAGCCGTGATACTGTGATCAAAAGATCGGAGATTGCTTATTTGCATAACATACCCTAATTTGTTAAGCACCCTTGATTTTCCTGAAGTTATAAGTACAGACAATAATAAAAACTCCGTCAAATCTCCCATCAAATAAAAATGCTTTGTAATATTGCATATTTCTTTTTCCACCTCAACCCTTCTAACCATAAAACCAAGAAAAGTTTGATCAGACCAGAAATTTTTTGCCCGAGCAAACATATTCTCATCTTCGATTGACCTGCCTAAAGGTAGCGTTTGACGCTCAATAATACCGTAGGGTTTATTGTAGTCCTCCTTCCGAAAACGGATATCTACTTGCTTGCCGGCGCAAGTGGCATAATCTGGGTGCTTTTCCAAAAAATCTGCGCATTCAGAAATTGTTTTGGGAATCATAATATCGTCATCTCCCATCCATATACAATATTTCTCTTTTACCAAAGGCAGTAATAAATACAAACAATCCTTTCCGGGCGGAGCCCATTGGTAAGTTATGTTTAGTTTTTTAAATTTCTTAATTCCATTCTTTAATTTTTCGGCATTTTCCTCATTACTGCTGTCTGAAATATAAATAGGATGAGGACTATCCATCAGTTCATAAAACTCAAACTGCCTCAATATAAAATCGGGACGATTCATGGTTGAAATTATGGTAGCAACCTTCATGTTTACATTTCTCACTTTTAGCTTATGCTATAATACAAGCTGGACAAAGTCTATAGTGAGTGTTGATAACACTTATTGACACATTTTGACACTTTTTGATACTTTAACGTTAATCTAAATATATAACAACTTTATGGCTAAATATAAAGCCCAAATAACCGTAATACCGTACGGACGACAGACAATTGATAATGATGACATTAAAGCCGTCGTTAGTGTTTTGAGGTCGGATTGGCTAACCCAAGGCCCTACAGTAAGTCAATTTGAGGACTCACTGGCTAGATACTGCAACGCAAAACATGCTGTGGCCGTTTCAAGTGGCACAGCGGCACTTCATCTGGCATATTTGGCGGCCGGATTAGGTAGTGGTGATGAAATTATCACAACACCAAACACATTTGTTGCAACTTCTAATATGCTGCTGGCTGTCGACGCAAAACCAGTTTTTTGCGATATACGGCTCGATAACTACAATCTTGACGAGACAAAAATAGAGAAATTTATCACCTCAAAAACAAAAGCCATAGTTCCCGTTCATTTTGGTGGCCAGTCTTGTGAGATGGATACAATATTAAAAATAGCTAAAAAACATAATTTACTAGTAATCGAGGATGCTTGTCACGCTTTGGGTGCTTCATATAACAATAAAAAAATAGGAAGTATGGGTGATATGACTGTTTTCAGTTTCCATCCGGTCAAATCAATAACAACCGGTGAAGGCGGAGCGATTTTGACCAATAACCCTGAATTTTATAAAAAACTGGCTCACCTCCGAACTCACGGAATAATCAAAGACGAGAAGGGCTTTAATGTTATGACCGCGTTGGGTTATAACTACAGAATCACCGATATTCAAACGGCTTTAGGGGTCAGCCAGTTAAAAAAGCTTGATAAATTTGTAAAAGCAAGACAAAAAGCTTTTAACATATATAGGACTGAATTGGCTAACGTAAAAGAGATCCTCATTCCGTCAATAAATCCTAATACTGTCTCCTCAAACCATCTTTTCGTCATCAGAACAAAAGACTCGACGAAAAGAGATCCTCTTGCCAGTTTTCTTAAACAAAACGGCATAGGCGTAAATTTTCACTATCCAACCGTGTATTCCCATCCATATTATAGAGAAAACGGCCATAGAAATATCACCCTCAAAAATGCCGATCTTTATCATAACTCTTGTATCACGCTTCCGCTTTATGTTTCATTAACAAAAAAACAGGTTAAATATGTATGCAATGCGATAAAACAATTCTTCAAAGCATGAGTACATTCTGGAAAATCAGAATTGGAATGAGCCTTTGGGGATTACTATGTATCTGGTTTTTTACAAGACAAGTTGATCTTACGAGTAAAGTATTCATCGCCCAGCTTTTAGGCAATTCCTTGATACTTTGGTTGTTTATTGATAAACCAAAAAAAGATAACCCATGAAAACATACTTACTTTTTGAAATAGCCAATTCTTGTGCCGGATCGGTCAAATCAATACAAAAACTAATAGACTCACTGCCAAAAACAGATAATGCTGGAATTAAGTTTCAAGTCTACAAATATAATGAAATTGCCTTACCTGACTATGAATGGTATCCGGTTTATAAGCAAACTTTCATAAATGCAGAAAACTGGAAAAAGATTTTTGTTCATGCAAAGAAAAAGGGCTTTGATATTTGGATAGATGTTTTTGATCTTTATAGTGTTGAGGTTCTCAAAAACAACCTACCTTCGGTGGCGGGTATAAAACTCCAATCTTCAGTTTTAAATAACCTGAAGGTGTTAAATGCTCTGTCTGAAACAATAAGGGGCAGTAAGGTTAAGGTAATGTTAAACATTGCGGGTAGAGATCTGCCAAACATCAAGAATTTGCTTAAAGATATTAAATCGAATTATTTTAATAACGAGATAATACTTCAAGCCGGATTTCAAGGATATCCAACCGACAAAGAAGATTTAACTGTAAGTAAGGTTCAGATCTTAAAATCTGAATTTCCTAATATAACAATATCTTATGCCGATCATGTTGACGGATCTTCCCCGCTTGCATTTGATATTCCGGTTTTTGCTATAATAGCTGGCGCCACGCACATAGAAAAGCATGTTTGTTTAGACCGAAAAGGTACAAAATATGACTTCCAATCAGCAATTGAGCCCTATGAATGCGATTTATTAATCTACAAACTTAATGAAGCCGAAAAACTATTAGGCACAAAGTTTATACCAGATAAAGAAGCAAACTATTTAAAAACAACCATTGAAAAACCAATTGCTTCTATTCCCCTACAAGCTGGCGATGTAATTAATTTCAAAAACTTTGATTTTAAAAGGACCAGTCAAGAAGGTTTGACTGTAGCTGAAATAAAAGAATATACGAGAAAAAGATATGTGCTCAAAAATAACATCGGGCACGGGAAGCCGATAACGAAAGGGGGGCTGAAAAAAGCCAGAATAGGTGTTATTATCGCCTGCCGAATGAAATCAACTCGCCTAAAACGTAAAGCCATCTTACCCATCCAAGGACTAGCATCAATTGAAAGATGCATTTTGAATGCTAAAAAAATCAAATCGGCCAATGAAATAATTTTGGCTACGTCCACTCTGCCCGAAGATCAGATTTTAAAAAAATATGCATTAAAGCACAAGATCCATTTTTTTGCCGGAGACCCAGAAGATGTAATGCTTCGCTACTTAGGAGTAGCGAAAAAATATAATCTAGATGTAACTGTCCGAATCACCGGCGATTGTCCAATAGTATCCTATGAGATGGCAGAATTTTTGCTTCAAAGACATTTTAAAAAAGGCAACGATTATACCGGACCAGCCGAACATGCAACTGGCCAAAACAGTGAAATATATAACGTAAATACCCTAAAAAGAGTTATTGAGTATCTGGGCGATGCTAGACATTCTGAATACATGACTTGGTATATGCTCACCAATAAAGACATCTTTCAGGTTGATATGGCTGAATTACCAAGGGAATGGGTGCGCAGTTATCGATTAACTTTAGACGTACAGGAGGATTTAGACATGTTTAATGCTTTATTTGAAAAACTTGGTAAAAAAGAAGTCTGTATAAAAAATGTTTTTGATGTTATTGATAAAAATCATTGGATACATGAACTCAATGATGCTATGGTTCTTAAATACGTATCCGATAGAAAACTAATAGCTATGCTAAACAAAGAAACAAAAATACACTTATCAAAATGAAATTAATTTATTGCACAAAATGTGTAATGCCAAACACTAAACCCGATCTCTTTTTTGATAAAGATGGTGTTTGTGATGCTTGTCGGTCATCTGAACTAAAACATGCAAAAACTAAAGGTATCAACTGGAAAGAGAGAAGGAGGAAATTTGAAAAAATTATATCTAAATACCGCTCCAAAAACGGCTATTATGATTGCATAGTTCCAGTTTCAGGTGGTAAGGATAGCCACTATCAAGCTCACATGATGAAAGTCATATATAAAATGCATCCCCTGTTTGTGTGTTTTGAAGCCACAAATATAACCGAACTTGGAAAGAAAAATTTAGAAAACATTCGACAATTCGGTGACCTTATATATTTCAAAAAAGACCCGGAAGTTTATAAAAAAATGGTTATAGAAGCATTCAAAAGGGTCGGTGATAATGAATGGCCTAACCATCTCGGTATCTTCACAATTCCAGTACAAATAGCTGTTAAATTCAAAATTCCACTTCTTATCTGGGGTGAAAATGTACAATTAGAATATGGGGGGCCAGCAACTTCTCGTAACAAAAATTATCTTGATCGCCGATGGCTTGAAGAATTCGGAGGACTTTTGGGGAACCGAACCGACGACATGCTCGAGGTTGATGGTATTACCAAGGAAGATCTAACCATCTACCGCTATCCGCACGACAAAGACCTGAAAAGGGTCGGCGTCACAGGATTATTTCTTGGCTATTTCTTCAAATGGGATGCCCGAAAACAAACAGAGCTAGTAATTAAGAAATACGGCTTTAGTGTTAAGGAAGATGGACCGATTGAAGGCACATATACAAATTATGAGAACCTCGATGAGGCGCACCAAGGTGTTCATGATTATCTTAAATTCCTAAAATACGGCTTTTGCAGAGCAACTGACCACGCTTGCTTAGACATAAGAAACAACCGAATAAGTCGCCAGGAAGGTCTTGAGCTTGTAAAAAAATATGATGGCAAATATCCTCACTACGGTGTCAAAAAATTTATTGAATACAGTAGACTGAGCAAAAAAGAAATTGATTTAGTTTTTGATCGATTCACTAATAAGCAAATTTTTAAAATTGATAAACACGGAAAATTATGTCGAGACATAGCCGGAAATCTTATAAAAAACAACTATGACAATAAATCATAAAAATGTCGTAATTATTGATTATCAAATGGGCAACGTAGCTTCAGTTAAAAAGGCGTTTGAAAAAATAGGGGCGAAAATAAAAATATCACACTTCGAAAAAGATATTAAAAATGCTGAGTATCTCATTTTGCCAGGCGTTGGCGCATTTGAAGAAGGGATGAAGAATCTTACCAAACAAGGCCTAATTAATTTGTTACAGAAACAAGTAGTGGAAAAAGGTGTCCCCCTGCTTGGCATATGCCTTGGAATGCAACTCCTCGCCGAAACAGGATATGAATTCGGAACGCACAAGGGTCTTGGCTGGATAAAAGGAGAAACTGTAAAACTAAAAGCTCCAAATCTTCCTCATGTTGGCTGGAATAATATAAAGATAAGGAAAAAAAGCATTTTCCAAAACATTCCAGACGATAATTTTTATTTTGTGCACAGTTATATATTTAAACCCAAAAATAAATCTATCACTGTGGCAACATGCTCATATGGAGAAACATTTACAGCTGCCCTCCAAAAAGACAACATATTTGCCACGCAATTCCATCCTGAAAAAAGTCAGCTAGCCGGATTAAGGGTGCTTGAAAATTTTTTAAACTTCAAATCAAACTATGCTTAAAACCCGCATCATCCCCTGCATGTTATACAACGGTACACATTTGGTAAAGACGATACTCTTTGGCGAAATGCGCACATTGGGCAACCCCATTCAAACCGCAAAGGTGTATAACAGTCGAAATGTTGATGAACTTATTTTTATTGATCTGAGCGCCACTGAAGAAAATCGCTCTCCAGACTTTGATGTTATCAGCGACATTATGCAAGAATGTTTTATGCCAGTAACAATCGGTGGCGGGATTCACTTACTCAAAGACATAGAAAAATTATTAAAAACAGGAGCTGATAAAATATGTATAAATTCTGTAACTACAACTAATCCAGAATTTATCACTCAAGCCGCTAAAAAGTTCGGTAGTCAATGCATCGTCGTCTCAATAGATGCAAAGAAAATAGGAAACGAGCATTATGTTTTTAAAAATAGAGGCACTAAAAACACTAAGAAACTGGTAACATTGTGGGCTAAAGAAGTTGAAAAATTAGGCGCCGGTGAAATACTTGTTAACTCGGTTGATAAAGATGGCACAATGACCGGATATGATTTGGTGCTTATTAAAAAAGTCTCATCAGCCGTTTCAATACCTGTAATTGCCTGTGGCGGAGCCGGTAAGGTACAAGATATCATTGACGCAGTAAAAATCGGAGGTGCCGACGCTGTTTCACTAGCCAGCATGTTTCACTATTCCGGCCACACCGCAAACAGTATAAAAGAGAGAATGGCCAAGGCCGGTATTTCTGTTCGAATTTTATAAAAATGCTAAGCAAAAAATACACAATAATAATATTGGGCGGATTATTAAGAAAAAATCCGAATGGAAGCTTTAAAACCGAACGATTTAACTATGTAAGAGTACTCGCCGGTTACTATCTTTACAAAAAATTATCCAAAAAGAATAAAGTGACATTGGTAGTTTCCGGAGGAAAGGGAATTTATAAAGATATTCCTGGAGTCCCGCCAGTAGCAAAAGTGATGAAAAATGAACTTATTAAACTTGGTCTACCTCAAAAAAAAATACTGGAAGAAAATAAAACACCCTCAACATACGCTGAACTTGTTTGGATAAAAAACTTTTTAATAAAAAAGCCGGACAAGGTCATACTTGTATCTAACAGTTATCACTTGCCCCGAATAAAAACAATGATAAATTATCTTCCAGAATTTAAAGGGCTTGGTAAAAATATCTTATTGACTTCAGCAGAAAAGGTAGTTATAAAGTTTAATAATAAATTAGAGAGTAAAATTAATAGGAAATTAAAAAGTCCTAAAATGAAAGGCGTAATCGCTAATGAGCAAAGGGGCATAAGAGCGTTAAAATCAGATAATTATAAATTTAGAAAATGACGGATTTAATTATTAAAATAAAGAGCGGAACCAGAAAGATTGGATCCAATCATCCTGTTTTTATAATTGCCGAGATGTCGGCCAATCATGGCCATGATATAAAAAAAGCATATAAAATAATTGATGCCGCCGCTAAAGCCGGCGTAGACGCAATAAAACTACAAACCTATACTCCCGACACGATAACGATCAATTCGGACAAGCCGGAGTTTCAAATTAAAGTCAACAAGGCATGGAAAGGTCAAACTCTTTATAGCTTATACAGCAAAGCCTATATGCCTTGGAGCTGGCAGCCGAAACTTAAAAAATATGCCGAATCAAAAGGGTTAGTTTGTTTTTCAAGCCCATTCGACAATACAGCCGTGGATTTTCTTGAAAAAATGAAGGTCCCTCTGTATAAAGTAGCCTCGTTTGAGGTTGTTGATATTCCCCTTTTAAAAAGAATAGGTCAGGCCCAAAAACCGGTAATTATTTCTCGAGGCATGTCTTCTTTGGCAGAGCTAAAATATGCGATTAAAACTCTTAGAAAATACGGCTGTCCATCAGTTGCCATCTTGCATTGCATCAGTTCGTATCCGGCTGAATATAAAGAAATGAACCTTAAAACTATTCCCGACCTGGCTAAAAAATTTAAAACAGCTGTTGGAATATCCGATCATAGCCCCGGAATTACAGTTCCGATTAATTCTGTTGCTCTTGGTGCTTCTATAATTGAAAAACACATTACCCTTTCAAGAAAAGACGGCGGACCTGATGCCGCTTTTTCCCTAGAACCACATGAATTTAAAGATCTCGTCACCGCTATCCGAAACTCTGAAACGGCACTAGGCAAACCCTTCTACGAACCAGGGTCAAAAGAATCAGAGAATATAATTTTCAGAAAATCTCTTTTTATTGTTGAAAATATTAAAAAAGGACAAAAATTTACTAGTCAAAACATTCGCTCAATCCGCCCCGGACACGGTCTTGAACCAAAATATTATGATAAAGTTATCAATAAACTGGCCAGAATTGATCTAGAAAAAGGTACACCGCTGGAATTAAACCATCTAAAAGTTGACAATAATTGACGCGAGTATAATTTTGTCTTAAGTTAATATAAGTATTTTATAAACTAGGCATTATGGAAATCGAGGTCAGACCAGCACAACTTAATGACGCAGAAAAAATCTGGAAAATAAGAAATGAACCGACATCTTTGGCTGTTGCAGCTAGCCATGAAGTTATTTCCTTGTTTCAACACATCACTTGGTTTGAAAATAAATATTTTAAACAGGAAGACAACTTTTGCTTTGTTGGAGAAGTAGATGGAAACGTCGCAGGATATTGCCGTTTTGATTTGGATGGCAATCATTATTTAAATTCAATAGCCATTGCTTCTTCAATGCACGGAAAAGGCATTGGCACCTTTCTTCTTGGTCAATCAATAGAACAACTGAAAACGGATAAACCAATTCACGCCGAGATAAGAAAACATAACATTGCCTCTATAAAAATATTTGAAAGAAATGGTTTTAAGAAAGTATCCGAAGACAAAAAGAATATATATTATCAGTTGGAAAACAGAATTCAAACATAAAAGACCCGCGAGGGTCTTTGTCTTTTATTAACATCTGTAATAATCAAGAATAGCCATAGCAATACGACTACCACTAAGTCCGTCTGTTTGAAAATGTTTCTGTTGTGCCTGTTGCATGGTAGCAGTATCCTCAGCAAGGATTTTCTGCAAACAACTCATAACCTCTTTTGCGCTTTCTGCTTTTAAAGATGCTCCGAGATTTATGATTGGCCATTCACCTAAAGTATTGTTGGTTACCTCCAAAAGCGACTGACCAATTTCGGGACTCCAAATAGTAATGACTGGTTTGCGTAAATAGCAGGCTTCAACGGTCATGGTTGAGAAAACACCAACTACAATATCCGAACCAGCATTTACTTCACCGCTACTAAGTTTGTTTGAATCAACAATTGTTCCTGTTCTTAGTTTTTTTAAAACTTCCCGGTACTCTGCCGCTTTGGAAAAAGAAACTGACGGATGATCTCTTAAAATCAAATGCATCGGAGTTGCCAAATCATTCAAAGCTTCAACCAGCATTGGAACAGCTTGTGTCATTCCAAAAATTTGGCCCTGACCTGGAAAGAAAACTACTGGCCACTCATTAGAAAGACCCAGTCTTTCTCGCAAATAATATTTGGCAACTTTTGTCTGGACACTAATAAACTTATCGAAAATCGACGAACCCGTGACATGAACATGGGATCCTGGGTAATCAGGCCATGATTTTAAAATCAAATCTTTTGCAAATTCATCACACGCACAGACACCATCTGGTAAAACTTCCCACTTAAATGCGCTGTGGCCAGCCCACATTTCTTCTACTAAAACCGTCGATAGACTTCTTTTTTTGGCTTCATTGTTCAAATCTATGGGCACAGATCCGCCCTTGGTGGCAACGGTTACGACAACTAATGACGGCTTAACAAAATCAAGCAGATTGCTCATTTTACATTCAGAAATCAATGTAAATCTATCCCGTAAAAGTGTGAGTGCGGACCCCTCGGCATAAACAGATACCGGAATCCCCTGATTTTTAAGTATTGTTATTACCGGCAAACAGGAATTTACGGAACCCGTATCCCGTAACCCAAAGAGAATCACTAATCACCACCCTTGTAAGGAACTTTTTAGTAATCATACCTAAATTATCTAAAATGTCAATTTTAGAAGTTATCTCGCCTTTACCGACCAGACATCGCCCCATTTGTGAGGATCAAAACGCTTGTCGTCTTTCAAGGATTCTTGGGTAGTGGAAGTTGAAGCGCAAACGAGAATTGTGTTATCGGAAAGAGAAACCCAGCCATTGGCGTATAATGGAGGAATTATTATTAAATTATTTTTTCTTACCGAGCTTACAAACTGATATTTTTCATCTGGTTTATCGGGATTCAAGGCAACAAATTTAGCCGAACCGGAAACAATGACAAAAAATTTCCACTCTTTTTCGTGATAATGAAACCCGCGAACAATACCCCTTGAATCATTACAAACATAATAAATCCTCTTAATAATACCTGCCTTTGGGGTAATTATTTCTAAACCATTTATAAAAGGCGCAAAAGTTCCACGGTCATCGGCAAAAATAGGATACTCAATTGCTTTTGGTTTTTCTAAGGTCATTTTTGCCATATTTTTTTTCCATCTTTCATTAAACCCGCTAAATGTTTTTCATTATGATGAACCGAATCTTTTGAAAATGCTCTGTTAGAACTGGCCAGTGATGCCATTTCTTTTATGCCATGATCCACTTTATATTTCAATCCCTTAAGAAGCCCTGCCCTTTTTGCTTTATCCGCATTTACATGATAATTGCGTTCATCTTGAAATGGCTGCTCGGTTGCTTCAACTTTACAATTTGTTAACTTACCGATTCTTTTTGCTAAATTTCCTATCTGGTAATTTTCAGTGGTAAGATTATAAATTCCTTTCGCGTTATTATTCAAACCATTAACAAAAGCCATAGCAATATCTTTTACGTGAATAAATGGTCTCCACTGAGTGCCGCCAAAATAAGACAACTTGCCCTCATCAATAGCCTTGAAACTTAACAAATTAACAGCCAGATCCATACGAACTCTGGAATGATAATCAGAAACACCATAAGCGGTGCCAATCCGATACATTAAAACATTCGGATATTTGATAAGAAACGACTCTACTTCCAGCTTGCTTCTGGCGTAAAGTGAGAGAGGATTTGTCGGCGATGATTCGGTAAGCATTGAATTGCTCTTGCCATAAACAGAACAAGTTGAAGCAAAAAGTATACGTCCTTTGTAATTTTTTATCAGCCACTTAACGGGTTCGACATTAACTGCCCTAGTCATCCATTCATCTATTTGACAGCCAGGATCACCAACAATCGCCGCTAACCAGATAATATGAGTGTAGTTAAGTAATACAGATTTGAGTTTATTGTAGTCTCGGATATCACCATATATAAAATCGACTGGCTTTAAATACTGATGCTCATAGACAAGCTTGTCATAAACACTAAAAGGAATTCTTTTGGCAACCAAAATATCGGTTATAGCACCACCAATATAACCGGCCCCACCAACAACAAGGACCTTGATTTTTTTATTATTTATAGAAACCACAGATTAAAGAGGGTTTTATAATTCTCTTATGTCGTATATAATAACAGAAATGTCCCACAATACAATATTCGCCATGTTGATATCCGTTGACACCTTTTGATATCTTCTGATACTCTTAGAATGGATAAGCAATTACAATTTTATGCTAACAAGTATTGCCCAAAAAATCAAAGCCGTCCCAAGCTATTTTTACAGGAATTATGCCGCTCCCAAAATTTACAATATTCGGGATAGAAAGATTTTATCAAGAAATTTGGAGCTCAAAAATAAATTTGCCAATAAGCGTTGTTTTCTCATTGGCGCCGGACCATCTATAGCTAGTGCTGATCTCTCAAAATTAAATAAAGAATATACTTTTGTGGTCAATGAATTTGAAAGAAATCCTCAAAACAGCGCTTTATCACCAAAATTCCACATAATCAGCGAATCAGACTACTTTACCGAGGATGGACCAGAATATTGGATTAATAGTTTTAAAGAAAAAGATCGCTACATATCCACAGAAACCATGATGATCCTTAATGTTGGGGCTAAACCATTCGTTGAAAAATATGGCCTATTTAAACAACATAAAATTTATTATGTTGGTACTCAAGGAATATTTACCAACAAACTACCGTTCAACATAAATCTGAATCGATATGTTCCTAATCCTAAAAATTCAATTTTAATGTGCCTGACGACCGCTGTTTGGATGGGTTTTAATGAAATTTATCTGCTTGGCTGTGAACATAGTTTTTTAGCTCAACCCCTTGGTCCAAGTAAATCGCTTGGATATATTCACAGCCATGAAGACGAAACCTCCAAATTAGACACTGCCAGCAAGGAAGTTCTTAAAAAATATCTAAGACCAAAACTTATTAACTCAAATTATGAACAAAATATGGCAAATACCTTACAGTTATTTAGAAATTACCGTTTATTCACTGCTAAGGCACTAAAGATCAATCCAAATCTTAAAATTTACAACGCAACTCCGAATAGTTTTCTAGATGTCTTTCCGATGATAAATTTTAATGATATAAAGGGGCTATGAAAAAATATATCAAATACAATGATATAGAAGTCGTATACAAAGAAAACTTGCATGGCGGAGGGATTAGATTTGGTCAGCAGTTTATTCCAGTTGTTAAAGAAAGGTTTGGCCACGTTAATCATGTATTTGAATTCTGCTCCGGACCTGGATTTATTGGTTTTTCGCTGTTAGCCAATAATCTTTGCTACAAATTAACTGTAGCGGATATAAATCCGGAAGCAGTTAAGGTTTTAAATGAAACAATTGGTAAAAATAGTTTAGAATCGCGGGTTACTGCTTATCTTTCTGACTGTTTAGATGCCATACCTGAAACAGAAAAATGGGATTTGGTTGTCGGTAATCCACCTCATGTTTTTTGTAAAACAGAAGAAGAACATAAAAAAGATATAACTCTATATGATCCTAACTTTAGTATTCATAAAAAATTCTACCGGGATATCCGCAAATTTTTAAAACCAACCGGTTCAATATTGCTTCAAGAACACACCGAATCAACAAGTATAAACGACTTCAAAGCTATGATAGAACAAAACGGCCTCAAAATTATAGACGTTTTTACTTATACCACTCCGCCATCAATAAAAAATAAGCTTGGCCTGAATCTACTAACTTTTCGCAAAGCTATAAATCCTTTTAGGGTTTATAGAGCTGTAAAAAGAAGATTGTGGCCGGCTAAGCCCAGAAATTATTATTTTATTTGGTGTAAAATTACATGAAAATTATCGGATTAAAAATTCTTGGCCACGATACTGGCGCCGCTTTATTAATAGATAACCAAGTTGTAGCCATATCTCAAGAACGTTTAGATAGAAAGAAATATTCCCGAGCGTTTCCTGAAGAATCAGTAAACTATTGCCTCTCTGCCGCTAACTTAAATGGTATTGATGATGTAGACATTGTTGCCATAGAACAAATGGACATAACTACCGAACCGTTGATAAAAGAACTCAAGCGACAGGATTGGTGGGATAAAATTGCCGATAAAGTCATATTCGTAAATCACCACGATGCTCACGCGGCTAGCGCTTTCTTTTGCTCTCCTTTTGAAGATGCCGCGATCATGATAGTTGATAGCGCCGGTCAAAAAGCCAAACTAGCAACCGGTCTAATCGGTATCGAAACGGAAACATTCTATCGCGGCAATAATAACAGTCTCCATCAAATAACCCGTAATTATGCGCCAGTAAATCAGTTTACCGGTTGGTTACTAAATTTTTCCGGTGTTGGAAACTTTTACTCTCAGGTTACATATTTTCTCGGCTTTGGTAAACATGAAGAAGGCAAAACAATGGGTCTGGCTCCTTATGGCCAAGGTAAATTTATATCTGAAATTCCAAAGGAACATTTTCTAAAAAAAGTAGGTGATTCTCGTTATATTTTTCCCTCACGCTTAGAACCACATCCTGATATGAGTTTAAAATATCTTTTCAGAAAAACATCTTATTCCAGAAAGTCAGCAATATTGAGACAATTAAAACCGCTAGTCCACATATTTTCTAAAAAAGGATTATCCTATGAAAAACCGACCCACTTTACTCAAACTCCTAAAATTTTTCTTGAGTATCCACGGGCAAACAAGAAAATAAAATTACCGGATAAATTTTACACTGAACTAGCCTATTGGGCCCAAGCTAATCTTGAAAAGGTCATGGTAGATTATGCTCTGTATTTACACAATGTCACTAAATCAAAAAATCTGTGCATCGCTGGCGGTGTCGGCCTAAACAGCGTCGCCAATAAAAAAATCTTGGATCAAACTCCTTTTGATAATATTTTCATCCAACCAGCATCAGGTGATTCGGGATTGCCTTTAGGCGCAGCTTTGTGGGCAGCCCATCAAATTAAAAAACTTCCACGCCAATGGCAAATGAACAACGCCTACACCGGTAAAGAATATTCCGATGCTGAAATATTAAATGCCCTCAAAGGACATAATTACGACAAATTAGATAATCCTTTTAAAACTGCAGCCAAATTGTTGGCCGAAGAAAAAATTATCGGTTGGTTTCAGGGAAAAAGTGAATATGGTCCGCGAGCACTAGGTAATCGAAGTATTCTGTGTTCACCCATTCCAGCAAGAATGAAAGATAAGCTGAATGCACAAGTGAAGCACCGAGAATCATTCCGTCCTTTTGCTCCAGCTTGTTTGGAAGAGTGTGCCAATGAATATTTTGAACTTAATCGCCCAAGCCCTTTTATGCTCCTTGTGGCCGAAGTAAAAAAAGACAACGTCCCAGCCATAACCCATATAGACGGTACCGGCCGTGTCCAAACGATCAACTCAGAACAAAATCCAAAATTTTATTCACTGATAAAAGAATTTCAAAATCTAACCGGGGTCCCCATTGTTTTGAATACTTCTTTCAATGACAACGGCGAACCTATTATTGAAACCCCGGAAGACGCCGTAAGAACTTCAAAATCTACAAATCTTGACGCACTTATTATTGGTGAATATTTACTCCGACCCAATTAAACTCATGAACGTTCTTCAAATAAATACAACCGATACTCGAGGTGGAGCAGCAAGGGTAGCTTATTCTATTAAACAAGAACTGGAAAAAACCGGCCACACAACCAGCATGTTTGTTGGACAAAAATATTCATCTGACCCCAATGTTCACATCTTAAACAATAAAAAATCGTTCTCTGGTAAAATACGAACAAAAATGACTTATTGGCTCGCCAATGATATAGATATTTTTTCTTCAGATCATATTCTCAAAACAGAAGAATTTAAAAAAGCTGACATAGTTCACTGCCACAATCTTCACAGCAACTATTTCGGTCTTAAAACTTTAAAAAAAATATCCGCCTTGAAATCTGTGGTTTGGACCTTCCATGACATGTGGCCAATAACTGCTCATTGCGCTCATTCATTTGATGGTGCAAACAAAAACACCGGATTTTTTACTTGCCCAAGTTTGGATATTTACCCTCCGATTGCTTGGCATAATGAAAAGTATTTGGAGAAGACAAAGAATAAAATTTATAAAAAATCTAAATTCGACATTGTCACCCCTTCCAAATGGCTGGCAGATAAAGTAGGACAAAGTATTCTTAAAGATAAGCCTCTATCAGTAATTTATAACGGTATCGATACAAACATCTTTAAACCCTTGAGGTCTGACCTCAATAAATTGAAGTTAGACCTCGGTTTGCCCATAGATAAGCAAATTATCCTCATTGTGGCCAAAGGAGGTCAATATAACCCATGGAAAGGTGGTAACTATGCCCAAGAAGCCATTAAGGCCTTTATGGGCCATTCTGGAGCCTTTTTCGTGGATTTAGGAGGAGATAGCAATCAAGATGGCCCCAATTTCAAAACTGTCAGCTATGTAGCCAACCAAGACACCTTGATAAAATATTATTCAGCCGCCGATATACTTCTTTATCCTTCAGTCGCCGATAACTGTCCTTTGGTCGTATTGGAAGCCATGGCCTGCGGATTACCTGTTGTGAGTTTTGCCACCGGCGGCATACTGGAATTGATTGAACATCAAAAAACCGGCTACATAGCTGAATATAAAAACATAGATGATCTAAAAAATGGCCTAGAATATTTACTCAATCTACCGGTCCAAGAATTAGAAAAAATGCGCCTTGAATCAATAAATAGGGTTGCAGAAAATTTTACTGTTGAAAAAATGACAGAAAAATACTTAAGAATTTATTCGTCACTAATAAAAAACTGCTTCTAATAAGCAGTTTTAACTATGTGACCTTGATGAATCAGGATTCATTGATCGAATTATACTTATTCTTTCCGGTTTATTTAAAAATTCCCACGCCTTTCTGGAAACAAATTCAATATATTTAGGATCCATCAAGGTTTTCATTGATGGCCATAACCAATCAAGGTCAGCTACTTCAATGCCCGGTAACAGTAGATCATTCTGAACAACATGGTCGTAGAGAGCCGTACCAGGAAAAGGAGTTACTATGGTGAAATTCACATATTCAGAACCGGCATCCATGTGTTTTTTAGCAACTAGAATCGTGGTAAGCAGTTCTTCATATGTCTCGTCCGGATAACCAATAAGATAACAACTAGAAACGGTGATGCCCAGCGCATTTGCCTTTCGTATCAGTGTTGATATGTCATAATTTTCGTGACTTATTTTACCAGAGGCCCATTTGTCTATTATCCTTTGAGAACCGGATTCAACGGGAAATGAAAGCCGTTTAAAACCGGCCTCTGCCATTGTTTCTAACATTTCGTCATCAATTACTAACCGACCACCGCCATCGTTCTTGTGCAAATGGGAAAGATTAATACCATTTACGTCACCAAGATTAAAGCCAAATTTAATCATCATTCTGAAGAGATCCAACGCCCTTTTCTTTCTTGCTAATAAAGAATCGTCTTCAATATAAATATCCTCTATTCCAAGCTCTTTAATTGAAACCAACTCTCTTTCTACGCGTTCTACTGATTGAAATCTGAATTTTCCTATATAACCAGTATCTGCCCCTTTTTGTTCTCCGGAAATATGGCAAAAGGTGCATACATATGGACAACCCCTAGAGGTCTGAATTGACCCATAAGGCAGAGGCTTATCAAGCTGACCAACCGTAAGAACGCCGCCGTGCGGCCGAGCAATCTTCCAGATACGATCAAGCGGCAAAAGATCTCTAGCTGGAATGGGGAGTGGGTCTAAATTATCTTCGACCGGGCCCATTGGATTGATTTTGATCTGTTCATTATCCCTAAAAACCACTCCTGATATGCCCGAAAAATCGCTATTTCCCCTACGGAGAACGTTGCCAATTTCAACTATTGTCCGTTCCGCTTCTGAAAGACAGATTAAGTGCGCACCAGCACTAAAAAACCTTTTCATCTGCGTACGAGCGTTAATGCCGCCCATAATTATCAGCTTGTCCGGATAAGCACATGATATTAACTTGATCAACTCTTCAACCATATGTGTCTGCGGGGTAAAAATAGAACTGACGCCTATTACATCATAGTCGGCCACCTCGCGAATAATATCTTCCGAGGCCATGCCGATTCTTACCATCCCATTTGTCAATGGTATTTGACGATAGAAACTTTGTTCAAGCGAATATCTCTCATTCCCCAAACAACAATCCAAAATTTTAACATGAAATCCCGCATCTCGCAGAGCTGCGGCTAAATACAAATTGCCCAAAGATGCCTCTGGCTTGATAGCCCCTAAGCGTAAGTTAAATCGTTGAGGCGCATACATTAATAAGAATTTCGGTTCCTTAATGTTTTTAATCATATTGGGCGGACCTTTGAAAATTCGTAAAGGAACTTCCATTTGTGTTACCATTTTTAAAGTACTCTGAACAAAAAATAATCTTTAGCCAAGGTAACAAAAAAAACTTGAGATTACAACTCTAAGGAAGCAAATCTATTTTGTCTATTAAATTTTTGGCTAAGATGCGAGATGTCAGTTCTTTTTGATAAAATTCATAACCGTTCTCAGCTATCTTTTCAAGTTTTTGGGGATGGTTTTTTGCCCAAAGTATTTTTTCGGCCAAACTCTCGGCGTCAGCCGGCTTGCAAGCGATGCATGTCTCCCCTGCGGTTAATAATTCTAAAATACCGGTGTTAGAAGCAGTTAAGTATGGCAGACGCATAATCAACGATTCGTAGGCCTTGTGGGGAATAGTTCTTTTGAGTCGTTCGTGTTCAGATAATTGACCCAAACTCACATGACATTTTCCCATTAATTTTCTCAATTCTTCGGACGGTAAAAGGTCGGAGGAAAATTCAAGGTTATTTGGCCTTAAACCTTCAATCAAATTTTTCATCTTACCGACCAGCTGACCACCCACATGCATAATAAATTTTATATCTTCTTCTTCAAGCAACTTGGCTGCCCGAACCACATATTCCACACCCGTTTCCATCTGCAACGCCCCCCTGAACAAAACTGTGAACTTGTCGGGCTTATTTATTGTTGAATCATAAAAAAATTTATCTTCATCTACACCAATCCAATTTCTAAAGACTTTATTTCTAGGAACTTTGAATAATTTTTTAAAAAACTCTGCTTGATGATCGGATTCAATCACGCTTAAATCAACAAAATTTACAGCCAAAAAATCAAGTAACCAATAATAAATGGCTTTGACCGAAAACCACGAAACTAATTTTCTAGAAATTACCAGTCTTTCGTAAACAGAAAGAACGGCATTATAAATAATTTTTTTTCGACAAAACGGCTTGATAAAAATGGCCAAGGCTGGGCTATCATATCCTATTATTACAGCATCGGTATCTTTTGAATTTTGCCGGTAAAAAGATAGAGCTTTTCTAAAACCTGATATACCTTTATTGTAAACATAGAGGTCCGCAACCTCTACACCATTCTGTCGCAATCCTTTTAAGAACACGGCATTCAAAGAATAATCCGGCCTAGTATAAGTTAAGTAAATTATTTTTTTAACCATTTTTTAATATTTCTAACTCCTCTTGCCAATTATAATCTCCCCAATGTCTATATTTTTGTCTTAGTTCTTCATTCTCATATCCGGGATGACATCCTAGTTCAACAATTTTATCCGGATATTTTTTAGCAAGATCTTCGGCGTATTTTATATCGCTACCGCTCATATTTCCAGCGTTGATGAAACCGACAAAAAAGTCATTGCAGTCAAGGCCGGCTCTTTTGATTTTTTTCTTAGCCACCAAAGACAACAGATTTAAAAATAACAGTTGAAGTTTCCTGAAAAATTTGCCACCAGACAAATTAACCGGCTCATTAACAATTCTTATATACGAGACATTGTATTCTATGGCTAATTTTATGCACATATTCATAATCCCGGGCAATAGGTGAAGATGCTGATTACCATTTATGAATAGTGGCCTTATCCCAGCTTGAATAATTTTTTTGAACTGCGCCTCAAACTCTCGTTGAATATGATCTTTTTTAACCAATCCTAAAAGGTATTTCAAGAAAAAAATGCGATGATTTTTAGACATCTGTTCGTCGGATACGACCGACTTCTGTTCTACTAAATTTAAGTGTATTCCGATGTTTGGAAGTTCAACTTCTAAACATTTCTTAACAGCATCTTCAAAGGCCTCTCCGTTAGCCATCAAAGAAGCCCCACTAATCTTCCCCTCTTTCAATAAAAAAATGATTCCGTCGTTAACGGACTTGTGGAGACCCAGGTCGTCAGCAATAATTTTTAAGTTAGGATGCTCTATCATTCTCAAGATTTTTTGTTTCGGCAATGATATACACAGGCCGGCCCTTTATTTCATTGAACATTTTATATAGATACTCGCCCATAATGCCGATAACCATCAGTTGAATACTTCCCAATGCTAGAACAACAATCGTCAAGGAAGAAAGGCCCTCAATTAGATTTTCCGGATACAAATATTTCTCTATCACAACGGACAGACCATAACCCATACTAATCAAAAAAATTAAAAGCCCTATCCAGAAAGAAAGTCGAAGGGGAAAAGCAGAAAATGAAGTTACGCCATTTAATATAAATTTGGCCAGTCCCTTAATGGAAGTGCCTCGGCCGAACTTTCTAAATCTTACGGCATAAGGAACATATTTTTTCTTAAAACCGACCCACTGGGCTAAGCCCCTAAAAAATTTTTCTCTTTCAGGCAAACTTTTAATAACATCTACAACCTTTCTTTTATATAAAATAAAGTCTCCGGCATTTTTAAACTCAAGACCAGTAGATAAACTTAGAAATTTATATATGGCCTTGCCTATTGCCTCTCTCAAAAAAGAATTGTGCTCATTGGCCATTCTCTCGGCAATCACGATATCATATCCATTTTCAGCTTGTTTAATGAATTCGAGAATTACTTTTGGAGGATGCTGAAGATCGCTATCCATTGTCACAACCATTTCTCCGCTTGAAACATCAAGACCGGCGCTTATGGCCGCCTGATGCCTGAAGTTTCTTGAAAAACGAATAACCTTAACTCTTTTGTCCTTTTCGGCATATTGACACAACATGTCATAAGTTTTATCGGTAGAACAGTCATTAACAAAAATAATTTCGTACTCTTTGTTCAGAGAATTACAAACAGAGTAAAGCTCCCCCATCAATTCAGGAAGGGATTTCTCTTCGTTATAAATCGGTAAAACTATTGATAAATAAGGATTTTTAGGATTGTCATTCATTCGGATAACTATACATAAATTATCTGAATTTGTCGATCATATCATGGGGTATCTGTTGGAAGAGAGCGGCAATCAAAAACATAAGAGTCCACATATTTATCAGTAAACTTTTGAGCTATTTCACACTTGGATATTAGTTTCCAGTACAAGCTGTTCTTGTCAACAGCCGGAAAATCAACAATCATATAGTGGCCCCTATGATAAGTGAGTCTCTGACTGTAATCACGAGAAGGGGCTGTATAAAATCTTCCTGTATATTTATCCGCTATTTTCAAATAGTAAACCCCCGCATCATAATATGTAACAACATCATTAATCTCTTGATCACTAACCACGCGCTCAATTGATGCTTTCGTAACATTATTTACGTTTCCATAAAAAGCACCAGTTAAATTTTCACTTGAAAGCAAGAGATTGTAACTAACTCCAAAAACAATAAAAATGACAATCGCTAATTTATTCTTATTAAACAAAATCCACAGAAAACCCGCGACCCACGTCCACAAAATAAACTGCGCCGAAACGTAAAATCCTATCGGCCCCGAACCACCGGTCATTGGAATAAGAAAATTAAAATCCAGATCTTTGATTTTTTGCACATAAGCCTCTTTGGGATTAAGAGGTACAACATCATAGGCAACCGAAAGAGTAAAAACCAAAAAAACTACAAATACCAATATGCTTAGAAAAAAACGTTTCTTGTCCAATCCAGAAAGCAATGAATAAATAACATGGCTGCTTATAACAACTGCCGGCGCTATTATGAACATAAAGTATCTTTCTATCGGAAGTCGGGCAAAGTCAAAAATTACGAGATAGAAAATAAAATTGAATAAAGTATAGATATACCAGAGACGATATTTTATGAAAAAATCTTTTCTGAATAATCCGTAAACCATCGGCAAAAATAAAAGTGGCGAAAGCCAGATAAAAAATTTAAAAAGCCGAAGACTAAGATCGAAATACGCCCTTGATCCAAAGTTTAAATACTTGAAATTAATGGAATACTCTAAAAATCTGGGGTCAATTTTTCCATATAATAAATAGAGCGCAACCACAAGAACTCCGGAAATACCAAAAAATAAAGCCGTTCTTTTTAATTGATATTTAAATTTACCTTTATCGTATAAAACCCACAAATATTCAATAGCTAAAGCTCCGACAAAAAGTATATAACTTAATTTGGTAAAAAGTCCGATCAGCATTACCAATATTAGCGGCAATATAAAATTTTTATTTCCATCTTTAAAAGCTTTCAGATAAAAATAATAAGCCAACAAGACCAGAAAGGGCATCAAAGCTCCATCAATATCAATCATCAAGCTAGCAATCAAGTTATAAATATTAATAGTATAGAGTCCGGATGCAACGTAAGCAATCTTTTTATTGCCTGTTAGTTTCAAAGATACAGCAAAAACCAACAAAAGGTTGAGAACACCAAAAAAGAACGGCACTACCCTCAAATTATCATATCCAAACAATTTGCCCCCAACCGAGAATAATGTTTGCATCACCGGTGGATGAGGAGAATCTACCTTGCCAAATTCTGCTGTATATACCTGAGAAACCCATCTGTATTCATCCTGATGATACAACTGATCCAAGCCAAAAAATCTAGTGAAAACAAATAATAAAACTAGCAACCAAAGCCAATGGTTATTTTTTAGTAAGAATAAGTTCCAATTCATCTTTTAGATTAGGCATTTTAAGGCCAAGTTTGGTGGCTTTATCAATATTAAACCACATCTCCTTGGGCCGAGCAGCAAAATTTTCGGACATATCATCGACAGAGATTGATTTGGCTTCACCGGAAAAATTTGGAAATTTACTAATGACTGCCTGCCCTATTTCGGCCTTAGACAATCTGTCCCCACTTCCAATGTGGATTATCCCTCTCTCTAAAACCATTGGTATTTTCAATAATATCCCGGCAAAACTTTTTGCGCTTATGGCATTGATATACACATCATTAAAAAGATTAACGGGTTTATTGTTACGAACTGAATCAACGAGCCATTCCATAAAGTTGGCCTGCGGCCGACCAATTCTATGTAGACCAATCGGTATGGCTCTAACAACTACGCCTCCGTCATAAGCTAAAACCGCTTCTTCACCCAAAAGCTTAGTCCAAGAGTAGAAATTTTTTGCATCAGGCAAATCGTCTTCTTTATAATTGCCCTTCTCTCCAAAAAAAACAGAGCCGGTTGATATATATATTAACTTTGATTTATGTTTTTTTGCTAATTCTATAATATTTCTCGTCCCTATCACGTTAGTCTTCCAGCAAGCCTCTTTATTCTTCTCACATTTATCAATACCGGTCATTGACGCACAGTGAAATATTGTGTCGATCTTCCCTATTTTTTTATCCAAAAAATTGACTGATTTGAGATCGCCTATATCACATTTTAAATTCCTATAATTCTTATCTGCCAACTGGGGATTAGAGTTATAGACCCCAACGACATCAAAACCGCTGTCACTTAAACAACGGACAACTTCTAGGCCCAAAAGCCCGCTTGCACCAGTTACTAAAGCTTTTTTCGTAGATTTTACTGATCTTCTCATTGATTTGTAATAATACTCAAAAAATTAGACCTTATCAAGGGGTCTTCCTAGATTTATCTATGCCATAAGCATAAAATTCGTACCTTCTAGGACCGGTGAAATGCTTCATAATCGTATCTTTTATTGGCCTGCCTTTCAAAATATACTTATCCTCTGGCAAAAATTTATAATTTACTTGAGAGATGATACATCCCCAGCCAGACATTCCTAAAAAATAATCGTCATAACTTCTTTTAGTATTATCAAAAAACTCATAAAACTTGTCTTGCAAAATACTCACTTTATTAAAAATAATCATCCCGGAATTCATAAAGCCGGCACGCCTTTCATAAATGTGATATTTACTTGCATAGTCATCACTTACCATAAGATCATAGGTACCAGGTTGTTTTGACACCAAAACATCGCAATCAGTTTGCCCATTGACAAAATCGATTATTTCCTGTGGCTTATTAAAAAACAGAATATCGCTATCCATGAGCATTACTTTTGAAGTATCATTTAAAAGAAATATGTCTATGAGCTGCATCACTATATTGTGGCCTTTTATACTAAACTCCCTTATCCTCTCAAAACCTTTATGAGACTCAAGCATCTTTAATGCTTTTGATCTAAACAAAACCTTGAGGTTGCTGAACCTGTTTTCAAGCCTTCTGGCTGACTCTTTGGTCATCGATCCATCATCGTGAATTATTATTTTAGGACACAATCCTGAATGCTTCAAAAACGACCTAATTGCCCACTCAGCCATCAGAACATCTTCTTCTTGGCAAAGCATGTGTAAAGAAAAATCTTCTCTTGGCTGGCATTGATATTTGGATAGTTTGGCTAATATAAATCTGCTTAAAAACCTATATTTAAAATAATAAAAATAAAAAACCAGGTCATATCTTTGATTTTGGTTGAATAACTTTATTATAAAAAATATCTCTTTTTTTAGCCGCTTAAACATGGTTGTCTTAGCTCTTTTAACTCCGACATGGCCAAACTTTTAGTTTATTGTATCGTAGTATTGCTTATGATACCATACCCGCATATCATTAAATCGTATTTAGATGATCCAAATTACAATAGTTGGTGGCGGAGCTTACGGATCAAAGATATCAGAAAAATATAAAAAATTTGATAACGTAAAGGTTCGTGCAGTTATAAGCCGATCTAAATCAAAATCGGACGCATTTTTTGGCGTCCCTTTTGTAAAATCCGCAATTGAATGGAAAAATAATTTCGGCATTCCCAACAAAAATGACGTATTCGATGTTTGTGTCCATCAAAATATACTAATCAGGGTATTAAACGATCTGACTCGTATTGGAGTGAGAAATTTTATTTTACCTAAACCAATTGCGCTTAACAAGAAAGAATTAGATCATATTAAAAAATTAACTCGCAAATATAACCTTAAGGTAGTCATTGCCTCACAGTGGCACTATTCTCATTTGGTTAAAAAAATAGGAGGGTTTTTGAAAAAAAATAAAAATAAAATATCACAAGTTGAAATTATTTTTTCCCGCCCTTTTGATTCCAATCGCAAAAGTGTGTATAGCGCCCAAACTGCTTTTTTACCACACATCGTACAAATCTTATGCGATCTTGGATTAATCAAAGACGACTCTCATCCGATCATAGAGAGCATATCCAACGAAAAAATCAAAATAAGGTACTCAGAAAACGAGTTAATACGCGCAGAATCAAATATTGCCGGAGATAAAAAAATAGAAGTTTTAAAGTTTTTTTTAAACAAAAATATCAAACCGTCTCTTACCGCTGACTTTTCAGGTGTGCTTGGTCCAAAAGGTTTTATCACTTTTCCCAAAGTGATAGTTGGTAACAAGAAAACTGAAATAAAAAAAGATGTTCTTGAAAAAATGATAGAAAAAAACATTCATTATTTTGAAAACCCAAATTTGAAATTTGATATTTTAACACTTGATAAATATCTACCTGTTGCCAAACAGATTATACACATAGCAGATACTTCCAAACAAGTTGTCGGTATTATTGGTGGCGGTATTTTTGGAATTTTAACAGCCCTTGAAACGGCAAAAAAGGGGTACTCCGTAATTATTTTCGAAAAAGAAAAAGAGGTTATGACAGGAGCATCACTGGTCAATCATGGCAGAATTCACATGGGCTATCATTATCCCAGAGACGAAAAAACCGTCATCCAAAGCTTAAAAGCCAAGGCACCATTTGAGAATTTTTTTGGTAAATCAAATGTAAGAAAAATAAATAACTACTATATGGTGGCAAAAGAAGGAAGTATGACAGCTCACGATAATTTTTTATCATTTTGTAAAAAAATGAATCTACCGCACAAAATATCGTGGCCTTCTGATTTAAAAATAACGAAAGAAAAAATAGCTGTTAGCACCAAAGTACCGGAAACAATTTTTGATGCCAATAGAACAAAGAATTTTCTTCTTAAGGAAGTGGCCCGGACAAACAATATTGCCCTATTGACCAATTCGCCAGTTGTCGGTCTCAAAAAAAGCAATGGAGGATTTGTGGTAAATTACGAGACAGGTGGCAAAAAAGAAGTTACCCAATGTGCGGCCTTAGTAAATGCAACATATGGTGCGATAAATCACATTAATAACCTGCTTGGTTTACCGCTTCAAACATTCCAATATGAGTTGTGCGAATTACCTGTCACTTTTGTACCATGGAGGAATACTGGGTGGATGATTATGGATGGACCATTTTTCAGCGCAATGCCTTTTGGTTATTCAAAAAATCATCTTTTTTATGATGTGGAACTTTCAGTTCTGGAAAGAACTATTGGCAAACTCCCAAATTTCAAATTTGGAATAGATTACTATGATACCAGGAAAAGAAGAATGGAAAGATTCAATAAATATAGAGAGAAATGGAAACCGTGGATTGGAGAAATTAAAGATTGCAAACATTTATACTCAATGTATGTCACGCGTATCATCTTGCATGGGGCAGAAAAAACTGATACACGCCCCACGATCATAAAAAAGCTTCTTCCGGGGTTTTGGCAAATCTTTTCCGGAAAAATTGCTACCAGTGTACCTGTGGCAGTAGAACTTGGCAACAAAATTAATAAATTTCTAAAAATAAAGTCCTAAATAAGCCACTATTTTCTCCGCTCTTCTCTGCCAAGTATAATTTTTTACATCTTTAAATCCTTTGGCAGATATTTGATTACACAGATCCTGATTTTCTAGAGCCTTTCTTATGCCATTGGACAAGTCTGGAACATCATCCGGCTTTACTAAAATGGCATTATGCTGATTCAAAATTTCTCCTATCGATTCGAGGTTAGATGCAACTATTGGTCTACCCGAAGCCATATATTCAAAAAGTTTAAGCGGCGAGGTGTATCTTGATATTTTATCACTGGCCGAATTAGGCAGAATCAAAACATTGGCTGCCTTCAAAAATAGTGGTATTTCTTTGTGCGATTTATGATCCAAGATCAAAACGTTACTCAATCCTTTGGCCTTTTTTCTAAATTGTTTTAGGTCATATTCTGTCCCTCCAACAAAAACGAATAAGACACTCTCTTTTTTTTCAAAATTCCGTGCTACTTCTAGTAACACACCGGCTCCTTTCCATTCAAACAAGTGTCCAGTATACATAATAACTTTTGAGTCTTTTGGTAAGTTGGTTTTTGACCTAGCTTCTTCTCTTGTAATATCGATATCAAATAGGTCCATATCAACGCCGTCATGGGCAACCAAAATACTCACCGGGTCAAAACCGATCTTAACAAAATCATTTTTTATTGCTTCTGAGACAACTACAATCTTAATATCTTTTTTCTTAAACCTATGGTAAAAAAAATTTCTCTTGAGTGAGAATCTGTGCGCCTCAAAAATTAAGTTTTTTTTAAAAAAACTTAAAAAATATAACGGCCCCTCATCACGAGAATAGATAAAGTCGGCATCAGAAAAAAAACCGTAAAAAGTCAGGAAAAGAGCGGAGATAAAACTTTTCACGGCAACTGAAATCTTATCTAAAGAACCAGACAAATAAAAGTCTACGGTCGGAATTACTTTAATTTTAAAATTTCTTTTGATACCATAGTAGCTAAAAAAATCCTTGTGAGGATTTCTCCTATAAGGGTAGGTCAGTAAAACCTCTAAACCAGTATCAGCGAAAGCCGAACACATCTCCGCGATTTGAATGCCGTATGCTTTTTCTGTCGGTAAACGGAGATTAGATAGATAAAGTAATTTTGTCATTTTTTATCAACTATATCCCTTAAAACCGAGTGAACTTCCTCTTTCCAATTAGGCAAACGATAGCCCATGCTTATTGCTTTTTCCACATTCAGCCACATTTCGTGAGGACGAAAAGCAATCCTTCCGGCATGAGTTTTATTAACACTTAACTTGGTTACTTTACCCGAATAATTAGGGAATAATTTCAGGACCTCTTCCCATATTTCCGATTTATTGACCCTGTCTCTACTTCCCAAATGAAGAATCCCCGGCTTAAATCTACTGATAATTTCTAACAAAACTTCAGACAAGGTTAATGTGCTGATTGGATTTATCACAACATCAGTGAACAAACTGAATGAACGATTGTTTGACGCCATATCTACAAACCACTGCATAAAACTTGGATGAGCACCTAGCGGCCTCTTGCCAATGGGATTTGCCCTTACTACTAGCCCCTTTTTATATTTAAGAACTATTTTCTCGGCCTCATTTTTTATTTTCCCGTAGTAATTAGGGGGGTTAACCTTGTCCGTTTCTTTGTAGTTACCTCTTTGTCCGGAAAAAACCATAGGCGTTGAGATGTAAATAAATTGGGCATTCAGTGATTTAGCAAGGTCTATTAAATTCTCCGTACCAGCCACATTAACATTCCTGCAAATGGCTTTATTCAACTCGCAAAAATTCACATCTGTAAGCGCCGCGCAATGAATTATCACACTGATGTTTTTAGATTGTTTTAAGGATATTTTTTGAGTTATGTCAAAAGAGATTTTCTCAATATGTTTCCCGCTTGGAACAAATTCTTCATTATAATTATAGGCGGCCAAAATAGGAAATTTTTTTTGGGATAAAACAAAGGACAGTTTAGCCCCCAACATACCGCTGGCTCCAGTAATTAATATTTTTTGTTTCATAGTGAGTTAAGAAACTTCTCCATCCGTTCGGCTGTAGAACGAAGGCTAAAATGTTCAACAATATATTCCCTACCCGCCTTACCCATAGTTTCTCTTAAATTGTCGTCCAAAAGAATTTTCTTCATTGCTCTATAAATATCATCGGGCTCGCTTTTTTCTATCAATATTCCCGTCTTACCGTCCAAAACAGTTTCTTCTAAAGATCCGGTTTTACTCGTAATAACCGGGGTACCACAAGCCTGTGCTTGAAGCATCAGAAGCCCCCATTGCTCCTCCCAACCTTCAAAGGGGACCGAAGGGTGAACCATTACGTCCGACTGAGCGTATATGGGAGCCAAATCATCTATCGGCTGCCAAGAAAGCAAGGTTACTGAATTTAGCATATCTGAAATATCTATTATCTGCTTAACTTGTAACTCTAACTCCCCAGTACCTATAATCACCAAATGGGCTTCCGATATCTCTTTAGAAAGAATCTCAAATGCTTTGATGGTTTGTAGCGTTCCTTTTCTGGGCGTGAATGTTGCCGAGTATACAATAACCTTTTTACCAACAAGGCCATGTTTTTCCCTAAAGTTACTTTTAGCTTCAGGACTAAAAACATTTGTATCCACGCCTGACTGGTTAAAAACTGCCGTCTTGAGAGCGGGGTTAAATTTTTCAAAATAATTTTTATGTATCTCATACGCCCTCTGCATCCCGCATACTCCAGCTGCGCTTAATCGTATGTTTTTCTCCAAGAGCCACTCAATAAATTTAAGTTTTAAACCGGACATCCGTTCGCGATATGGCACATTTTGCCAGGTGAAAAAAACGTGTTTTAGACCTAAACTTTTGGCGATAAGTCCATAAATATACGTTACTAGCAGATTTGGTTCGTAGGAGCTAAAAAACACATCTCCTGGCCGAGATTCTTTTTTCAACATAAACCAAAGCATCGGCATCCAGCCCTTTAACTGCCCCCTGATGACCGGATATTTGGAATGGTAAAAAAGTGCCGGAGTTGAAATAACTCTTATATCTTTTATCTTTGAAGGGTAATATATTTTTTTAACGCCTTTTGTTGACCTCCATTTTTTAGGCACGATTAAAACAAGGTCGTTTTTGTGTTTAAAATAGCCAAAAACTCGATAATTGTGCTCGTAAATATAAGTGTAGGAGGCAATGAAAATTCTCATGTTTTATCGTAAATTCTTCGGTTTCAGGTAAAAACAAATCTGAAAACCGAAAAGGTTCGGCCATATATCTCGTAGAACCCTTCTTCCGTTTGAAGCTCGTATTTCTTTTATCTCAAATCCGACATTCTCTGCAGTTTTCTGAAAATCATCCACTGACCAGTATCGCAAGTGCTCTTCTGGGGCAATCGCCCACTGTTTAGGAAAATTACCAAATAAAAGCTGCAATCGAAATTTCCAGTAAGCAATGTTAGGTATAGATATCAAAACACCCTTTTTGGCTATCCGACCAGTAGTTCTTAAAACTTCCTCGGAATTGGAGATGTGTTCTATAAATTCTGACATAACAATGAAGTCAAAACTCCAGGGCGCAAACTTTCCCAAATCACCTGAAGCATCGAGTTGAATTACATTCAAGCCTCGTTCCTTGGCCGTTTGAAGAGCGGTATCCGAAATATCGCTGCCGGTATAATCTACTTTCCTGTTATTAACCAAGTATTCACCGAAATATCCGTCCCCACAGCCGATATCAAGAACTTTCGAACCCTCATCTATCCACTCGGAAAAAATATGATAACGAGGCCGATCTCCAGATCTTCCCCTTTTATTCCAATAATTATCATAGAAAATCTTCATCGAAACTTTAGGGATCTATATCAATTTTGCTGTCCATGTTTTAGGAGTTTTGGGATGTTCAAGTTCTAAACTTTTCAAATAAATAAACGACTGCTTACCCATAGACTTAGCCCACTTAGTCATTTTTCCAATTCCATCTGACAAGTCAACTTTTGGCTTAAACCCTAAGAGTTTCTCGGCCACCTTGTGCTTACAATAGGCATACTTAACTTCCCGAGGCCGATCAGGAATATGTTTTGGAAATAAATTTTTAGGAACATTTTTTATATCGCCATAGAACATTTTTAATACGGTTTCAGCTAAGTCATTTAAGGTTACCGGCTGATCAGAGCCGATATTTATTGTTTTCCCTTCGCATTCTTTTTTAAAAGCGGCCTTGACCATTGCCGGCGCCACATCGTCAATATAGGAAAACGCTCTCTTCTGTTTTCCGTCGCCATAAACATAAAAGTTTTTGCCATGAAGTAAGCTGTTAATGAAAATTCCGACAACATTTCTATATGGATCGGATAGGTTCTGCCTAGGACCATATACGTTGTGTGGCCTAATAATTACATACTTGAAACCATAAACATCGGACAAAACATGAGTCGTTTTTTCCATAGACATTTTGAAAATACCATAAATATCTTCTGGTTGAGGCATCATGCTTTCCTCAAACGGAATTTGCTGGGCTCCATAAACGCTCATTGAACTAGTCAAAATCATTTTTTTTAAACCATGCTTGATGGCTGGAACCAAAAGATTGTTATAGGCAACAATATTCCTATCCATAGCGCTGAACGGAGTGAATTGGCTTCTACCTTCGGTCGCATCGGCGGCAAGGTGAAAAATGATGTCCGGTTTTATTTTTTTTATATAAACCGCTGTTTTTGCCCTGTCTCGCAGGTCAAGTTTTGTAAAAAATCTTTTTTGCGATACGTTCCTCATAAATCCTCCCGACAGATCATCTACCCCAAAAACTTCATAACCCATAGCAAAAAGCAGGTCATAGATATGACTTCCTATAAAACCGGCCGAACCGGTGACTAAAATTTTTGATTTATTCAAGCTCATTAATTATGTTTTTAAGTTTTCCGCCTAACACAAACAGAGAAGCGTTGTTTTTAAATTTATTGAAACCATTAACAGCTATCTTATTCATCAATTCAGGATTTTTCTTCAAATAAATAATGGCATCAACTAAAGATTCCGAATTTGCAGCTTTAACCAACATCATGTCACTCTCATCAAATAATTCTCTCATCGCTGGTGTATCAGCCGTAATAACCGGTTTCTGCATGGCAAGACACTCATAAACCTTGTTAGGAATGACTCTCTGCGTTTTTTGAGTATCACCAAATATTCCTAAACAAACATCAGCTTGGACAATCTTCTCCTTTAGTTGTTCTGGTCTCATAAAATCCATAAATTTGATATTTTTCAAGTTTAGTTCGTCGGACAATTTTAACATCTCTTTCTTCTTTTGTCCATCACCAATAATAAGGAAATTAACTCCATCTTTTTCGCATAGTTTTGCCGCTTTTAGAATATATTCTATCCCCTGCAGAGGAATGAACGATCCATGAAAAATAACGAGAAATTCATCCGAATTTGACTTTGACATAGGATAAAACACATCGTCTCTCGCCCCTATCCAGATCCTCCTGAATTTGTTTTTAGTTATTCCAAATTCTTCAGATGCGTATTTTATATGTTGATCAGTATCGAACAAAACAATATCGGCCAACCGCATAGATAGCCAATCCAACATCCAATAATAAAAAGCTCTGATGGAGTATTGTTTTACGGTTTTGCGATCAAAAACGTTGGAATCATAGAGAGACAAAAAAGCATCGAAAACTATCGGTTTTCTAGAAATTATTTTTGCAAAAGGCACAATCTGTTGCCCTAAAAAACCAACAATCATCACATCGTACCTGTTTTTTAATTGCCGATGTTTTTTAAAAAGATTTATAAACTTTCTGATCCCAGAGGAGTTATCTCTACATTCGATCACTTCAACACCGTTCTGCCTTAAGCCGGTAATTAAAACCCCGTTTCTTGAATAATCTGGATTGTATGAACCAAAATATAAAACTCTCATGATTTAATGTGATTACTTATTTTATTGATTAAATTTTCTAAGTTATGATTTTGGATAACGTAACTTCTTAAATTTGAATCGACTGGAGAATCCTTAACCGCTGTTATTTTATCAGCTAATTCTTTTGGGTTTCTATCTCCAAACATTAAATTGCTTGATAAAAAAGTTCGGGACGAATCGTTGGAACTTAAAACCTTAATCCCACAGGACATGGCCTCAAGAATAGCTTTGTCCAAGCTTCCGGTTTTGCTTAAATGAACAAATATGTCATGTGATTGGTAGTATCGAGGCAAGTTTTTGTGCTCAACCTTCCCAATAAAACTAAAATTTTCCTCTAACTTTAAACTTTTAATTTTTAATTTTAAACTTGCATCGTAACCCATGTCTCTCTGAAGAGGTGCTTCCCCGACCATCGTCACCGAAAAATCTACCCCGCCATTTTTCAATATTTTAGCCGCATCAATAAGAGTTTCATAATTTTTTACCGGCGAAATTCGACCCACGCTTAACAACTTTAGTTTGTGGTTTGTAGTTTGTGGTTTGTAGTTTGGGTCTGGTTTAAATAATTCAGTGTCTATCCCATGGCCGATTACAATTACTTTTTTCGATGGCAAACGAAAACTTTCTTTCGAAGCCGTGAAAACAACATCAGCAAACTTCTCCGCCCATTTTAATTTGGTAGTTACGCCACCACTTGTATACCAAAAAAAACACTTCTTTCTCATTACCTTCCACAAAGTACCTCCCGAGATCACCCAAACTGGATTCATGTGGGCAAATACAGCATCATAATCATGCCGACGGGTATAGATTAGTGAGTATAGATTATAGAGTGTTTTTAATTTTCTAGCCCCGCGATCTTTGCCCAAACTTATCACCTCAACATTTTTGGGTAACTCAAATTTTCCTTTTTCAAGACAAAGAACGGTGACTTTTTCAAAATTCTTTGAAAATAATCTTATCCATTCAATGAAAAAACCAAGCAACTGGTCATTCTCGTCTACTTTTTGGGTTATAATTAAAAGTTTCATAAAATTGACTTTAACTTTTCTGCATAGTTTTTTATTGCCTTTTTTTTCTCAAATTGTTTGGCAATTTCTAAGCCATTAAGACCGTATTCTTTGTATCTTTCGGGATCATTTAATAGCCCTTCCGCCTTTTTGACTATGTCTGTGGAGTCCCAAGCAATAATCTCCCCTCCTGGACTGTTTTTGAGCAAATCAGGCACTATTCCGACTGAGGTTGCCAGAATTGGTATTCCGCAAGCCATAGCCTCTACAACCACTCTCGGACCGCCTTCATTGTAAGACGGCATGATAAGAATTTTAGATTCATTTAATAACCGTGCTATTTCTGGAGAGTCCTTAGCTCTGCCATAAAAACAGATATTAGTTTCTAGTTTATAGTTTTTAATTTTAAATTTTAAATTTTTCATAAGTGGTCCCTCGCCAACAATTAAGCATTTAATTGGAAATTGTAGATTGATAACTGAAAATTTTACTGCTTCCAGCAGTAGATTTATCCCCTTATTCTCAACTAATCTGCCAACGAATATCAAGTCATATTTCTTTAGTAAACTCATTGGTTTAAAAGTTGATAGATCAATGTAAGCCGAAGGAATGTATATTATTTTTTTTGAAGGCACGCCTGCTCTAATGAGAAAATCTGGGGTTTCTTTTTGATTAACCACCCGAATCATCTTAGCTCTTTTTGCGTCAAAACGAATAAATAAACGCATTAACCACCGATACATCCCCTCTTTGGTGTTTCCGGCTTTGGGATATCCTGGAACATGATGAATTTCTAAAACATAAGGGATCTTGGTTAAAACCGAAACAATCCACGATCCAATACCATTATAAAAAGGTGGGAATTCCTGAACCGTCATCAAGTCAAATTTAATTTCTCTATAAAGTTTTAATATTTTATAAATAAAAAATAACGGGTGGAAAAAAAGAGGCAACGGCGAAGAATGAATAAAGACATTTCCAAAAAGATTTTTGATCGGATTTTTAACTCTAGGAACCACAATGTCAATCCTGTCCCAATACTTATGAAATTCTTCTAAGGTATAGTAGAAAGCTCCCTTTTTGTTAGAAGCTAAGTCTTCCGCACTTCCAATACCTGTTATCATTAACAGTTTAGCCATTTATTTAGTTAAAACTTTTATAGTTTCCTCAAACATTTTTTCAGAACTGAATTCCTCTGCCGTATTTTTTCCCTCCTTCTTAAATTCTTCCCTCAATTCAAGGTTCTGCCAAAGTGATTTAATTGCTTCAATAAGATTAAACTCGTCCTGATATTTGACCATAAAACCGTTTTCTCCCTGGCGAATAACTTCTTTATTGCCGCCTACTGCTGTCGTAACAACTGGTACTCCAGCCATCATAGCTTCTAATATTTGATGGGAAAATCCCTCGTAACCAGTATTCAACACGAACATATCCGCTGCTGCCAAATAAACAGCCAATTCTTTTTGTGATTTTCTACCAACTAAATAAACCCTCCTTTCTAAACCAAGATTTTTTACCATTGATTCCAGCATTTTTTGATCAGGACCATCGCCAACTATAACCAGACGAAAAAGCTGGCTTATCTCCGAAAGACGAGGCATAATTTTAATCAGCATGCGAAAACCTTTCCAGGGAACAAGACGTCCGGCAGATAATATTATGTCTCCGTAAGTCCCAATTTTTTTCTTCGCTTCTTCTTTGTTGATTTCTGCCACCTTAAAATCAACGCCGTTATAAATAACTTTTATTTTATCCTTCTGAATTCCCCAACCAGCAACGATGTCGGCCAGATATTGAGAGGGCACAATAATACCATCCGCGCCCCTACACGCCTTGTATTGAAGTTTGTGTAATATTCTAATCCAGCCTGTTTTTTTAGTTTTCTGAAAATCATCAATCAAAAGATTGGTCTTGCCATTATTCATTGCCTTTTCCCATGCCGTGTCTCCCACTATCTTTATAAGAAGTTTTTTCTTTGCCATCTTTGCCGCATACATTGCAGGAACACCTGCACTCACAGCGTTGAGAGCAAACACAATATTATTTTTTTTTGCCAGAGAGATGGCTTTCAAAAGATAAATTATGTGTTTTAACCCTTTTGGCCATCCTGACCAGACTCTGACTATTTTATATGGTTGATTCTTGTCACCTTTAAAACGAAAAACAGATGAGTAGGTTAAAACCGTCACGTCAAAATCCTTCAACCTATTTGCCAAAATTTTTGCATACGATGCCGGACCCCCTATTTCTGGCGTAAAAATTCCGGTTGTAATTAAAATTTTCTTCATTTATGTGTAAAAAGGTTAAACCTAATAATGTGAAATATCGCAGCCAGTCCATCTTTCCAGTTTATCTTTTTTCCCTCTCTATAAGTGCGTCCCCGATAAGAAATCGGCACCTCAACAACCTTAAAACCCATTTTCCCAACCCAGGCAGTCAGTTCAGGATCAATGCCAAATCTTTTGGATTTAAGATGAGGGTAGATTTGATTAATCGCATTTCTGGAAAAAACTTTATAACAAGTATACATGTCGGAAAGCCAAACACCACTTAAAACGTTAGACATCCAGTTTAGAGCCTGGCTGAATAAATAACCCTGCCAGTAGACAACCTTATTCTGTTCAGCCGGTTCAGAGCTTCCAGAAGCAAGGATTCTGGAAAAAAAACGCGAACCATAAACAACATCAGTCACCCCGTCTACAATCGGCTTAATCAAGGTCAGATAATCTTGAGGGCTGTATTCAAGATCAGCATCTTGAATTAAAACAACATCTCCCGTCGCTTCCTGAAATCCTTTTTTTATCGCTGCACCCTTGCCTTGATTTTTGTTTTGAAAAATAATTTTGTAGCGTTCGCCCATCGTTTTCAAAATTTCCCTTGTTCCATCTGTTGATGCGTCATCAATTAAAATAATCTCTTTTTCCAAAGGCAAATCAACCGCTTCAACGGAATTAATTAATTTTTGCAAAGTTCTTTCCTCATTATAGACTGGAATAACAATGCTCAGTTTTAACCTATAATTAGATTCGTTCATAAATTTCAGAAAATTCATCGGCGATAATATCCCAATCGTATTTTTTAGTTATTAGCAATCTTGAATTATTTATAATTTTTTCTCTCAGTTGTTTGTTTTTAAGTATTTTGATTACCTTTCCGGCCAAATCTCCTGGATCAGAAATTTTGCAAAAAAGACCGGTTTCACCATCTTTAAGAAAATCTGGAATTCCTCCCACCGGAGTTCCGATAATCAGTAACCCTACCGCCATTGCTTCCAAAAATGCCGTACCAAGACCTTCTGAAAGAGAGGGCCGGACAAAAACATCTGCCATAGATAAATACCTTGGTAGTAATTCATTTGAAATTTCACCCAGAAATTGCACATTATTTTCTAAGTTTAAGCTTTTAACTTTTAGGTTTAAACTTTTCTCCAGTGGACCACCTCCTATTATCACTAATCTGGCACTAGGAATTTCACGGATAACGACAGCCATTGCCTCAATTAAATCCCCTATTCCATTTTTCTTAACTAAGCGTGAAACTGTAATTAAAGTTTCAGAATCAACATGACCATTTCTTGACTGGAATTTATTTAAATCTACTCCATTAGGTATTATGCTTATCTGTGCCTTATAACTTTGAGATTTAACATATTGTGCAAGATAGTTGCTAATCACAGTAATTTTATTTGCTTTTTTTAAAATAAGACGTCTGAAAAATATTGTCAGCCACAACTGTTGACTTAAAACTTTTCCCTCCTGTATGGTAACGACAAAAGGTGTGCGGGGATATTTCCACTTCAACAACCACCCGCCACCTGCCGCTTGTGATGCTTGGTAAGCGTGCACTACGTCATATTGTCCATATTTAAAAATTAGTTGTTGTGCTTTAAAAAAAACTGATATCGGAAAAAGGTTCTTGGGCAACAAAAAAGAAAAAAGACTGAGTGAACTACCGACACGATATACATTTACTCTCCCTATTTTTTCATATTTGGGAAAATTTTTTGAAGGACAGGATGTTATTAAATCAAAACAAATTTCAGGCAATCTGTCCGTTATGTTTTTTATGGCAAGCTCGGAGCCACCCACTTGCGGTAAATATGCCGTGGTAAGTATCAAAACTCTTCTTGGAATGGATTTTTCGTTCATTTAATGGTATTATTGTGCCATAAATGGCTACTGAAAGCAATGTATTTGGAAAGACCCATGGAAGCCTGAAAAGGAAGGTTTTGTTCGTGATTACTCAATCAGAACTAGGGGGGGCTCAGAGATTTTTGTCCAATCTGATCTCTCATCTGAACAAAGATACTTTTGAGTTTCTTGTCGCGGTTGGATCTAGCGGTAATGGCGATTTTTTGAAGATTCTGAAAGCCGAAAACATCTCTTACCAAACCCTAAAGTTCTTAAAACGCAAACCATCGCTAAATGATCTTGGGGCTATTTTTGAAATTCGCAGTTTAATCAAAAATTATCGGCCAGATATTTTGTTTTTAAACAGCTCAAAAGCGGGATTTATAGGTTCTTTGGCGTCAGTATTTCCGACAAAAATAAATGCCATGAAAGTTGTTTACAGAATAGGCGGATGGTCATTCAACGATCCTTGGCCGAAATGGAAGAAGTGGTTTTGGGTCATCTTAGAATGGCTTAGTGCCAAATGGAAAGATGTCATAATTGTTAATAACCAGCATGACCTGAATCAGGCAAAAAAACTTAGGATAAGGCCCAGAGTGAGAACTGTGTTAGTTCATAATGGCATTGAAACATATAAAATTGACCTGTTGCCAAAAGAGGAGGCCCGAACAAAATTACTTGAAAAGATAACAAAGTATTCAAACAGAAATATTCTACCTAAAAAAATCATCGGAACGGTCGCCAATTTTTACCCCGCCAAGGGTTTAGAATATCTTATCGGGTCAGCCAACTATTTTAGCGAAAGTGACGATATTGCCTTCTTCATTATTGGTGACGGAGAGCTAAGACCAGAATTGGAAAAAATGATAAGAGAAAACGGTCTTGAAAAAAAGGTTTTTCTTTTGGGTCAGGTTCCTGACGCCCATAGATTCCTCCCGGCTTTTGATATTTTCGTCTTGCCGTCTGTAAAAGAAGGTTTTCCTTGGGTTCTAATTGAAGCAATGGCAGCCAAACTACCCGTAGTTGCCACTAACGTTGGAGCAGTACCTGAAATAATTGATGACCACAAAAATGGTCTTCTGATAGAACCGAGAAATTCAGCCGAGTTGGCAGATAAAATAAAAGAGATTTTAGATAACGATTATCTTAGAAATGAACTTGGTATCCAAGCTCATCAAAAAGTACTCTTCAATTTTGAGCTTGATAAAATGGTAAAAGAAATAGAAATCATCCTTTGATGTTTTTAATAATTCAGAAACTTTGGAGACTTAAAAGTAAACTAAAATCCGCCATAAAACGGATTCTAGCTTAGAAACTCTTATTTTTATGGGATCACATAGAAAAGTCGCAACATACTGGCTATACCACTATCCTCATATAGTCTTGCAAATAACCCATTTGCCTGACAAATTTTACCATTCCATGTTCTTCCTAACTGCTGACAGTGAGCAACTATATAGTCGTTGTTTAGACTTGATGTCGGAGGTGGTGGAGAATACTCTGTTGTTGGATACGGCGTATAGGTAGAAACAGGGTAAGGAGTGGGATTAACTACACAAGCACTTCCATCCCAATACTGACCAGACGAACAAGATGGTGGTGGAGTATATGGAGGAGGTGTATATGCGGTTGTCGGATATGGGGTATAAGTGGTTGAAGAATTATCTACGCAAGCAGAACCGTTCCAATACTGAGTTGACGAACATGTTGACGATGGAGTGTAAGTGTAGGTAGAGGTTGGATAGGGTGTATAGGTTGTTCCTCCTCCACAATCTGAAGAACAACTAGATGGTGTTTCGTTTGAACTGCAGACATTATCTCCGCAATAGCCACTATATGGA